>VSSQ01000524.1_pt1 | contig 23882 bp, 20 predicted proteins | sample 4763081 | NCBI WGS metagenome assembly VSSQ01 (sample SAMN12137344, study PRJNA551015) | bioreactor metagenome | isolation source: SDC9 anaerobic chlorinated ethene degrading culture | place: USA: Knoxville, Tennesee | collected 2015-01-01
ATATTTTTCAGGAAATAACAACTCGACTGACAACTTTTTCAAGTTTATCAAATAAGACTGTTTTATTTGCTACCGGAACGATAAAGCGGATAAAGCAACTTTCATGAAAATCCTGTATCTTAATTTGTGCCTGATACTGTTTTATTGCATTCATAACCAAATCCATAACAGGATATTCAAAAAAAATATCCATCGTACAGTCAACTGTTAATTCAATAATCTCAGCCTGCTCCAATGCATCCGAAGCCGCTTCTTTGTAGGCGGTTATAAGCCCTCCGGTACCCAGCAATATTCCACCGAAATAGCGTACAACAATAACCAACACATTAGTCAGTCCGCGAGAATTAATCTGACCAAGGATAGGTTTACCTGCCGTGCCGGAAGGTTCTCCATCGTCATTCGCCCTGTATTCTTCCCGTTCGGCGCCTAACATGTAGGCATAACAAACGTGTCTGGCGTCATAATATTCCTTTTTAAATGCAGCAAGGTGTTGTTTAATCTCATCAATATGTCTCACAGGTAAAGCAAAAGATAAAAATTTACTCCCTTTTTCCTTATAAATACCATTTGATTGCCTCTGAATAGTCAAATATGTTTCAATCATACCTCAAATTTTAATTCTCATCAAAATTACAAAATTAATAATAAAAAAATATATCTTTGTCAGTCAAAGTCAGGAGCAAATTCACGTTGCTTCATATAAAACAGCCACTATGTACGAGTCATTATTAGAATTAGACCCCGTGAGAATCAACTTCAACGCGGGAGGAATGCACGTTATCAATATCATCTTGAGTTTTGTCATGTTTGGTGTTGCACTTGGCATTAAACCTCAACAATTCAGGGAAATGATTAAAAAACCTAAATCAACGATAGTAGGTTTAATTTCCCAAATAGTAGCATTACCGCTCATAACTTTTATCCTCGTTGTCACTTTCAGCGATCTTATCACACCAACAGTTGCAATGGGAATGATTTTAGTGGCTGCTTGTCCTGGAGGTAATATTTCCAATTTCATGTCGTCGTTATCGAAAGCAAACACTGAATTGTCGGTCGGACTTACTGCTTCCACCACCATGTTGTCGGTTATAACCACTCCCGGAAATTTTGCCTTATGGGGAGGTTTGTATGTACGCTATATAAACAGACATGCTACACACGTGCTTCAACCTCTGGAAATTGACAAATGGCAGATGTTCGAAACCGTATTTATTTTATTGGGCATTCCACTGGTTTTGGGAATACTGTTTGCCCATTTTCTACCAAAAGCAACGCAAAAGATAAAAAAGCCCATTCAATATTTATCTATCGTGTTCTTTTTAGCTATGGTTGTGTTGGCATTTTCAAACAATCTAAATCTCTTCTTAAAGTACATTCTTTTCGTATTTTTTATTGTGCTTGTACATAATGCACTGGCATTAGGAACCGGTTACAGCATAGCCAAGATTTTTAAATTGCCTGATGCAGATAAACGAACATTAACAATTGAAACCGGCATTCAAAATTCGGGGCTGGGATTGGTTCTGCTTTTCAATCCCAAGATATTTCCACCTGAACTCCAATTAGGCGGCATGTTGTTTATCACAGCCTGGTGGGGTATCTGGCACATCATTTCCGGGCTGGGCATTTCAGCCTACTGGAGCCGCAAACCTGTCAAAGAATCATAATTCAATCAATTACGCAGAAATTAAATATGTCTAAAATATTTGAGAATACCCTACCCTATCTCATTGCAAAATCTTACGTGGTTTGGTCATTCAAACAATATTATGATGAAATAATCATACTGGGACTGGAAAATATACCGAAAGATGAACCTGTTATTTTTGCACCCAACCACCTGAATGCATTGATGGATGCTTTAGCAATACTCTCATTGCCACCATGTAAACAACCAAAGGTTTTTTTAAGCCGCTCTGACGTATTTAAATTACCTGAACCAGTTGTAAAGTTCATTCGTTTTGCTAAAATCATGCCTGCATACAGGATTCGTGACGGATATGAAAATCTGACTAAAAACAAAAATACATTTGAAGCAGCCGATGAAGTTCTGTTACATAATGCTGCCATCTGTATCATGCCGGAAGGTGATCAGGGAACAGAACGAAAAATCAGACCATTGGTCAAGGGTATTTTCCGAATTGCCTTCAGCGCCCAGCAAAGACTACCGGAAGGTAAATCTGTAAACATAATACCTGTTGGCATTGACCTGGGAGATTTCATTCGATTTGGTCAGCACCTGATCATTCAGATAGGGAAACCTATCAAAGTTACAGATTATCTCGACAGTTATATTGAAAGCCAAGCAGTTGCCACTAACGCCATCAAACAGAAATTACAAACAGACCTCGAAGATCTGGCACTTCATCTTGGATCTGAAAAACACTACGACTGTTTTGCAACAGCCGTTGAAACTACTAACACCGCTATGATAAAGGCATTAGCGCTTAAGGATAACACCTCGAACCGTTTTCTGGCAAGAAAAAAACTTGGAAAATTGCTAATGCGTTTAGAAAAAGAGGAACCTGAAGTAACAGAACAATTAGATTCGGCATGCAAAAAGTATAAATCAGAACTGCAAAAGGTAAAAATCAGCCATAACATCCTTGAAAGATCAATACCTTCAAAGTTTAAAGTTATTATTAATTCTATCATCATTTTATTCTCTTTAATACCTGCCTTACCCGGATTCATACTGAATGGCTTACCCTTTATTCTGTCTTCACAAGTGCCAAACATCCTAAAAATTGAATTTAAAGGATTTTACAGTTCTGTATTTTATGGTTCAGGCATCATACTTTTTCCCCTGTTTTATATTTTGCAGAGTGTTATATTCATATTAGCATTCGCTTTACCCTGGTGGTTTGTTTTTATATTAATACCCTTACATTACTTAACGGGAAAGATCGCTTTTCGTTTTTATAGAATTGTAAAATCAGCTTATTCAGATCTGAAACTTTATAGCGTTTCAAAAAAGCAGCCAAATGAACTTAAAACGTTACAAAAACTGAGACAGCAAATTACTGAAATACTTATCACTAGAGCATTTTAATTAGCAGATTCAGCATTCATTCGGCACATTCATTTCAAAACTACACAGCATGCTTGTTTTTGCGCAAAAAAAACATTATTTTTGCGCCACATAATTTTGAAATCAAACTAAAAAAATCAATAACAATTATGAGCAACACAAAAAGAGTGTACACCTTCGGGAACGGAAAAGCCGAAGGTAGTGCAACCATGAAAAATCTGCTTGGAGGTAAAGGAGCCAACCTGGCTGAAATGAACCTGATCGGTGTACCTGTACCTCCGGGATTCACCATTACCACCGATGTATGTAACGAGTACTACACGCTGGGAAGAGAAAAGGTGATTGAATTATTGAAACCTGAAGTAGAAAGCGCCATTTCCGGCGTTGAAGTTTTAATGAATTCAAAATTCGGTGATATTGAAAATCCTTTGCTTGTATCCGTTCGCTCGGGAGCCCGCGCTTCAATGCCCGGCATGATGGACACCATCCTCAACCTGGGATTAAACGACGCTGTTGTTGAGGGACTGACACGCAAAACCGGTAATCCGAGATTTGTTTGGGACTCCTACCGCCGCTTCGTTCAAATGTACGGTGACGTAGTACTGGGTATGAAACCTGAAAATAAAAACGAGCATGATCCTTTTGAATTAATCATTGAAGAACTTAAAGAAGAAAAGGGTGTACATTTAGACACTGAACTTTCTGTTGACGATTTGAAAGAACTGGTTGCCCGTTTCAAGAATGCAGTAAAGAAACAAACCGGGAAAGATTTCCCTAACTCTGCCTACGAACAATTATGGGGCGCCGTTTGTTCGGTATTCGACTCATGGATGAATGACCGCGCCATCCTCTATCGCAAGATGGAAGGTATTCCTGCCGAATGGGGAACTGCCGTTAACGTACAGGCGATGGTATTCGGTAACATGGGACAAACTTCTGCTACAGGCGTATGCTTCAGTCGTGATGCCGCCACAGGAGAAGACCAGTTTGTGGGTGAATACCTCATCAATGCACAGGGTGAAGACGTTGTTGCCGGAATACGTACACCGCAACAAATCACCAAAATCGGATCACAGCGCTGGGCCGAGCTGGCCGGCGTTTCTGAGGCCGAAAGGTTGGCACACTATCCTTCTATGGAAGAAGCTATGCCTGAAATCTACCTGGAACTCGATGCAATCCAGACCAAACTGGAAAACCATTACAAAGATATGCAGGACATGGAATTTACCGTACAGGAAGGTAAATTGTGGTTCCTGCAAACACGCAATGGAAAACGTACCGGCGCCGCCATGGTTAAAATTGCAATGGACATGTTCCGTCAGGGCATGATTGACGAAAAAACAGCCATTCTGCGTGTTGACCCGTTGAAATTAGACGAATTACTGCACCCTGTATTCGATAAGGCTGCATTGAAAAATGCCAAAGTGATTGCCAAAGGGCTGGCTGCTTCTCCGGGAGCTGCTACCGGAAAAATTGTTTTCAATGCTGATGATGCTTCTGCATGGGCTGCTGCCGGTGAAAAAGTAATTATGGTTCGTGTCGAAACTTCTCCCGAAGACTTGGCCGGTATGGCTGCTGCCGAAGGAATTCTGACTGCCCGTGGAGGTATGACTTCACACGCTGCCGTTGTGGCCCGTGGTATGGGTAAATGTTGCGTTTCGGGTGCCGGAACACTTAAAATCGACTACGCTGCCAAATCGATGACTGTTGACGGATTGGTTCTGAAAGAAGGTGATTATATTTCACTGAATGGTTCTACCGGCGATATTTACTTGGGCAAAGTTGCTACACAGGAAGCAGAACTCGATGCTGATTTCGCTGCTATCATGGAACTTTCTGATAAATATACAAGAATGTCGGTTCGTACGAATGCCGATACTCCGCACGATGCACAGGTAGCCCGCAAGTTCGGCGCAACCGGTATCGGATTATGCCGCACCGAACACATGTTCTTCGAAGGAGACAAAATTAAGGCCATGCGCGAAATGATTCTGGCTGAAAATGCAGAAGGTCGCCGCAAAGCTTTAGCAAAAATTCTTCCATATCAACAGGCCGACTTTGAAGGTATTTTCGAAGCTATGGAAGGTTGTCCCGTTACCGTTCGTTTGCTCGATCCTCCTTTGCATGAGTTTGTTCCTCACGATGAAAAAGGTCAGCAGGAAATGGCTCAGGCTATGGGTGTTTCAGCACAGACAATCAAAGAACGTGTTGATTCATTACACGAGATGAACCCGATGCTTGGTCACCGCGGTTGTCGTCTGGGTAACACTTTCCCTGAAATTACCGAAATGCAAACCCGCGCTATTCTGGGTGCAGCGCTGAACCTGAAAGCAAAAGGTATTGCCGCAATTCCTGAAATCATGGTTCCTCTGGTTGGTATCAGCCATGAATTTATCATGCAGGAAAAAGTCATCCGTGAAACAGCAGCTAAATTATTTGAAGAAAAAGGCGATAAAGTTGAATTCAAGATTGGAACCATGATTGAAATTCCACGTGCTGCTCTGACTGCTGAAAAGATTGCTGCAAGGGCCGAATTTTTCTCATTCGGAACCAATGACCTGACTCAGATGACCTTCGGCTACTCACGCGACGACATCGCAACTTTCCTTCCAATCTATTTAGATATGAAGATATTGAAAGTAGATCCGTTCCAGGTACTCGATCGCAACGGTGTAGGTCAACTCGTAAAAATGGCAACAGAAAAAGGCCGCTCCGTTCGTCCTGATCTGAAAGTAGGTATTTGCGGTGAGCATGGTGGTGAACCTTCATCTGTAGAATTCTGCCATATGGTTGGACTGAACTACGTAAGTTGTTCTCCTTTCCGTGTTCCGATCGCGCGACTTTCGGCTGCACAGGCTGCCATTAAACATGCTTGATTAAAAGCTAACCGGGAGTAATCCTGTATCATAAATCCGAAGCCAATTATCCCCAAAGGATAGTTGGCTTCGCTGTTTTTATTATCTGTTTTCAACTTTTTTTAAAGAAATTTCATTTTTAACCTTAATTAAAGAAATTTTTCCGTATTCATATTCAGCCACTTGACTCAAAATACACTCTAAATACCATGATATAAGGGACATAGACCAAAAACAAAGCATTGTTATATAAAACAAATAAAGTACTTTTGTAGTATCAAAATGAATAATTAAAACATTTTTATAAACAACGGCAAATTAGTTTGAAAATAACAGTCAGAATATTTACGTGTGCAATTTACATTTATAAACAACAAATATGAAAAAGTATTTAATTAAGGTGAATCAGAACCAGTATGAGGTGGAAGTAGTCGAAGTAAAACAGGGTGCAACAGTACCTGTCGAAACCAGGAGAACAACCGAAACTCCTAAATTGAAGACAACCCTTTCAGAAACAAAGGTTAAGGAAAACAATACTCCCCAAAACGGTAAAAAGGTAATTGCTCCAATGCCGGGCAATGTAATGAAAGTATTGGTATCGCCGGGCGAACAAGTGAAAAAAGAACAAAAACTGTTGGTTTTTGAATCCATGAAAATGGAAAACGAACTTACCTCCCCATTCGAAGGTACTGTGATGCAGGTAAACACATCAGAAGGAGCTGTCATGGCAGCCGGCCAGCTATTGCTCGTTATCGCATAAATTTTCTGAATTATTATTTCAACACACTGATATTTTACAAAAATGGCTAAAGTAAGAATTACCGAAACCGTGTTGCGCGATGCACATCAATCGCTGATAGCAACCCGCATGAGAACAGAAGAAATGTTACCAATCATTGAAAAGCTGGATGATATTGGTTATCATTCGCTGGAAGCATGGGGAGGTGCAACATTCGATGCCTGTATTCGCTTTCTGAATGAAGATCCCTGGGACAGGCTACGGAAAATAAAGGCTTTGGCAAAAAAGACTCCTCTGCAAATGTTACTCAGAGGCCAAAATCTGCTGGGTTATAAACATTACGCCGATGATGTGGTTGAGTATTTTGTTCAAAAGGCAATTGCCAACGGCATGGATATTATCCGCATCTTTGACGCCCTGAACGATCCACGGAACATAGAAACAGCTATCAAGGCCTGTATCAGGGAAGGAGGGCATGCCCAGGCCTGTATTTCATATACGACAAGTCCGGTACACAGCCTGGAACTTTTCGCAAAAGATGCTAAAACACTGGAGGATATGGGCGCCCATTCCATCTGCATCAAAGATATGGCCGGACTGCTGAAACCTTATGATGCATACGAATTAATCCGGGCCATCAAATCATCGGTAAAAATTCCGGTTCAGCTACACACGCATTATACAAGTGGCGTTGCCTCTATGACTTTATTAAAAGCCATTGAAGCCGGTGTGGATGTAGTCGACACAGCCATTTCACCCATGGCATTGGGGACTTCTCAGCCAGCCACCGAGCCTTTGGTTGCTTCTTTGCAGAACACAGCATGGGACACAGGTCTGGACCTTGTCAAACTGAGTGAAATAGCCGAATATTTCAGACCGATGAAAGAAAAATGGATTGAAACCGGCCTGCTCGATACCAAAGTGATGGGTGTTGATGTCAACGCGTTGATTTATCAGGTTCCCGGAGGTATGTTGTCGAATCTGGTATCGCAGTTGAAACAAGCCAATGCTGTTGATAAATATGAAGAAGTGCTGAAAGAAGTACCACGGGTACGTGAAGACTTCGGTTATCCTCCGTTGGTAACACCATCGAGCCAGATTGTAGGAACACAGGCTGTATTCAATGTGCTGACAGGTGAACGCTACAAAATGATACCCAAAGAATCAAAAGGAATCGTAAAAGGAGAATACGGAAGAACACCTGCTCCAATCTCTGAAGAAATCAGAAAGAAGATATTGGGTGATGAAGAACAAATTACCTGCAGACCTGCTGATTTAATAGAACCGGAACTTGAAAGCACTCGTGCAAAAATTGCTGAATATATGATTCAGGATGAAGATGTCCTGACATACGCACTCTTGCCACAAGTAGCTGAGAAATTTTTCAAACTCCGCAAATCGGGGGAATTGAACAAACCGGAAGTACAACAAGAACCAGTTAAAACGCAGGAACAAAGAGCAGAAGAAACGCCATCCAAAAAAGAAAATGAGGATGAAATTGCGGCTGTAATTTCTGCTGCTGTTGCAACAATGGAAGCGGAACACGGAACCCGTTACGCTATTAAAAACATCAGACAGCTCAGTCCGTGGGTTCTGTCGGGAAGGCTGTTTTAAATGCTGAAGAAAAACATCATTACTAATCCCATATTCCGTTGGTATCAGTTAAAATGATTGGTTTATCATCGGTTACGACGATTGTATGTTCATGTTGCGCCATAAAACCGCCCTGATTGCCGACCATTGTCCACCCATCATTCAACTCGATTGCATAAGTCGAAGCGGTTGAGATGAAGGTTTCAATGGCTACAACTGAATGTTTTTTAAATCTTCTTTGGTCATGCCGGTTCTTATAATTCAGGAGTTCATCGGGTTGTTCGTGTAAACCACCACCAATCCCATGACCTCCTAAATTTTTTATAACCTTAAATGATCTTTTCTTTGCCTCACTTTCTATCAGATATCCTATTTCAGCAATTTTAATTCCTCCTTTGATGTTGGCAATCGCTTTTTTTAAAATTTCGCGCGAGGCTTCAACCAAACTATTGTGCTGATTTATATCATTCCCCAACACAAATGATCCTCCGTTATCTGCCCAAAATCCGTCAAGTTCGGCAGAAACATCAATATTGATGAGATCACCTTCCTTTAATATCCTGTTTGAAGAAGGAATACCATGACAAAATTCATGACCAACACTGATACAGGTATAACCGGGAAATCCATAAGTTAATTTAGGAGCTGATCTTGCGCCAAAACCTGCTAATAATTCCGCCCCATAGTCATCAAGCTCTTTAGTTGACATACCGGGTTTTGCATAATCTATCATCTTTTTTAATGTATATGCAACCGCTTTGCCAACTTTTTGCATACCAATCAACTCTTTTTCTTTCGTAATGGACATCTGTATTCTTTTAAATCACTTACCAATATAAATATTTTTCTCGACTACATTATCAACAACTAAATAACTTCTAAATTACAACAACACACCAAACTTCACAACAGCACCTATCATATTGGCTCCACTAATACTTCCATTTAGAAATAGCTTTCCTCCGATTAGAAATTTCTCATAAACTATTTGTTCATCTTCAAATATTAGATTTAATCCGCCAGTCTTTCTACGGTCATACGTATACTCAAAGCCCTGGATTGAATCCCATGATTTCTCATAAACATTTGTATTATTGAAGAAAGAATAACCTGTTCCGATTTTAAAATTATTTTTTTTGTTGTTTTTAAATGGAGAAAAGAAAATATTTACACCACCCATTAAATAGTCTGAATGAATATCAACACCATGGTCACTTTTGCCATAATTAAGCAAAATTCCGGCAGAGAAATAATTATTAATCTTGTAATTTAAATCATTTTCAAATCCCAACGTCAGCATATCTCCATCACCCATAAAGCCAATCCCGGAACCAAATTTAAAATCAAACCTACTCATTTTCTGTTGAGCGTTCAGATAAAACAAGAAATTCAAGGCCAGAAGTAAAATTATTGTTTTTTTCATTTTATATGTAATTTAAAATTTAGATTTTTTACTCAGCAGAATATTGAAGATGCTCCATTGGCTTGCCTGCCAGAAACTTTCGCCCAATAGCTTTAAAGCCCAGCTTCAGATACAATTTTTGGGCACCCGGATTATTCTCATCAACCAGCAAACCCAATGTACATTTTTGCCGGCAAACATATTCATCAATCAGGAATTTCAACAATTGAGAACCAATTCCCTTTCCCTGCATGCCGGGATCTACTCCAAGGGTATCAATATAATACTCTCCCGGTTGAGTTTCATCTTCGGGATTGAAATCTTTATTAAAATGTTTTCGTACATATTTTATTACCGGTTCACGTAATTGCTGTAACTGCGCTCCATCATACAAATTAACGGCCGCGATAATGCTGCCTGCATCTTCTATAACCCAGCAATTCTGAAACGAATACTGGTTGTTTTCATTCCGGACAAAATAACGCATAAATCCCAGGGCTCGCTGATAATCATTACAACCGAGAAACTTATATACGATATCCTCCATGGCAAGCAATAAATAAACTGCAATGGCTTCTGAATCACCGGATGTTGCTTTTCTGATCATGGGAACTAAAATAAAAATCCTATAGTCAGGGTGGCTAAATCAACTTTTTGTTTTCCATCTATATCCTCCGAGTCAGAACCTACCATCACTCTACCATCCAAATCAAGTTTTCCCAAACCGTAATAATTGAAAGAAACCGAAGTATATTTATCTATTAAAATTCCACAACCGACTCTAAAACCGGCACCATAAGCAGTATCAATCAGTGTTACTAGTGTTTGACCATTCGCTTTCAAAAACATGTCTGTCATTTTAAAGAAATTAATTGTCAGTCCTCCTTTTGCAAACAACCCAATCTTATCATTAGCCTGATATGTATAGCTTAATCCTCCTGAAAACGGGATGTTGAAATACTTGGGATAAATTATCTCAGATACATTCAAACCTAAATCTTCATACGAGGTTTTAATTTTATTCATAACGTCCTGTTGCAGATTATTGTAATGAAAATCAACTCCTCCAAATAGACCTAAACCCTTATCCGACAACAGATAATTATATTCAACTCCAATATTCAATCCAAGAGCTGCCATACCTGCGTCTTCATCTGTAATATCATCTGATGCAAAATCGGACATGGGAAGACTTGTACCAGCATGTATTGAAAATCTGCCTTGTGCAAAAGCTTGAAAAGAAATGTGAGCTAAGCATAAAACCAGCAAAATAACTGTGATTTTTCTCATATTCAATTATTTTTTGTTGTTTCGCAAATTAAAAGATGTATCTGTGTTATTTCGTTAAACAATTTCCGTAAACCGGATAATCTTTATCGCTGTATGTTACAGGCAATCTGACCATCATGCTATCTATCAGGATGTTGTTATGATATATTGCACTTGTATAAACATTAAAGTTATTTTGTGACAGAGATCTGATAAATGCTCCTTCAATTATACCTGACTCCTTAAACCCGTTGATTCCTGTATCAAATTCTTCAAAGTATTCATTTACATGAATCTTATTGCCATCCCCACTTTCAATCTCACCGTTAATACTAACTAAATTATTATTTGAATCAAAGAAAAAAGTCCTTGTTATAGAACTTCTTGTTCCATTGTATGAAACACTTTTATTCAAAAGACCCGATTCTGAATAAAAATAGGTTGTTGTATCTTTAGTATTGCAATTAATTTTCTTTATAATACGACCTTGATCATCGAGAGTCAACTGTACTGTATCAGGAGTGTATGATATCTCACTACTATTAATTTTCCGAATTATTTCAACTGAATTGCCTTCATAAAAATATTCGTGGTAACTATCAATGGAAGTATTTTCACTAAAACCTTCAACTGCCGACATAGGAAGCCAAACTGAGTTTTTATGAGTTACTTTCGACACTTTTCCATTTTTGTATTCAATAACGCAACAATGAATAGTACTGGAATTACTTGAAAATGTTTTATAAAGACCTGACTGAGCATAACCGGAAACATACTCTTTCAGCCGAAATCTTGAATCCACAGCATTCTCGTCTGTACAACCTGAGAAAAATAAATTCCCCGCAATAATTATTGACAAAAAAAAAATTCTCATATTTTAATCTTTTTGCTGCAACATATATGAGTATTATGCAAATCATCATGCATAAATATTAGCAACCCAAAGGTAAAAACTTAATTTGAAACTGCTAACAATTATGGTATTTTTTTATATGGTAATTAAACATTTAATTTATGAACCCCAAAACATTAACATTCAAAATGCTATTTTTGCAATCCCGACATTGCAAAATACAAAAAAATATCGTACATTTGCGGCAAATTAATCCCATGAAGTCGTTTTACAATACACATCTCGATTTAGTGGCAAATGTGCATGCACCGGTCAGGCGTCTGTTAATGGACGAAATCGACTGGTCGCACCGTCTCATCGGGATTAAGGGCAGTCGTGGCGTAGGAAAAACCACTTTCCTGCTGCAATACGCCAAAGAGCGATTTGGCAACGATAAAAAATGCCTCTACATAAATTTTAATAACCTGTATTTTACAGAACACAGTTTGGTGGAATTTGCAGGAAAGTTCTACGAACAGGGAGGCAGAACACTGTTAATCGATCAGACTTTCAAGTACGAAAACTGGTCACAGGAATTACGGATTTGTTACGATTCCTACCCCGAATTGCAAATTATTTTCTCTGGTTCTTCGGTGATGCGTCTGATTGAAGACAATAAGGACATTCAGGACATCGTGTCACTGTATAACCTCAGGGGCTTTTCTTTCAGGGAATTTATCAACCTGAAAACAGGGCTGAACCTGCCACCTTATTCACTGGATAACATTCTGAACGATCAGGCCGGAATTGTCAGAGCCATCAGGGGAAAAGTCAATCCGATGAGTTTTTTTCAGGATTACCTGATATACGGGTATTATCCGTTCTTTCTGGAAGACAGGAATTACTCGGAAAACCTGCTGAAAACGATGAACATGATGATGGAAGTGGACATTTTGCTTATCAAGCAAATTGACCTGAAATATCTGTCGAAAATCAGACGGTTGTTGTACTTGATCATGAACAACACCCCGGGACCGGCTAACATCAGTCAGCTTGCCGTAGAAATCAACACCTCGCGCGCTACTATCATGAATTATATTAAATATTTAAAAGATGCGCGTTTGCTGAATACTCTTTACGTGGATGGTGAAGATTACCCGAAAAAACCGAAACAACTTTATGTACACAACACCAACCTGATGCATGCTGTTTTTCCTGATAAAATAAATCAGGATGCTGAAAGAAAAACTTTTCTGTACAATGCTTTACATGCTAAACATAAAGTAAATACAGGCAGACACCACAGTGATTTTTGTGTTGATAAAAAAATCAACTTCAAATACGATACGAAAACGACCAACCGGCATGGTTCTAAAATTTACTTTGCAGTGGACGCAACTGAAATTAGCAATAAAAACGAAATACCGCTTTGGTTGTTCGGTTTTCTGTACTAATCTGAAGATTTAAACTAACAAAATAATTATTTTACAAGATGGCTAAACAAAAAAAATTCTTAACCTGTGACGGAAATCAGGCTGCTGCACACATCGCTTACATGTTCAGCGAAGTAGCCGCGATTTACCCCATCACACCTTCGTCAACTATGGCTGAATATGTTGATGAATGGGCTGCCAAAGGCCGAAAAAACATGTTCGGCGAAACCGTACAAGTGCAGGAAATGCAATCCGAAGGGGGTGCTGCTGCTGCCATGCACGGTGCCTTGCAGGCCGGAGCGCTGACTTCTACCTTCACTGCTTCTCAGGGTCTGTTACTGATGATTCCGAATATGTATAAAGTTGCCGGCGAACTGTTGCCTGGTGTATATCACGTTTCGGCTCGTGCTCTTGCTTCTCATGCTCTTTCTATCTTTGGCGACCATCAGGATGTGATGGCTGTTCGTCAAACCGGTTGCGCCATGTTTGCCACCGGTTCCGTACAGGAAGTGATGGATATGGCTGCTGTTGCACATTTGGCTTCTATCAAATCACGCATTCCTTTCGTACACTTCTTTGATGGCTTCCGTACCTCACACGAAATTCAGAAAATTGAAGAAATCGATCAGGATGCAGTAACAAAACTGATTGATCAGGATGCACTGGCTGCTTTCCGTAGTCGTGCCCTGAACTCTGAAAGTCCTGTGGTTCGCGGTACTGCCCAGAATCCGGACATCTACTTCCAGGCTCGCGAAGCTTGTAATCCGTTCTACGATGCTGTTCCGGGAATTGTTGAATACTACTTAGACGAGCTGGCAAAAATCACTGGTCGTAAATATGGCTTATTCGATTATTACGGAGATCCGGAAGCAGACCGCGTGGTAATTGCCATGGGTTCTGCAACTGAGGCTATCCGTGAAGGAATTGATTACCTGAGGGCAAAAGGTGAAAAAGTAGGTTTGATTTCTGTTCACCTCTATCGTCCGTTCTCAGCTAAACATTTCTTATCGGTATTACCAAAATCGGCTAAACGTATTTGTGTACTCGACCGTACTAAAGAACCGGGAGCCGGTGGTGAACCGTTATATTTAGATGTAAAAGATGTACTTTATGGTGCTGAAAACCAACCGTTGGTTGTGGGTGGTCGTTATGGCCTGTCTTCGAAAGACTTTACACCGGCTCAGGTATTATCGGTATTCGAAAACCTGGCATTGCCTTCTCCAAGAAATCAATTCACGGTAGGTATCGTGGATGACGTAACTTTCACTTCTCTACCAATGAAAGAAGAAATTCCGATGGGTAGCGAAGGTATTTACGAAGCTAAATTCTACGGTTTGGGTGCTGACGGTACAGTGGGTGCAAACAAAAACTCTATCAAAATCATTGGAGATAATACTGATAAATACTGTCAGGCTTATTTCGCCTACGACTCAAAAAAATCAGGTGGTTTTACCTGCTCACACCTGCGTTTCGGGGATAGTCCTATCCGTTCGACTTACCTGGTAACTACGCCCGACTTTGTGGCTTGCCATGTACAGGCTTACCTGCGTTTGTACGATGTAACCAAAGGTTTGAAAAAGAATGGTACATTCTTGTTAAATACTGTTTGGACTGCTGAAGAAGTGAAAAATAATCTTCCGGTTAATGTAAAAAAGTATTTAGCTAAAAATAACATCAAACTCTTTATCATCAACGCGACCAATATAGCACATGAAATAGGTTTGGGACACCGTACCAACACCATTTTGCAATCAGCTTTCTTCAAAATCACCAACGTAATTCCTTACGAGCTGGCTGTTAAAGAAATGAAGAATGCCATCGTGAAATCTTATGGTAAAAAAGGAGAAAAGGTAATCAACATGAACTATGCAGCCGTTGACCGCGGAGGTGAGTACATTCAGGTTGAGATTCCTGCTGACTGGGCAAATCTGGTTGATGAAAACGACGTTATCGACAGCAATATCCCTGATTTTATAAAAAATATAGTTGTTCCGGTAAACAAACAGGCTGGCGATGATCTTCCTGTTTCTGTATTCAAAGGCCGTGAAGATGGAACCTGGATTCAGGGAACTACCAAATACGAGAAACGTGGTGTCGCAGCTACTGTTCCGGTTTGGGAAATGGAGAACTGTATTCAGTGTAACCAATGTGCTTATGTTTGTCCGCACGCCGCTATCCGTCCGTTTATCTTAGATGAGACCGAACAGGCCAATGCTCCTTTCGCCAGTCTGAAAGCCAACGGAAAACAATTTGCCGGTATGACTTATCGCATTCAGGTTGATGTGCTCGACTGTATGGGCTGCGACAACTGCGCTGAGGTTTGTCCGGGCAACAAAAATGGCAAAGCACTGAAAATGGTACCCATCGAAACACAATACGAAAATCAGGATAACTGGGATTTCTGTGTGGAAAATGTGAAAACCAAACAACATTTGGTAGACGTAAAAGCCAATGTTAAGAATTCTCAGCTGGCAACACCGCTGTTTGAATTCTCCGGCGCGTGCGCAGGTTGTGGTGAAACTCCGTATGTAAAACTGGTTTCTCAGTTGTTCGGTGAGCGTCAGATTGTGGCTAATGCAACCGGATGTTCTTCAATCTACTCTGCATCAGCTCCTTCTACTCCATATACTACCAACGATGAAGGTCGCGGACCAGCATGGGCAAACTCCTTATTCGAGGACAATGCTGAGTTTGGTTTGGGTATGTTATTCGCGAACGAACAAATGCGTGATCGCATCGAGCGTCTGATGACTGCTGCTATCAACGATAACTGTTGTTCTGATGAACTGAAAGGCTTGTTCGCCGAATGGATTGAAAACAAAAATGATGGTGACAAAACACTGGAACTTGCAGCGAAAATCAAACCACTTGTAAAAGAAGGTAAATGCGAATACTGCAAGGAAATCAACGGATTATCAAAATATCTGGTAAAACAGTCACAATGGATTATTGGTGGTGACGGCTGGGCCTACGACATTGGTTTCGGCGGATTAGACCACGTACTTGCCTCCGGCAAAAATGTGAACATTTTGGTGTTGGATACCGAAGTTTATTCAAACACAGGTGGACAGGCATCTAAATCGACTCCGGTTGGTGCGGTTGCTAAATTTGCCGCATCAGGAAAACGCGTTCGTAAGAAAGACCTGGGTATGATTGCCGCCACTTACGGATATGTATATGTAGCTCAAATCGCGCTGGGAGCTAATCAGGCTCAGGCATTGAAAGCCATCCGCGAAGCAGAAGCATACGACGGACCATCTGTAATCATCGCTTACTCGCCTTGTATCAGTCACGGACTGGTTGCCGGTATGGGTAGTTCAAACGGTGAACAACAGGAAAAAGCTGTAAAATCAGGATACTGGCATCTGTATCGTTACAATCCGACTTTGGAAGAAGAAGGCAAAAACCCGATGCAGCTGGATTCAAAAGAACCGCAATGGGAAATGTTCCAGGACTTCCTCCGCAGTGAAGTACGCTACACCTCTCTGTTAAAACAGTTCCCTGAAGCAGCCAAAGAATTATTCCTCGCAGCCGAAGACAATGCCAAATGGCGCTACGCTTGGTACAAACGCATGAGCGAACAGCATTTTGCAGCACCGGTAGAGGCGTAAATAACCCTTTATATAATTGAAAAGCTCCGCCTTCGAATGAAGACGGAGCTTTTTTTGTGCGTTCATATCCCAGAACGATGCCATGGGCTCCTACTCCCAAATTACATCCTTCAATACCCCCAGATACTCATGCGCCGTCATATCAATCTTAGTCGGTACAACAGACACATAATCATTGGCCAGTGCCCACTCGTCGGTGTCTTGTGCTTCGGGCTCATGATTGTCGAAATAACCGGTTAGCCAATAGTAGTTGCGACCATGCGGGTCGGTAGCCATGGCAAATTCTTTGGTCCAGTGTCCTTCGCACTGACGGGCAATTTTCACTCCCTTAATAGCAGCTTTGGGTGCGTTAACATTCAGACATATCCCATAAGGCAACCCATTTTTCAGTATCTGTCGGGCTATTTGCAGTATATAAGGTTCAAAATCAGAGAAATCAGCATCCGGGTCGAAATTGGAGATAGAATAACCTATCGAAGGTATGGCATTTTCACAAGCCTCCAACACAGCTCCCATCGTTCCGGAATAAATAACATTGATAGCCGCATTAGAACCGTGATTGATGCCGGATACAACTAAATCGGGCTTCCGGTGTAACACCTCATTCAGGGCCAGTTTGACACAATCCGTCGGGGTACCGTTACAAGAATATCGAATCAGTCCGGGCTTTTCTTCCAGCTTTTTGAAGCGAATCGGGTGATTTACCGTGAGTGCATTCGATTGACCAGAACGGGGTCCATCAGGCGACATCACTACAACATCGCCAATCTCCATCATCAACTTTGTTAATACATTAATACCTTTGGCTGTATCGCCATCATCATTCGTAACTAAAATCAACGGTTTTTTTTGTGACATGTTATTATATATAATTTTCTGTTTTACAATACTACATTTCAAAATATTCGAGACTGAAATCTTTTCCATCAAATACTCCGTAAGAAAAGATACTAACAAAATCTCCAAGGATGATAACATGGGCATCGTTTCTCAATTTCAAATTGAGATCGATGTGCCGGTGACCAAATACAAAATAATCGATGTGTGGCTCTGACCGATAGTTCTTAGCGAAAACAACCAATTCCTCTTTATCTTCTCCCTGATAGCTGTTGTCTTCATCCGTAATTTTTTCCCGATTCAATTTCGACCAGGTATAACCGAGAGTTTGGCCAATCCGTGGTGGCACCCATCCAAACAGCTTCTGCGTAAACTTACTGTGAAACATGCGTCTCAGCAAATTGAATTTCATATCTGATGTCACTAAACCATCGCCGTGAGCCAGAAAGAAGTTTTTTCCGCTGTGTTCTACAATTAACGGTTCATAATGCACCTTAAGTCCAATCTCTTTTTCTAAATAGTCAAATGTCCACAAATCGTGGTTACCGATAAAAAAATGAATTTCAATACCGGCATCAGTCATCTCGGCCAACTTACCAAGCAACCTGACAAAGCCTTTAGGTACCACGGTTTTATATTCATACCAAAAATCGAAGATATCACCCAACAAGTAGATTTTTTCTGCGTCCTTTTTAACCATATCAAGCCAGCGCACCAATTTCAATTCGTGCGAACGGGGATCTTTTTCAAGTAAAGAACCAAGATGGGCATCCGAAACAAAGTAGATCATGGGCGCCTTTTATTATAAAAATCCAAGTTCAAGTTGCGCTTCTTCCGACATCATGTCTTTATCCCAGGGCGGATCGAATACAATCTCCACATCGACACTCTTTACACCTTCCACACTCGCGGTTTTCATGCGAACATCCTCCACGATGAAATCCACAGCCGGACAATTCGGAGCAGTCAGGGTCATTTCAATTACCAGATGACCATCATCATTCAGGTCAATCTTGTAAATCAATCCGAGATCATAGATATTCACGGGTATTTCCGGATCGTACACTGTTTTCAGCATGCGTACGATATTTTCTTCTACAGTCAAAAACTCATTGGTATCACTCATATTTTTATTTTTTACGTTAGCGGTGTCTCATAGGTACTCAAACAACTGGGAACTGAAATAGTTTATGAATTCATCACCAGTTTATCAAACTCAGGAACGGCTGAAACTAATTTTCCGTTCACTGTCACCACCGCATCCACACGGGCTTTCAGACTCAGTTTCATATCAGTTTTACGATAGATTGCCTGATGAAACACATATTTTACTCCTTCTTTCTGCACATTGATTTTAACAATAAAATCATCTCCCGGACGGAGAGGCGTTTTGAAGGCCATTTCAATCCTGGCCACCACAGCATCCACACCACGATTGTGCATTTCTGCAAAACTAACGTCGTTGCTGCGTAGGTACTCATGTCGGGCATGTTCTAAATAATTCTGATAAACCGAATTATTCACGATGCCCTGGATGTCGCACTCGTAATCGCGCACTTTCATTTCGATTTGGTAAGGGTATTCCATATTACTCTTTATTCTTTATTTAGATCCCTCGCTTTGCTCGGGATGACAAATCATAATGTAGTCATAAACCGTCGTATTAGCTTTTCTATAACATATTTTTTGTACAGCGACGGTTTAAGAAATCTTGCACCCGTCGTGGTATAAACTTACCTTTTAAACAAACTCTTACCGACGGGTATAGTTAAATTAACAAACAGTGTCATCCCGAACAAAGTGAGGGATCTACCCTACAACTTTCTTATCATTGTTAATCCATCCCGCAGCGGCAATATCAGCTTTTCCACACGTGAATCTGCCGCTACATAATCATTAAACTTTCGAATAGCTTCAGTCTGATTGTCCTTCTCATCCACTTCCAGCAACACTTTTCCATCCCACAAGGTATTATCAACCAACATAAAACCGCCTTTTCTCAGTTTGGGGAATACAGCATCATAATACACCTGATATTCCCTTTTATCTGCATCCAGGAAAACCAGATCAAACATCTCATCCATCTCCGGAATCAGTTTCTTGGCATCACCAATATGCAATATAATCTGCTCTTTATAAGGCGAACTTTCAATATTCTCAAGTATAAAATCTTCCAATTCATCATCACACTCAATGGTATGCAATTTACCAATTGCTGATAATCCTTCTGCCAGACAAAGTGCAGAATAACCGGTATAAGTACCCACTTCCAGAATACGTTCCGGTTGAATCATCTTACTCAACATCGACAACACACGACCTTGCAAATGACCCGACAACATCCTCGGATTAATCATCTTCAGATGCGTCTTGCGGTTGATCTTCGCCAAGTAATCCGGCTCTGCATCTCCATGTGTCAGTATATATTCTTCCTGTTCCATGATGAGTAAATCAATTTTCTAATAATACTTCAGAGTCGAAAGCTGACTTTCATCAAACACCTGACGGGCAATATCCTGCAACTGTTCACTGCTTACTGCCATAATGTGCTCGCGAATGACTTCCATTTCATCGACCTTCCCATAACGTAACAAACTCTTTCCCAGTCCAATCGCATGGTTTTCTTTCTGTTCCATCGAAATAGCCATCTGTCCCAGCAATTGCAATTTGTATTTCTTCAATTGACTTTCCGATATCTTATCTTCCCTCAACTTCCGGAGTTCTTGTCGTACCAGTCGCTCGCATTTTTTAAAATTATAGGCATCACAACCAAAATAAACTGTCCACATCCCGGTATCGGTCATGGGTTGATAAACAGAATCAACATTATAAACAAGTCCGTTTTTCTCCCGCAAAGATAAATTCAGCAGGCTATTCATTCCCGGGCCACCCAATATATTGTTCAGCAGATACATTCCGATACGGTCGGCATGATGCATATCGAAGCATCGGTTGCCCAGCATATAATGAACTTGAAATGTATCTTTCTTGTATGAGCGATGTTCCGGCTTGTATAGCGCCGGACTCACCCGGCTTTGTTTGCTTTCCCGGTTACTGCCATTGACCAGGAATTTTTCTGCCCAGCGAAGTAATTTGGCTTCTTTTATATTCCCCAACACGAAAAACACCATTTCACCGGGCAGGTAAAATTGATCCACAAAGCGTTTTGTATCGCCCGACTTGTATTGCTCCAGTAGTTCCGCTTTTCCCAGGATATTATGACCGATAGGATAATCAAAAAGAATTTCCTCAAAATCATCGTAAATCAACTCAGAGGGACTGTCATTATACGACTGAATTTCATCGATGATGATAATTCTTTCTTTGTCAATCTCTTTCTGCGGAAATGTTGAATGAAAAACAATGTCGCCAATCAAATCCATGGCCTTGTCGAGATGCTCGTTTAACACAGCAGCGTAAACCACCGTTTCTTCTTTCGAAGTATAAGCATTCAACTCTCCTCCCACATTCTCCAACCGGTTGATGATGTGACCCGAGCGTCTCTTGCCGGTGCCCTTGAACAACAGATGCTCCACAAAATGCGCCATCCCCTGTTCTGTTTCCGTTTCATCCCGCGAACCAGCATTAATCACCATCCCGCAATAGGTCACCGCCATTGTGTCGGGCTTGTGTATTAACCTCAACCCGTTCGATAAAGTATATATCTGATATCCCATCAATTATTCAATCCATATTTTTTAAAAACAGATACAAAAATACAAAATTAAAACCAAACAATCATATTCCGGCAAACGGTTGTCTGAAACCACATCCACTTTTCCATTCACTGCATCCGTAGGCAGTGTTTCCCTTGAGGATATGACCTTTGCGACAAAGAGGACAAACCGTGCCAACAATTTCATCTCCGGAAAATGATGCTGTTACCGATGCCTGTATTAACTGCTCCTGCGTACGGTTATCCGTTTTTACATTTTTGACGATTCGCACAAGCATTTCTTTCAATTCTTCCAGAAACTGTCCGGCCTCGAAAGCTCCTTTTTCTATTTCCCGCAGCTTTTTTTCCCAAATACCAGTCAACTCAGCCGATTTCAATAAATCTTCCTGAATGATCTGAATCAATTCAATGCCGGTAGGGGTCGGAATCAGGTTTTTCTTTTCCTTGCGGATATAATCTCTTTTAAACAGCGTTTCAATAATAGCCGCACGTGTAGAAGGCCGTCCAATGCCGTTTTCTTTCATGGCATCTCTCAACTCTTCATTATCAACAAATTTTCCCGCAGTTTCCATAGCACGAAGTAAAGTAGCCTCGGTATAAGGACGTGGTGGCGAAGTCCATTTTTCATTCAAACCTGGCGTGTGCGGTCCCCTCTCCCCTTTTTCAAACAAAGGCAGGATGCCTGATTCCTCAGTGCTTTCCTGTTCGTCTGCATTGTCCTTGTTATTGGCAACATCTTTATTCGGATCTTCAAAAACCACCCGCCAACCGGGTTCCAAAATTTGTTTACCGGTGACTTTAAACTCCAGTTCTGCAGCTTCTCCCAACACGGTCGTAGTAGAAATTTTACATTCCGGATAGAAATTGGCTATAAAGCGTTTGGCAACCAGGTCGAAGAGTTTTCGCTCGTCAGTAGTAAGATTAACCGGAGCCACACCAGTCGGGATGATGGCATGGTGATCGGTTACTTTCTTATTGTCGAACACCTTTTTCGTTTTGGGCAATTTACTTGTCAACAAGCTCTCTGTCAGCGTGGTATAATCTTTCAATCCTTTCAGGATTCCCGAAATTTTCGGGTAGATATCCTCACTCAGATAGGTGGTATCCACACGCGGATAGGTGGTGATTTTTTTCTCGTACAGCGATTGGATGAGTTTCAGCGTTTCATCTGCCGAGAAAGCAAACTTCTTATTACATTCCACCTGCAATGAGGTCAGATCGAACAAACGGGGAGCCGATTCGGTGCCTTTCTTTACCACAATGTCAATAACCTGAAAATCGGACTCTTGTATCTTTTGCAGCAATTCTTTTCCTTCCTCTTCCGAAGCAAATTTACCTTTTGAGCAGGAAAAAACCGTATCACGATATACCGTTTTGAGTTCGAAGTATTTTTCCGGTTTGAAGTTTTCAATTTCGAGGTGACGGTTCACAATCAGAGCTAAAGTAGGTGTTTGCACTCGACCAATTGATAACACCTGTTTGTTTCTGCCATATTTCAGGGTATACAGCCGCGTAGCATTCATCCCGAGAAGCCAGTCACCAATAGCCCTCGACAAACCAGCCTCGTACAGGCGTTGGTATTGTTTTTCATCTTTTAGGCTTTTAAAGCCCTCGCGAATCGCATCTTCAGTCAGGGATGAAATCCAGAGGCGTTTCACCGGCGCTTTACATAAAGCTTTCTGTAACACCCACCGCTGAATCAGCTCCCCCTCCTGTCCCGCATCCCCACAATTAACGACTTCATCAGCAACAGTCACCAAACTCTTTATGACACTGAATTGCTTTTGCACACCACTATTATCCATTACCTTGATACCGAAACGCTGCGGAATCATGGGGAGCATACTCAACGCCCACGATTTCCATTCCGGCGCATATTCATGTGGCTCCAGCAGTCCGCACAAATGTCCGAATGTCCAGGTTACCTGATATCCATTTCCTTCAAAATAGCCATCCTTCCTGGTTTTAGCGCCAAGAATATCTGCCAGATCACGGGCAACAGAGGGTTTTTCAGCAATACAAACAATCATGGTTTACTTCTTTACCATATAAGTCATATCAGTTACATATAAGTTTTACTTTCGATATGTTTACTTAATAACGTAAATATTATTCAACTATATTGGAACAAGCTTATATGTAACTGATATGACTTATATGGTTTATAATATCGATTTTTGAATACAAAAGTAAGCAAAAAGATCCACATCCGACTTCGTAAATTACATTTCTGAGCTTTTACAATCAATCCAATTTGCATTTGTTTACAAAAAAATAATATCTTTGCATGTAAATTTTAAATTCAATATTTAACAGGAAAAAAATGGAAGAATTAAATGCAATTGTTCAGCAGGTGGTACAGGTTTCACCAATCATGAAAGTTTTCAGAATCGCACCGCTCGGATGGGAGTTGCCGGATTTTAAACCCGGTCAGTTTGTGGGTATAGGCTTACCTCCAAGCAGTCCGAAATGCCCAGAGGCAACTGAGGAAGTCATTGAACCTGCACCCGACAAATTAATCAAGAGAGCTTATTCTATTGCATCATCCAACATATCAAAAGATTATGTTGAATTTTATATTACTTTGGTGCATTCAGGTGCATT
>VSSQ01000525.1_pt1 | contig 23721 bp, 18 predicted proteins | sample 4763081 | NCBI WGS metagenome assembly VSSQ01 (sample SAMN12137344, study PRJNA551015) | bioreactor metagenome | isolation source: SDC9 anaerobic chlorinated ethene degrading culture | place: USA: Knoxville, Tennesee | collected 2015-01-01
TATATGTTCTTTTTAGCCTGTTGAATGTGTCATATTCATAATAGGTGGTAACTCCACGCGGGTCGGTTTGGGAGGTCATACCAACTAAAGGCTTGTAGGTGTAGGTGGTGACTTCTGCCTGAGGAAATTTACTCTTTAAACTAGCTGACAGAGCATTTATCATTGCATCCGTAGGATAATTGGGAGAACTGATTATATTCAAAAGAAGAGATGGATTAATATTATTGACGATTTGATTATATGTTGCATTCTTTATCTCAGCTACCGGATATTGATGTTTATAGCTCCAAATATATGCTGTGGTTAATCCATCTTTTGTTATTGTTTCTATAACGTTTCCTTTCGAATCATATTTAAATTCAATGTCTTTTTGATAATCATAATTCCACAATTCTGATTGTACAGGACTTGGTTCTATTGGAAAATCAAGATTAAGAGTGTATATGCTACTGGGTTTAATAATATTATAAAAAATATCATAATCAGTACGGGTAGATTTAACCAAGTGAGAAATAGCTCCTTCTGCCTCTTGTTTAAATAAAGACTCTCTATGTAGGGCATTTAACATGTGCGAATCTCTGATTTTAACGCCAATTGGATCATTCTGGATGCCTTGTGGAAAGTACTTGTCTAAATAGTACTGATAATGTGAAAGAGAGACTGTGCCATCACTATTTATTATTTCTTTTTCTGATAATAAATTGTGTGAGTTATATTTATAATTTGTTGTTGTTATTACTGGATTTTGCCCGTTTAAGTTGTAAAATGTTTCCACCTTATTAGAGGGTAAAAATTTATAGCAGAAATGAAGATATGCTGCGCTGGAACAATAATCATAATTAAGTTTTATCCCTTCGAAGTAAAAAGCCCTTGGATTATTTTCTCCTTGCGAACCATATCTATTCCAGAAGGTTTCAGTTGAGGATATCGCTTGCCCTCCAGCATTGAAAGAAGTTTCTTTTTTAAGTCTGCCGCGTTCGAAATAGCGTGAACAGTGTGGATCACTTGGGAAAATATCACGATGCCATAATCCGTTTGATAAAAGGACATCCGAATGCCCATTATCATGGTTAGAGTAATAATATTGAGTATATCCTTCTTCCCCATTTGAAACTTGCTCGCATACGTACGTATAGCCGATAAATAATCCCTCGTTATCTTTTGTAAGGGGTATAACCGGCATACTGCGAAAAGATATCACAGAAAATGTATGATCTTCATTACCACAGCGAGAAATTCCATTTATATAATATACATATTGAGGAAGAACATTTAGTATTCCACTAGAAATTGATGAAGTCGGAGTTTCCTTATAAAAGAATTCTCTAATTAAATTATCAGAAGTTATCTTTCTTATACGTAAGCCACTTGCTAATCCTGATTGATTGGTAATTGAAGATCTGTCTTTAGTGTTTACAATCTTGGCATAATCATGTAATTCATATTCAAATTTTGTTGAACCTCCTGTCGGATAATGGATTTCTGATAATACGCCACTGTCTGTATAATACGAATCAGGTGTCTTATCTTGGGTATTGAACCCATTCAAAAGATAGGTCTTGCCATTATTAAAGCCCCAATGATCTGTAATACAGGTTAAATACTGTGCCGGCAATCTGTTGCTGTTTTTGTATGTGAAAGTATAATTCATGGATACTGGAACCTGAGCATTTTTACCGTATATTTTTAAAGACTCTAAGAATAACCGTTCATATTCATTATTATTAAAATAAAGGTTTATTTGTTTAATAATTGAATCTGAATTTGATTTTATATAAATATTATCAAGCTTAAGCCATTGGATTCTATCAAATTTATTCGATGGCACAGCAGATTGAAACCAGGGAATAGCACTTGTCATTTCCAATAATTTATAGGCATTCACAGGAGTTGGATAAGAAAATATTGAACAATAATCACTCTCGGTATATTTAATATCATTACTTTGGCTATAAGTTAATTCAATTTTTTCTCCATTCTCCACCATAATACGCTTTAAGTATACAGGTGATATCAACGTTCCATCTGTTTGATTTCTAATACTATAAGGGCTAGTTATTGGTCCGATTTCTGCGGATTCGGCATAAAAATTAAATGAACGATATAACTGACTTAAGAATGGTCCTCTTTCGTATTCAAAATTGATTATATTGGATCCGTCAGCAGGCTTTATTTGAGTCAAAAACCATGAGGTTGCCTGTAATAATTGTCCAGTGGAGGGGACTCCATCATTACCATTTCTACCATAAGAAATAGGATCAGAAAATTCTATAGCTGTAGCTCCACCAAAAATATACTGAGTCCCTTGTTCATCTATAATAGTAAATGATTTAAATGCTCTGTGAAAATTGAGATTGGAATTATAATTAAGGCTTATTCCTTCGTCTAAGGGAGATACAAAATCATCATTATAGAAAATAACCTTTACGGGTTCATCACATTGTACCTGTATCTGTCCACTATGGTCAAAATAAAACTTACCTGAGATATCCAAGACAGAAAAGCTAAACTCATCAGGTTCATAATCGGATTTAGGAGCCGTATTATATACTGAATTCCGACATGCAAAACAATTATTCTCCATATTGTCTTTTGCATTGTCTTTCCAGTTACTTTGAGCTATCCAGTTATTTGGAAAGGAGGCGTAAGACAGATATCCTTTTACCGTCAATGACGTCCCTAATTCATATTGATCATAAAATGCTTCATCAGGACCATTACCTCTAACAGTTCGGCTAATAACCCCTCCAGCTTGCAACGACCAACCTAAACCAACGGGACCAGGGTGAATTTCAGGACGGATGCCAGCCGGATGGTAAGTCAGCCTAACAGGTACGTTTATTTGTTTTCCTTTGATCTCATATAAGGGTATGGAGATATTGGGTGTTCCGGTAAAATAGGATACAGGTATCTCGCCGTAAAGACCTAAATTTGCTGCTGTTGGGCTATGCACAGATATCTGTTGTGAATAAGTTGCAAAGCACATTAACACCATTATTATTATTGTTGTTGTTGTTTTCATTTTTTATTATTGAATATATATTAGTTAAATGTCATAATTATAATCAAATAACACACTATTTCTTCACCACCACCCGCTGCAACACCATATCATCCACATGCACAAAAAGCGTGTAAGTACCCGTGGTAAGATGCCCCATGTTGATCAGCGTGTTATGACGTCCTTCAGGCAAATCCTGAGGCGATGTCTGGCAAACGGCTATTCCTCCATTGGTGTGCACGGTAAACCATACACGGGCATCGCGTACGAGTTTGTACTGGATGTGCAATTGTTGCACGACCGGGTTGGGTAATAGTTTAGCTTCGGTAAATACAGCAGCAGCGCCAGTTTCTTGTTCTTCTTCCTCGGGTATAGGGTCGGTTTGTACCTGTGAGGTTTGCAGTACCGGTGAGTAATAAAACGAAGTGGTGAAAATGGTTGTGTCACGTACGCTTTCGCTGCCATTGCTGTTCCTTTTCCGTTTGATGATGTCCGTCTTGATGCTCTCGAAAACCGGATAACGGATACCTTCGGCATACCAGGAATAAGTATCCAGCATCATCTCGATGCTATCCTTTCCTGTTTGGGTATAATAACGCAAAGTACGGACCCTCAAAGCATTCTTTACTGTCTCGAAATCCGGTAACAGTAATTCACCTTCGGCATCAGCTTCCACACGGGTGTATCCTTTTACATGCAGCTTAAGCCTGCGTGAATATTCTCCATCACCTTCAAAATAGCTGAACAGGGTATCGCCATAACTAAACGGAAATTTCATTCTTAGTTCGGGAACATGGTATTCCATCAGCGTGGTGGCATTCTCGAAGCCGGTTGCCCACACGCTGTCACGTTTTTGACAGTAATAGTACCGGGTATGATGCTCCATGCCGCAAACCGTATCCATGCGGGTGCTGTCGGGAATGAAATACTTCAGAGGATATTCCTCATTTACCGGTTGCAACATGCGAAAGTCCCAGATCAGGTTCTTGCCGGAACTTCCGGGATCTTTGAATTCAACCTGTTGTTTGATGAGCTGATCGGAGGCGCGATAGGCGTTCCTCTCCCTGGTTAACTGTACCTGTCCGGTAATCGAAGATGAAATGGTTATTGCCAGCAGCAAACATGATATTTTATCCATAATAAAAGTTTAAAAAATGATATAAAATAAAAATGTTCTGTAATTTCTTGCTGCCGAAGATAAAGAAAGTTTTTCAATAAAAATCTCACAAAGTTTCATCAAACTTTTATCAAACTTTTATCAAAATACATGATTTTGTGAAATATACGACAAATCACATTAAAACAAACACTCACAGAAATCTGATTATAAACAACTTAAAGTATTTAACACATAAAATCAGGAAGGATATTTATTAACGTTATTTAACTTTAAAATATTATGTTTTTATCAAAAAATAATGCAACATGGATTGCAAATAAGTTCCCCCCGGTCAACCCAAGTCTTAACCAATCACAATAAAAAATCTCCGGCAGAAGTATTTCTACCGGAGATTTCAAACCAAATTATTATACTGCGGGAGCTGATATTACATCATACCGCCCATGCCGCCACCCATTGGCATTTGCGGAGCAGGATTTTCTTCTTTCTTTTCTGTGATAACACATTCGGTTGTCAGGAACATACCAGCAATGGATGCGGCATTTTCGAGGGCAACGCGTGTTACTTTGGCAGGATCCACCACACCGGCAGCCAGGAAGTTTTCATACTGATCAGTGCGGGCATTGTAACCGTAATCGGCTTTACCTTCACGTACTTTCTGAACAACCACTGCACCTTCTTTACCTGCATTGGCAACAATCTGACGCAACGGTTCTTCGATAGCGCGTTTCACGATTTCGATACCGGTTGCTTCGTCATCATTGACTGCTTTCAGCGAAGACAGCGAGTCGATAGAACGGATATAAGCTACACCACCACCGGGAACAATACCTTCTTCGATAGCAGCACGTGTTGCGCTCAACGCGTCATCCACACGGTCTTTCTTTTCTTTCATTTCCACTTCTGAAGCGGCTCCTACATACAATACAGCAACACCACCAGCTAATTTAGCCAGACGTTCCTGCAATTTTTCGCGATCGTAATCGGAAGTTGTCGTGCCAATCTGTGCTTTGATTTGCGCTACACGTTTTTCAATGTTCTCTTTCTGGCCGGCACCGTTTACAATCACAGTATTGTCTTTATTCACGGTGACTTTTTCTGCTGAACCAAGCATTTCAAGCGTGGCTTGCTCCAACTGGATACCTTTTTCTTCTGAAATCACAACCCCTCCTGTCAAGATAGCGATATCTTCGAGCATTTCCTTACGACGGTCGCCAAAGCCCGGAGCTTTCACAGCGCAGATTTTCAACGATGCACGTAAACGGTTTACAACCAGAGTTGTCAGCGCTTCCGATTCAACATCTTCGGCAATAATCAGGAACGGCCGGCCGGATTGTACTGCCGGCTCAAGTACCGGTAACAGTTCTTTCAGGTTGCTTATTTTCTTGTCGTAGATCAGGATATAGGGTTTTTCCATCTCTACTTCCATCTTTTCAGTATTGGTAACAAAATACGGAGAGATGTAACCCCTGTCGAACTGCATACCTTCCACCACGTCGATGTGGGTATCGGTTCCTTTGGCTTCTTCGATGGTAATCACACCATCTTTGGTTACTTTTCTCATAGCATCGGCAATCAATTTACCAATTACGGCATCGTTATTAGCCGACACGGTAGCAACCTGTTCGATTTTATTGTAGTCGTCACCTACAGATTTAGCCTGAGAAGCAATACTCTTTACCACCTGTTCAACTGCTTTGTCGATACCCCGTTTCAAATCCATCGGGTTAGCGCCGGCAGTTACATTTTTTAAACCAACGGTTACAATCGATTGTGCCAGTACAGTAGCAGTAGTTGTACCATCACCGGCATCATCGCCTGTTTTGGAAGCCACTTCTTTTACCAACTGTGCTCCCAGATTCTGGAATGAATCTTCCAACTCTATTTCTTTAGCAACCGACACACCATCTTTGGTAATCTGGGGCGCACCGAATTTCTTTTCGATAATCACGTTACGACCTTTCGGACCCAATGTTACTTTCACCGCGTTGGCAATGGCATCCACGCCCTTCTTCAGTTCATCGCGGGCATCAATATTGAATAAAATTTCTTTTGACATAAGACTATTTACGATTTTAAAATTTACAATTTACAATTAATTTTACTATCTATTTTTAAAATTCACGACTTACCGTTTTAGTCAACTTTTCAACCACAAAATGGTAAATAGTAAATGATTAAATAGTCAATTTAAATGATAGCAAAGATGTCTGATTGCCTCATGATGAGGTATTTTTCACCATCCAGTTCCAACTCGGTACCGGCATATTTCCCATAAAGCACGGTATTACCAACTGCGACTTCCATAACCTCATCTTTGGTTCCTTTACCTACTGCTAACACTTCACCTTTCAATGGTTTTTCTTTTGCTGAATCCGGAATAATGATCCCACTCACGGTTTTTTCTTCAGCCGGTGCAGGTTTTACCAACACGCGGTCTCCTAATGGTTTGATGTTCATAATCACGATATATTTTTAATTGTTTAAATTTTTAATTAGACGTGTGCAGTTAATCAGATTTTGTGCCAAAGCCGGACAAGGCATGATTTGTCATCATTTATCAGTCTTATACATGTAATTCAGACAATCAAACTGTCATCTTGTCAGCATTAACATGAATTTCACAAAGCAGGAGCAGTTTGTATACATCGTAAACAAATAAATCCGGATGTTTTCCTGTCAGATTCTTTTCCATTAATTTTCTGAAAACAACAAATTTCAATGCTGCAATTTTTATCAGACGGAATTTTTTCAGTTGTAAAAACATCCGCAGAAGTTTTGATTCATCTGCAAGAAAAGGATATTTCCCTGATTTGAAAAGCAAATACAAATTGCGGACGCTTTCGGCTGTTTTTTTCAGGTAAGTGTGGTTGTCATCCAGCCCTTTATGAAGTAATGGGTTATCAATATGTTGAAAAGTAAAGCCTGCTTCATGCAACGCATGACCGAATAAAGTGTCTTCATGCCCGTATCCGGCAATCGATTCATCAAATCTTATTGTACAAAAAACTGATTTGGAAATCAGAAAATTAAAGGTGGCAAAATTCTCCTTATCGTGAGGTTGCAACAGATAAGCCAGATTCGATTCCCTTTCACGGCCATATTTCAGCCGCAGACTAAATGCCGGATTCTGACAGGCCGGGTCGTATGCTGTTCCGCCAATCACAATCACTTTCCCCTTGCAAAAAGGAAGATATCTGAAGAGATAATCTTTTTTACAGACAGCTGCGTCGCAATCCATAAAAAGAAGAAACGAAAACCTGGCTTCATCAGCAAGTCGGTTTCGGATAGCAGACCTTCCGATATTATACGGAAGTACAATATGCCTGCAGTGATTTAACGAACTAATTTGCTGATTTTTGACGAGAAATTGATCAGAACCGTCTTCCATAACAATTATTTCATACTGAACACCCAATTCTTCTGCCTGAATATGCAGATCGTTTACCAATTGAGTAATATCGTAATTGTATGTAGGTATCAGTATGGACAACATCCTTTACTCAACATTAATTGTATTTATGTGAAAGATTATTTCGTTCTTATGCTTTTATGCTTGCAAATATAAGCATTTCTCACTAAAGAAAACCATTTCTTAACTTGTGAAAAATAGTATAATTTGTTAATTTATTATTATAAATCAGCATTTGCATGTATATACTGTAGTTTTTTGTAATTTTGGAGCCCGTAACAAAAACGGATTATATATAATCATCAAGCATGTCTGTTTCTGCTCCCACACATATACTCAGCACTGAGAAAATAGGAAAACTGATCTGGCAATATTCTATTCCATCCATCATAGGCATGGTGGTCATGTCACTGTATAATATTGTCGACCGTATCTTCATCGGCCAGGGTGTGGGCGCTCTAGCCATATCCGGTTTGGCGTTGACTTTCCCTTTCATGATATTACTGATGGCATTCGGCATGTTAATCGGAGCTGGTTCTGCTTCGCGCATATCGATAACACTGGGAGAGAACAATATTGAAAAGGCCGAAAAGATATTGGGGAATGCACTGACGCTCACCATCCTGATATCAGGAACAATATCAATACTTACCTATATCTTCATGGGTGATTTGCTGCGTTTGTTCGGCGGGACAGATGAGACTATCGGCTATGCGGAGGAATACATGCGCATTATCGTACCTGCATCTGTTTTTTCTGCCATCAACTTTGGTTTCAACAACATCATGCGGGCAACCGGTTTCCCTAAAAAAGCAATGTACACAATGCTGATTAGCGCCATTATCAACGTGGTGCTTGATGCTTTATTCATTTTTGTGTTTGATTGGGGAATACAGGGAGCAGCGTGGGCAACTGTTATTGCATATACAGTTGGCAGTATCTGGGTAATGAGTCACTTTTTTCTTCCGGGATCACAAATCCGGTTTAAAAAAGCTTACCTGAAACTTGAAAAAGATATTGTAGGCGCCATCGTGAGTATCGGTATGTCGCCTTTCAGCATGCAACTGGCATCGAGTCTGGTAATTATAACGGTCAACACTACCTTGTTGAAATACGGCGGAGACCTGGCTATCGGAGCCTACGGTATCATCAATAGCTTATTGACATTAGCCATTCAAATTGTACTGGGACTGAATCAGGGAACACAGCCTGTTGTCGGGTTTAATTACGGAGCCAGACTTTATGACCGGATGTTCAAAACACTTAAAACTGCCATCATCATCGCGACCATACTGACCAGCGGGGCCTTTCTTTCTGGTTTACTCCTCTCCAGATTTTCCGTGAGTCTTTTTACTTCTGACGCTGAACTCATCCAAATAGCCTCCAATGCACTGAGAATAGTGATATTCATGTTTCCGTTGGTTGGTTTTCAAATTGTCATCAGCAACTTTTTCCAGTCAATCGGGAAAGCTAAGATCTCAATTTTCCTGAGCCTGACACGACAATTTATATTCCTGGTTCCCGCCGTATTGATATTGCCTCCTTTTTTCGGACTCAACGGAGCTTGGGCTGCTTTTCCGGTAGCCGACGGATTTGCCGCAGTTGTCGCAGCTATCACCCTTGTTCGTTTTAATAAAAACTTTAAACGGCTTTAAAACTCATATCCAGACTTTTGACCGAATGAGTCAGAGCCCCAACTGAGATATAGTCTACACCACAAGAAGCATAAGTACGTAAAGTATCAAAAGTGATTCCGCCTGATGATTCGGTTTCGTATTTTCCACCGATAATTTCGACGGCTTTTTTAGTATTTTCAGGCGTAAAATTATCCAGCATGATGCGGTCGACACCACCGACTGCCATCACCTGCGCCAGTTCGTCAAAATTTCTGACTTCAATTTCGATTTTGAGATCTTTACCTTTTTCTTTGAGGTATTCTTTTGCTCTGTTAATGGCATTGGCAATACCGCCGGCAAAATCTACATGGTTATCTTTCAGCAAGATCATGTCGTATAAACCAACCCGGTGATTCACACCACCGCCGATGCGCACCGCTTCTTTTTCGAGCAACCGGAGACCAGGTGTTGTCTTGCGGGTATCCAGCACCCTTGTGCGCGTACCTTCTAACGCTTTCACATACTGATTAGTTCGTGTAGCCACTCCGCTCATTCGCTGCATGATATTCAACATCAGCCGTTCGGTCTGAAGCAATGACTGTATTTTTCCTTCCACTACAAAAGCGATATCACCCGGCTTTACATGCGCACCATCCTGGATAAAAACGGTCATCTTTAAACCGGGATCGAAAGCATTAAAAATACGGCGGGCCACTTCCACTCCAGCCAGAATTCCTTCTTCTTTGATAATTAACTGAGATTTTCCTATCGCACTTTCAGGGATACAGGATAAGGTAGTATGATCCCCGTCACCGATATCTTCTGCAAACCACAGCGATATCAACTGTTCAAATTCATTAGTCATTGGATGATTCTATTCTTAATTGCTGAATTAACTGTCGTGTTGAAGTTTTCCTCACCAGTACATACACCCGGTAGGAAGCATTTCCGGCTTTCATCGTACAGATAGAAAATGCGGAAGTGTCTTTTGTTCCTTTATGCAAGACCTGAAAGGCGCTTACCTTATTTCTGCGGAAGAAATCATTGATGATGCCCGTTGCCTGTTGCTTGCTGAACACATCATTGCTGGCGCCGATGACCAGCTCCACATTGTCATTAAAATGAGCAGAAAGTGTTGCCGCATCTCCTCCCGCAAGCGCATCTAAAATACTTTCTGAAACTTCCTGTTGGGCGTTAACGACACCCAAAGAACACATTAACATTATAAATGATATCAGGGTTTTCATTGTTCTGTAATTTAAAAGTTCACAAAAACATGCCTTTACAGGCAGGATATCTCGTTAAAAAGTGCCATATTTGCACCTGATTAAAGGTGAAGTTCAGGGCAAAAATACATCAATTATTTAGTCAAAGCAAAACTTTTATTTTATTTTATGTATTTGCAGTTTAATTCAATGACGATTTGCGACTGATTTAAACCGGAAGGATATTAACAAATAGCAGACCATGAATCGTTAAAACCAATCATTATATGAAATTCATACTCCTGATGATAGGGAAAACCAACGGAACATCTTTACAAAAACTGATCGAAGATTATCAAGGGCGGGTACAACATTACCTGAATTTTGAAACAGTTACCATTCCTGAATTAAAAAATACAAAAAATTTATCAGTACAGGAACAGAAAGAAAAAGAAGCCGATCTGATATTAAAACAAATTGACAATCAGGATGATATTATATTACTGGATGAAAAAGGGAAACAATTTAGTTCGGTTGCCTTCGCTGGTTTTCTTGAAAAAAAACTGCATTCATCAGCAAAAAGAATGATTTTTGTTGTAGGTGGTCCGTTTGGATTTTCGCAGAGAATATACGACAGAGCCAACGGTATGATTTCCATGTCGCCGATGACTTTTTCGCATCAAATGATCCGGTTGATTTTCGCAGAACAACTATACAGGGCTATGACGATCATCCGGGGTGAGAGCTATCATCACGAATAAGCTTATTTATATGAGGTTGAAAGGTAAATATAAAATACTTCCGGCAATATTCATCATTTGTTTACTGTCGGGTTTTCTGGTTGAGTATCTATACCATCAAACCCTTACTCAACCCTTTTCGGCTCAAAAATTCAACAATGCTCTGCATCATGCCATATCAAAATCCGACCGGCTAATCTCTTCTTCGGGGTTACCCGCGGCTTTGCATGAAGAATCCTTTCTTCAGAAACTGATTGACCAACAGGATCAAATAGCCTTTTATATTTTTGAAAACGAACAACTGACAGGGTGGAACACCAATCGTTTTGATGTAGAGTCGGAACATATCATTCAGGACGAACGATGGCATTATATCAAATTACCCAACGCATACGGCATTTATAAGTGGTATAAAGTTAAAGCAAATACGGCAATTGTTGCTTTTATTCCTGTCAGAATGAACTTTCCGTACGAAAACGATTACCTGCAAAATGATTTTCATCCACGTTTCGATATCAGTAAAAATGTAACCATTGTTGAAGAAACAAGTCCCGGAGCAGTCAGCGTCAGCACGAAGGAAGGCGATTACCTGTTTAGTCTGATACCCGCTCCAAACGACAGTAAAGCACTTCGGATTACTGGTTTTATCCTCTTCTGCATTTCATTTTTGTTGTTTATTTTTATCTATTTCAACATCAACCATTTCTTTCGGGTTAAAAAGATTACACAAAGTCAGTATATCGCAGTCACCCTGCTATCCGGACTTATCATATTAATATGCAGCTACATTGATTTCCCGGGTCTGTTCTTTTCCAACCAACTGTTTTCATCCAATCATTATGCTACCAATCAACTCATCAATTCTTTTACACATCTCTCAGCAATTGGTCTCTTTTTAGTAGCCGCCATTCTGGTTTATCATCTGAAGGTAAGCTTTTCATACAAGCGTTTGTGGTTAAAGAAATCAGTATTTTATCTTTATGTGCTATTCTACTTCGAAACGCTTAAAAGCATAGTTCTAAACTCAAACATCAGTTTTAATATAGCTATTCTGCGCGATATCCATTTTATCAACATCTGGGCGCAAACAATTATCTTTTTACTGGGAACCGGAATTTTCTTTTTCTTATTGATAATAAACAGCAAAGAAGATTTCAAAACAAAACCAGGAAAAGAGATAAGTATCGAACTGATGTATATTGCTGTTATTACAGTATTACACGCACTGATATTCAAGAATTTCACATGGTTGCTTGTCTTATTACTGATTACAATCCTGATTTTTGATTCAATCAGGCGCTTCTTCTTTAAAAACAAATTCACATTCAATACTTTTGGCCTTTTTATTTTTACAATCAGTATCATCTCTTTTTGGAGTTCCTATCATTTATCCGAATATAAAAAGCTGATTAAATATAAAATTCAGGCAGAGAATATTATGGTCAACGGCAATTCCGACAACGACCCGATTGCCGAACTCCTACTGGAAGAACTGGACAAAAATCTGCGGAAAGATGAGACGCTCAAGCAATTAATGCGGGATAAAACCGATACCGACTCAGTCAACAAACACATATATCAAAAACACTTATATGGATTCTGGAATAAGTACAACGTACAAATTTATCCCGTATCGGGTAATGCTCCGGAAACTGATTATTACGTTCGGTTTCTTGAATTTACGGGCAAAAGACTCAAAAACACCGGTTTTTACAGTTTGCCGGCCTCTCTATACGACATGAGTTTTATCGGTTTGGTTGATCTTGTTCTGGACGATCCGGAGATTCTCCATACAGAAAAAGAATTGCTGGTTTTTGAATTTCAACCGAAGCGGAATTTCAGAAGTTACAGTTTTCCTGATCTATTAATCAGCAAAGAGTCGGATGCATTCAAACAATCCAACATCTCAATTGCAAAATATGAGAAATCAAAATTAATTTACAGTGATCAGAAATTCGACTGGAATGAATCGGACATCATGTTCCACGGCCTGGATGACGGTTTCACCAAAATAAACGATAAGGATCGTGACTATTATGTATATACCAAGAACGACACTCGGATTATCATTACCGAGATTATTCGTACATCATCCCGCAATCTGATTTTCTATTCTTTGTTTATCATCCTGGCTTACCTACTGATAGCCAGGGTTGTTTTCTGGTTATTCGGACTGTTGAAGAATAAAAGAACATATGCACTCGGACTGACATCCAAATTTCAACTGGTATTCATATCGCTGTTATTTGTGAGTTTTATCAGTATCCTTGTATTCTCCGTGAATTATATCAGAAGTAATTACCGGCAGGAACAAATCGCTGAACTTGAAAAGAAAAAACAATACATCCGGAACTCGCTCCAGGATTTGTATTACTGGACCGAAGATATTGCTACCGTTGATGAGCAAAGTCTGAATACCAACTTACAGGAACTCGCATACAGATACCAAACCGATATCAATATTTATGATAACGCCGGAAAACTGAGAGGAAGCTCTCAGTCGCTTATTTTCAGCAAAAACCTGATTAGCGGTTTGATGTCACCTGAAGTGTATTTTCCTGACCGTACCACGGAAAACCAATATGAGCAAATAGGTAAATTAGCTTACCTGGCTGCCTATTCAGACCTTATCAACGGTGACTACCTGCAAATCGGTTATATTTCCATTCCTCAATATTTCAGTCAGACCGAAATCAATGCAAAAATAGAGCAATTTTTAGGAGCCATCATCCAGATATACCTGATTATCATCATCCTTTCTATCATTCTGATCCTGATAGCAGGCCGGCAACTTGCGGAACCGTTGCATCAACTTGAAAGCAAGTTGAGATCCATGCGATTGGGGGGTAAAAATGAAAAAATCGAATACAAGTCGAAAGATGAAATCGGCCAATTGGTTGAACAATACAACCGTACCGTTGATGAATTAGAGAAAAGCGCCCAGCTTTTACTGACAGCCGAAAGAGAATCGGCATGGAGAACCATGGCAAGACAGGTCGCGCATGAAATCAACAATCCCCTGACCCCGATGAAACTAACCATACAACAATTGCAGCGGACAAAAAAAATAGATCCAGAGCAGTTTGACGGTTATTTTGAAAAGGCAGCTCACACGTTGGTGGAGCAAATCGACAATTTATCGCGCATTGCAGGTACTTTCTCACAATTTGCCCGTATGCCCGAAACAAAATTTACAGACGTAGACATTGCCGGGAAACTCGTTTCAGTCGTAAATCTGTTTCAACACAACTATGAAAACATCCGTATCAGTTATAGCGGACCTGAAAATGACATCATTGTATCCGGTGATCCCGAACAAATCATTCAGGTATTCAATAATATCCTGAAAAATGCCACGCAATCTATCAAAAAAGAAGTAAAAGGTAAAATTGATGTCACCCTGAAACTTCAGGAAGATACCGTTATTATTCGTTTTACTGATAACGGGACAGGTATTTCCGAAACCATCCGAAACGAAATTTTCAAGCCCAACTTCACAACAAAAAGTGCCGGTATGGGATTAGGATTAAGTATTTCAAAAAGTATCATCGAACACATGGGAGGTCATATTTCTTTTATCACGAAAGATAATGAAGGAACTACATTCGAAATCAGAGTAAATAAAAAAATCAAATAAATAAGGAAGTTGAAATATGAAAAGCAGAATTCTTTTTACATTGTTGATGATGATCACATTCACAACCAATGCAGATCAGTTTTTATACGACATCACGGATGGTAAGTTCAGACCGGAAAAGAGTCAAATTCCGGTATCCATGAATGACGGAGAACATTACACACTGATGGTTGACAGTCAAACTATTGTAAAATACAGTTACAAATCAGGAGCCGCCGTTGACACCTTGTTATCAATCAACAAAGTAAAAAATAAATTAATTGACTCTTTTTCGGGCTATATCTTAAGTCCGAAAGAAACCAAAATATTGGTTTACACGAATACAAAAAAGCGTTACCGGCGTTCTTTTACAGCCGATTACTACATTTACGACATCAAATACAGAGAGTTTGATCCCCTCTCATCCAAAACACCTCAGGAAGCTCCTGTTTTTTCGGCAGATGACCGGTACATAGCCTTTGCTCATGGTAATAACCTGCACATGAAAAAGGTTGACTTCAAAACAGACATCCAGATTACCAAAGACGGAGAAGCAGGTAAAATCAGTAATGGCATATCGGACTGGTTGTATGAAGAAGAGTTTGGAACAACGTATCATTACGATTGGTGCCCCGACAGTAAACTCCTTGCTTTCATCAAATTCGATGAAAGAGAAGTGAAAGAGTTTTCTTTTCAAACTTTCTTAAGCAAGGAAGAACCCGGATTCCTGCTTTATCCGGAAACAACCCGATTTAAATATCCCAAAGCGGGAGAAAAGAACCCTAAAGCCATAGTATGTATTTACGATGATTTCAACAAAACTACACGTGTTGTCGATCTGAAACAGCAGAACGACTACTACATCCCCAGAATCAAATGGACCGGCAACGCGAGTCAATTGGCTGTTTTTTCGATGAACAGAAACCAAAACCGGTTGGACATGTATTTTGCAAATCCCAGGACCGGTATCGCACGTTTAATCACCAGGGAAGAAAGTAAAACATTCATAGATTATCAAAATATCGATTTGTTGAGATTTCGTAAAGACAATACCGGTTTTTATGGTGTTAGCGACCGTGACGGCTACTTGCACATCTACCAGCATCGTATGGATGGCACCATCGCACGACAAATCACCAAAGGAGAATGGGACATAACTGATTTTTACGGAGTGGACGAACGCAGAAACATCGTATACTATCAAAGCGCTGAACTTTCACCCGTACAAAGAAATATTTTTTCAATCGATGCAAAAGGTAAAAAAATCTGCCTGACTGATGCAAAAGGTAAAAACAATGCCTGGTTCAGCTCCGGATTCAACTATTTCATTCATGAATTTTCCAGTGTAACTGAACCTGAAAAGTTAATAATCAGAAGCAATAACGGAGCAAGGATAAGAGACCTGCAAGACAACACTGCTCTTGCATCCGCCTTTCAATCACTTCATCTTAACAACAAAGAATTCTTTAACTTTACAACATCAGACAACATCAGATTATATGGTTGGATGCTCAAACCTTCCGGCTTCGACCCTGAAAAAAAATATCCGGTTCTTATGATTCAGTATTCTGGTCCGGGTTCCCAGGAAGCTCTCAACGAATGGAGTATCGGATGGGAATACTACCTGTCTCAGAAAGGTTATCTGGTAGTATGTGTCGATGGTAGGGGAACTGCCTCAAGAGGAGCGACTTTCATGAAATCAACCTACAAACAACTGGGTGTGCTGGAAGCCAGAGACCAGACCGAAACTGCAAAATACCTGGGTGGTCTGAGCTATGTTGATAAAACCAGAATTGGCATCTGGGGCTGGAGTTACGGAGGCTCTGTGGTGTTATGGGCAATGAGTAGCGGCGAAAAAGTATTCAAAGCTGGCATATCTGTTGCACCCGTTACCGACTGGCGTTTTTACAATACTGCTTATACAGAAAGATTCATGCAAACTCCGGAAGAAAATTTTGCCGGATACGAACAGACATCAGCAGTAATGAAAGCAGGACAGCTGGAAGGAAAGCTACTGATTGTACATGGCACGGCCGACGACAATGTACACTATAATAACACCTTGATTTATACGGATAAACTGGTTGAAGCAGGCAAACAATTCGAAATGCATATTTATACAGACAAAAACCATAGTATAACCGGACAACAAACAAGACGTCATCTGTACACACGAATGAGTGATTTTATCCTCAGGGAACTATAAAATATGTTTTAGAACAGAATTAAACTACGTTATTTTTGTGGTTAAGCCATGGAAAAATTGTATTTTTGTGCGTTTTATAAAAAAATAATCAATTTATCCAAATAACTAATCAATCTATTAACAAAATGAGTACACAAAAGAAACAAGGCAGCAACGTCATTGCCATTATTGTGATGATATTCCTTTTCGGAATGATATCATTTGTAACAAATCTAGCATCTCCGATGGGAGATATTTTGAAGTTCCAGTTTAATGTTCCTAACTGGATGGGGACATTGGGAGTGTTTGCAAACTTTATTGCTTATGCTGTGATGGGTTATCCTTCGGGAAACTTACTTCAAAAGCTCGGTTATAAAAAAACCGCGCTGATAGCTATTGCTATAGGATTTGTCGGAGTTGGAATACAAACTCTTTCAGGAGCATTCGGAAGCTTCGGCATTTATTTATTAGGTGCTTTTGTTGCCGGTTTCTCAATGTGTCTGCTTAATACTGTGGTAAATCCGATGTTAAATACGCTTGGAGGCGGTGGAAACAAAGGAAATCAACTTATTCAAATCGGTGGTTCTTTCAACTCATTAAGTGGTACAGCTGTTATCGTACTAACGGGTATCCTGATTCCTGCAATCGCTGATGCCAAAATCAGTGATGTATTCCCATTGATGTATGCTGCCCTGGCCATTTTTGCATTTGCTTTTCTCGTGATTTCACGTACTTCCATTCCGGAAAAAACAAGAGAACAAAAACAGGCTTCTGCAGTAAAATCAGGCTACAGCGCTCTGTCGTTCCGTCACTTTGTGTTGGGTGCTATTGGTATTTTTGTTTATGTAGGCGTTGAAGTTGGTGTTCCCAATGTACTGAATAAATGGTTGCAAAATCCAATCGGTGACGGTGGTGTTGGCATTGCAGAAGCTGTGGCCGGCTCTGTCGCTGCAACTTATTGGTTGTTAATGCTTGTCGGTCGTTTGTTGGGTGCTGCCATCGGGAGCAAGGTTTCTGCAAAAGCCATGTTGGGAGTTGCTTCTGTTGTAGGTTTAACACTTACATTAGCTGCCATGTTCGCACCTACTGATGTCTTGGTTAACTTACCTGTTTTCAAAGGCGGATCTGAACTATTCGGCCTGGCAGAAGTACCTGTAAATGCTGCGTTATTAGTTTTGATTGGGCTTTGTACTTCCGTTATGTGGGGTGGTATTTTCAACCTTGCTGTTGAAGGCCTTGGAAAATATACTGAAAAAGCATCCGGAATTTTCATGGTACTCGTTTGCGGTGGCGGTATATTACCATTACTCCAAAATGCTATTGTTGACGGTACAAGCGACTACCTGGTTAGTTATTGGGTAATTGCAGCCGGTCTTGTATACCTATTGTTCTATGCACTTGTAGGAAGTAAAAATGTAAACAAGGATATTCCTGTTGAATAAAAATTAATCATTTGTTTATTAATAAATTAATTTAAATAGATCAAACCATTATGGAGAAACCTTATGTTATAGGCATGGATATGGGCGGAACCAATACTGTTTTCGGTATTGTAGATGCCCGTGGAAATGTACTTTCAAAATCAGCAGTAAAAACAGGAACTCATCAGGATATCAACCTGTATATTAACGATATTTATGTTGAACTCAACAAATTGATTGAAGGTGCCGGAGGCATTTCAAAAATCAAAGGTATTGGTGTTGGCGCCCCAAACGGAAATTATTATACCGGGAATATCGAATTTGCACCCAACCTGAACTGGAAGGGAGTAATACCATTTTCAAATTTAATGTCTGAAAAATTCGGCATTCCAACCGTATTGACCAACGACGCAAATGCCGCTGCTATCGGAGAAATGACTTATGGTGCTGCACGCGGGATGAAAAACTTCATCATGATTACACTTGGAACCGGAGTGGGAAGCGGAATTGTTATCGATGGAAAGTTAGTTTACGGGCATGACGGTTTTGCCGGAGAGCTGGGACACACTTGTTCTGTACGCAACAATGGTCGTCAGTGCGCTTGCGGTAAAACAGGCTGTCTGGAAACTTATGCGTCAGCAAACGGAGTTGCACGTACAGCACGTGAAATTCTGGAAACAAGAAAAGATGACAGTTTACTGCGAAACATTCCTGCTGAATCGATTACATCGAAAGACGTGCATGATGCAGCTCTGCAGGGAGATCAGGTTGCATTGGAAATTTTTGAATATACAGGTAAGATATTAGGCGAAGCTTTGTCGGATTTTGTCGCGTTCAGTGCCCCTGAAGCTATCGTATTATTTGGTGGTTTGACAAAATCGGGTGATTACATCATGAAGCCGATTGTTGAGCACATGGAGAAAAATCTGCTTGCTATTTGGAAAGGTAAAGTCAAAGTGTTATTCTCTGATTTAAAAGAAGCCGATGCTGCTATCCTCGGGGCAAGCGCATTAGCCTGGGAGATTTAACTACAGGATTTATCAATAATTTTACAAGCCCGGAACATCATTTTGTATGCTTCCGGGTTTGTTTTTAAAAATAAATATTTACCTTTGCGCTGTTTTTGGAAAGTTGCCGGAGTGGTCGAACGGGCCGCACTCGAAATGCGGTGTACGGGTAACTGTACCGGGGGTTCGAATCCCTCACTTTCCGCACAACATTCAATCCATATTATCAGTCTACCATCAAATGAAAGGTTTTCTAACCATCGCGTTGTTGATATTATCCAACACCTTTATGACTTTCGCTTGGTACGGGCACCTCAAATTTGCCGAATGGAAATGGTTTAACAAACTTGGTTTAATCGCCATCATTTTGATTAGCTGGGGAATTGCCTTGTTTGAATATATTTTTACAAAACAACCCCAGAAAAGACTCCTAAGAAACTCTGATAATATCTAACTAAAAATGACCGTCTTATACACAATTCTTCTTCTTATTGTTTCTAATATTTTTATGGTTTTGGCTTGGTACGGCCATTTAAAGCTCCAACAAATCGGATATACGAGCAATACTCCTTTATATGGTGTTATACTATTTTCATGGCTTATTGCTCTTGCAGAGTACGCATTCCAAGTACCCGCAAATAGAATTGGATTTGAAGGTAATGGCGGTCCTTTCTCTCTGCTCCAACTAAAAGTAATTCAAGAAGTTATAACATTGGTAGTATTTGTACTATTTTCTTCAGTCGTCTTTAAAACTGGTGGACTTCAATGGAATCATTTAGCGGCATTTGTTTGCCTTATACTTGCCGTTTATTTCGTTTTTATGAAATAATATTTCAGACAAATTACTTGTTCTGTGAATTTTGTTCGCTTCATAAAATTATTTGACCGTAAAGTTATTAAATATTCTTGACACGCCCATAAATGGGGTTGCCAGACTCTATTTTTATATGGTCAACTCTCAGGGAAGCTTACATTCTGTCTTCAATTTTAAAAATCTATAGTATAAGATGCATAATAACCATCCACAGTCGTTTTCAATGTAAATGGTTCTTGATTTTTTGAAACATATATACTAATAGTTGGTTGTCCATTTTTAACTTGGACTTCACATTTAAATCCCCTTTTCACAGGACCGTACGTTTCTTCCCAACGTCTTGTTTGATAATTGTTTTTGGTATAATTTCCTTCTGGTGTAGCTACTGACCAATTACTGAAAATGTATGGATAAGTAGCAGATATAACATACTTAAAATAATAATTGTCGATCACTACTGTGGTATTATTATCATTTTTATTATTTTCATCATCACTAATATCTATTCCCGATTTTTTATCATTGTTAATAACTATTTCTTCTTTATTACAAGAAGAAAAGACGAAAATAGTTAATACACTAATTATCATTAGGGTACTATTTAAAATAATTTGTTTGGGAAAATGTGTTTTCATATATTGTTCTTTCTGAAGGCAAATCTACTCCTTAGTTGGTTTTTCCTTAATTGTCAATTTACTATTTCATAATTATCAGTAGGCACTTGTCATAGTGGAAAGGATCAAACTTATGCTGTTTTTTTTTGTCAAATTTAAATATATTATTACAATTAACAACTGTTTCGTTCATTTTATTTGTTTCATATAATTAACTTTGTGGCAATCCTTCAGTCATATTCAGAAGCAACATGATTTCCTTTATATCCATTTCTTTATCATTTTCTGTTTTATAAGATTCTTCTAGAATTAGCTCCATGTTTTTGTTGTATTCCATTAAAACTGGAACTTCCCTAATTCTATCGTTCTTTTTCTTTCTATCATCTATTGTCTTATGGAGGTTATCAAGGATCTTTACAAAACCATTGTTACTTAGCAATTTAGAATGAAGTATTAAATAATCGAGACTTAAAAATGTAAGATTATTGATTTTTTTAAATGATTTTTGAAGCTTAATATGTTCAATTTTTTTATCAAATTCTTTGATTAAATAATTGCTAACACCATACATGCCAAAATACTTGTCTGTATATATTATAATAGGATATACATTAAAATTGCGAACTTTAATTTTTAAATCCTGATAATCTTTTTCCTCATAGGATTTTTCCTTTAATCTATTTATTTGCTTGACTAATTGTCCTGTGCCTTTTTTATCATTATTGTATTTTTCGTCAATCGCATTTTTAATATCTTCATAAGTTGAAGATTTTATTGCGCTAGTTGGGAAAAATGAATCTTTAATTTCAAATAAAAAAATACTATTCCCTTTACGGTAATATGCATCAGGCTCTCCAGCACTATTGTCTTTTGGGAAAATCAGCTTGCAGTATTTGTCAGAAAAGACAGCTTTAAGAATAGTTCTAAAAATAAATTTTTCAGTAATCTCCAAACCTATTAACCTCTTAAATTGCGGAATTGTATTCAATGTTGATAATTCTTTAATTCCAGATTCACTATGAAAGTCAAATATTAAACCTTCATATATTTTATTTGGCATAAAATTCCAATCTAAAACATAATATTGATTCTCGTATTTAAATAGAGGTTTGCTTTTTAGAAGACTATGTTCTTCTTTCTTGTTTAAATATCTTTCTCTGTATTCAGATGGATTTATGGAAAAATAATCAAATAAAGCACTAAATTTGTCATCACAAACAAAGAAATAATTTTTCATGCCAGCATCATTCTTTGTCCAACTTAATTGTATAGTACTAGATAACAGCATTATATATTCCCAAGTGTTAGTTAGTCCTTTTTTATTTAAGAAGGATATGACATACTTCGAATAGCTTGAATGGTATTGAAGATAATTCATTAGACAAACTCCACGAATTATGTTTGGAATAGGATTAATTTTGGTGTTGACATCTAACTGGCTTATTATTAAGGGCCAAGTGTGGGTTGGGAAAAAATCGGATTCTTTTGTTTCGTTACCAATGTTATATATATTATGAGTCTCTGAATTTTTAATAGATGATATTACCAAATAAGCTTTTAATAGATTTAATTCTTGTGTTGGAGTAGTGTCAGCAATAGATGGTATTTCCTGATAGTTAATCAACACATAATGGATGAACGTTTTAATATATAGCCTTGAAAAAACTGAGAATTCTGTTTTTGCATTTTCATTTAAGATTTCGTAATTGTGAATTATATTTATTACGGTGTCGGTTTTTTGTCTTTTCAGTAAAACCTTAAGAAGCTTAAATTGGGTTTGAATATCTTCATTTAAAAATAACTGTGCATCCAAATATGAAAGTAATCTTAGAACGTCACTCGATGGAATGTCTGAAAGCAATTCAGACAATTCAGGTCTTTTGTCGCTAAAAATATCTTCATATGATGGAGTTATTACAAATGCCATTCTCTCAATAAATTAATAATGTTGTTTCATGAAATTTATGAATCTGGCTGTCGTCAATTTTTTTACGCTTACATCTCTAACGGACGGCGGTATGGCCTGTAAGGGAGTGCGGGCTAAGTTCCTGTCCACCGTTACTGAAATTATTGCGGGGCAGAAACTTTCGCAACCCTCAGAAACCCTTATGGGCTATACCGCTTGTTGGCAAACGTAATTATTTATTTGTCAGTATATAATTCTTTATTTCAGCATGTATATTATTCTTAATCCATTCATCATATAGTTTTTTCTCTTTATTTCGGTCATACTTTTCGCTCTTATATCCGCTCTTTTCTCTCCATTCATGCCAAGGCGAGCCTATGTTAAAAGTATCCTTTTTTAGAAAAATATCATAGAGGCCATAATAATAACCACCTCTTGAAAAGACTATATAACGATTATTGATATACTCAATTTTGGGATTCTGAGTATGAAATCCCGCTTCATCATAATTTTCTAAGATTATTCGTTCTCTAAACCACTCAATTTGTTCTTTATTCTCTTCATAATTAATTCCTTCTCTTGGTGTCCATTTTATATAAACTTCTTCAGGGTTAATGTTTTTTTCAAGTTTAACAACTGTATATCCTGGGTCACCAATACCCACTCCGTCAAGGTACAAAGCATAAATATAATCACCAGAATCAATTTCTAACTTGCTGTGGTAATCAACAGAGTTTGTTTCACAACCAATTAAAAGTAAACTAATCAGTAAGAATAGTGTTTGAAAGTGTGTCTTCATATTATGTTTGCTAACACCTAAATATGAACAACTCAATTTCCTGTATGTGCAACTTATTGTTCATACATCCAATTTATCCGACTTGATTATATTTTATTTATGTCTATAAACTAAGGAGTTAAATTAGATGAGAAAATATGTGTATTAATCATACATTTTTTTGAGATTATTCGATATTTAGGTGTTAATCTTCGTTTAAGAAATTATTTTTCAAATGTATAAAAAATAATTAACATCTTGTGATAAAGTTAATTTTTTCTTTAAT
>VSSQ01000526.1_pt1 | contig 23674 bp, 13 predicted proteins | sample 4763081 | NCBI WGS metagenome assembly VSSQ01 (sample SAMN12137344, study PRJNA551015) | bioreactor metagenome | isolation source: SDC9 anaerobic chlorinated ethene degrading culture | place: USA: Knoxville, Tennesee | collected 2015-01-01
GGCCAGGAGGCGAAAATAAATCACCGCTGGAGGAATATGGGTTGGGGTTATTTTCCTAATAATATTCCGCAATGGAACTTTAAATACAAAGTAGCCTTTGCACTGTTGGATTCGGAAGACAATGTAAAAGAGGTATTTGTTGATAAGATTTGCGAACCGTCGGATTGGTTGAAGGACAACCCTAAAGTCTATGATTTTAAAACAAAGGTAAATCTTCCTGCCGGAAAATATAAATGGGCTGTGGCTATTGTGGATACACAAAAAGAAAATAAACCGGCGATAAAGCTTGCCGTAAATGATGAAACAACGAATGAGGGCTGGGTTAAGCTACTCGACGTTCAGGTGAAATAATAGCTGTTTTTAATTTAAAGAATGATGAAATTGAAAAAACACATAAAAAGGATATTATTGGTTGCTTTGTTGGTATTCTTGTATGCGACATCGTTTGCTGCCGATATATTGGTCGAAGCCGAGAGTTTTGAAAATAAAGGCGGGTGGATACTTGATCAGCAGTTTATGGATCAGATGGGATCTCCTTATTTGATAGCTCATGGTATGGGTAATCCTGTTGCCGATGCTTCAACGACTGTAAAATTTCCCGAAAGAGGAACCTATCATATTTATGTGCGCACTTTCAATTGGACATCACCCTGGACAACAGCCGAAGGTCCGGGTAAGTTTACATTAAATGTAAATAATAAAACACTGCCGGTTGTATTAGGATCGGAAGGTTCCGGATGGTATTGGCAATATGCAGGAAAGGTGAAAGTCAATAAAACTGATGCAACCGTTTCCTTAGTTGATTTGACCGGATTCAATGGCCGATGTGATGCTGTTTATTTTACAACCGAAGGTGATAAAATGCCGCCTTCGGATGTGAAAGAACTGAGCAGATTCAGGAAAGTAAAACTAAATATACCTGAAAGTCCTGCAGAAACTGAATCTTTCGATTTTGTTGTTGTGGGCGGGGGTATTGCCGGCATGTGTGCCGCGGCTACGGCTTCCCGGTCGGGTTGTAAAGTTGCACTGATTAATGACCGTCCGGTTCTGGGTGGAAATAACAGTTCCGAAATCAGGGTTCATCTGGGCGGAAGTATCGAATTAGGTCCCAATAAAGGCCTCGGACGCATCATCCGTGAGTTCGGACATTCAAAATCCGGAAATGCTCAACCGGGATCCTATTACGAAGACGAGAAGAAAAGTGAGTTTATTGCAAATGAAGAAAACGTAACGCTATACTCAAATTATCGTGCCATCGCTGTTGAAATGGATGGAAATAAAATTGCTTCTGTGATTATCAAACATATTGAGAGTGGAAAAGAGATGCGGTTGAAAGCCCCTTTGTTTTCTGATTGTACGGGTGATGGAACAATCGGTTATCTTGCCGGAGCTGATTATAGCATGGGGCGTGAAAGCCGCGACGAATTCGGGGAAGAACTTGCTCCTGAAATTGCCGACAAAATGACGATGGGTTCTTCGGTACAATGGTATTCAAAGAAAACAGACAGGAAGACCAATTTTCCGGAATTCAAATACGGCGTAGTGTTCAATGAAGATAATTGCGAAAAAGTAACCATGGGTGAATGGAAATGGGAAACGGGGATGAATCTGAATCAAATCGATGATTTTGAGCGTATACGTGATTACGGACTTATGGTTGTTTATTCCAACTGGAGCTTTCTGAAAAACGAATTGAAAGATAATGCGGCATATCAAAACCGGGAACTTGACTGGGTCGCATGTATTGCAGGCAAAAGAGAATCCCGGCGATTACTGGGCGATTATATATTAAAACAGGACGATATTGACAAAAATGTCTTTCATGAAGATGCTTCATTTACTTCTTCCTGGAGTATCGACCTTCACTTCCCGGATCCGGAAAACTCCAAAAAGTTTCCCGGGGCTGAGTTTAAAGCTGCTACCAAGCATATTCAGATTTATCCGCATGCAGTGCCTTACCGCTGCCTTTACTCGCGGAATATAGATAATCTTTTTATGGCCGGACGAAACATAAGTGTAACGCATGTCGCGCTGGGTACCGTAAGGGTTATGCGTACTACCGGAATGATGGGTGAAGTAGTAGGAATGGCTGCGGCACTGTGTAAGAAACACGATGTAACTCCCCGTAAAGTTTATCAACAGTATCTGGATGAACTGAAAAAAATGATGCAGGAAGGAGCCGGGAAAAAAGAAAATATCCCCGACAATCAACGCTTTAATGAACAAAGATTTTTAAAAACGCCCAGAGCTTTAAAAGAATAATGCTTATTATCCATGGAAAAACTCAAATTAATCATCTTATTCATCATAGTTGCTTTTTGTTTTCCGGCTAATTCTCAGAAGAATTACTATAGCCGGTTGCAAAACGATACCCTCGTTATCGGAAATTTGTTGGTGGAAAGGAAATTTATATGGAACGACGGGAATCTGATTACTTACAGCCTTACTGATAAAGTAGGGAACCATGTTTGGTATAATAAGAATAAGCGACCGGATCTCCATATTTCCAATAACACGCCCAAAGTGATTAATGCGGTTTTCAATGCTCAGGAAATAAAAGAGAATGCTATTCATCCGGCTTATTGGGAGACTACCGTGTCGTTTACTCTTGATGAACTTGATATAAAACGAGTTTTCCGGGTTTACGGGAATAGTCCGGTGATTGCTTGTGACACTTATCTGAAAGGCTACAGCAACAGTGTGTTCGGAGGAAGAACCGAGAATCTGGCTGATAAAAAGAACATCGAGTTCGCGGAAGATATGAAAACAAAGCAGGTTACTGCCATTCTTGATCAGTTCAATCCGGGGGGAAATCATTGGCAAATGAAAACAGTCGAATTTTATGATGTTACCGATTGGAATAATAACCTCGTTTTTGAAACCAACGTAATTCCTTACCGTAAAAACTCTTACCGTGGCAATCTTTTATTTGCACATAATCCGACGGAAGAGAAAGGATTCTTCTTCCTGAAAGAAGCTCCCTGCTCAAGTGTACAACTGGCGTACAATGGAAACGATTTTACTGCCGAGTTCGGACATTTTACGGTCACGGGGCTGGGCATTAACGAACACGACCTGAAAAAAGATGAATGGGTGAAAACCTATGGTGTGGTCACAGGGATTTATAACGGTGGAGAGTTGGAACAGTTAAGCGCTTTGCGTAGCTATCAGAAAAACCTTCGCAGGCTTTTGTCCGAAAGAGACGAAATGGTGATGATGAATACCTGGGGCGACCGCAGTCAGGACTCGAAAGTGAATGAGAAGTTCAGCCTGATTGAAGTCGAGCGGGCTGCTGAACTGGGAATGACGCATTTTCAGATTGACGATGGCTGGCAGGCAGGCCGAAGCCCTAACTCGGCTATTGCCAAAGGCTCGTTCAAAAACATCTGGGATAATCCTGATTACTGGAAACCCGATCCGGTAAAATATCCACGGGGATTACATCCTATTGTGAAAAGGGCTAAAGAGTTAGGCGTTGAAGTTTGTCTGTGGTTTAATCCAAGTGTTCAGCACGATTATGCCGATTGGGAAAAGGATGCTCAGGCAATGATAGATTTGTACAATGAATACGGAATACGTACTTTCAAGATAGATGGACTCGCTATACCGGCAAAAAAATCGGAAAAAAACCTTAAAAAGCTTTTCGACAAAGTGTTGGAGGGAACAAATAACAATGCTGTTTTCAATCTGGATGCCACAGCCGGACGACGGGCTGGTTATCATACGTTTAACGAATATGGTAATATCTTCCTCGAAAATCGCTATACCGACTGGGGAAATTATTATCCGTACCATACGCTACGCAATTTGTGGCAACTGGCGAAATATGTACCCGCCGAGAAGCTGCAAATCGAATTTTTAAATAAATGGCGCAATGCCGATAAATACAACAATGATCCGTTTGCTCCGGCAAATTATTCATTTGAATACCTGTTTGCCATCACCATGGCCGGACAACCGCTGGCCTGGTTTGAAGGTAGCGGATTACCTGATGAAGCGCTAAGCATTAAGACTCTGATAAACAAATATAAAAGTATTCAGCACGATTTCCATTCAGGCATAATTCTGCCGATAGGCGATGAACCATCCGGAAAATCGTGGACGGGTTTCCAGTCATTAAATGGTAAAAAAGGCTATCTGCTTTTCTTCCGTGAGAATAACCCTGATAAGCAAGGATATGTTGAGACCTGGTTTGAAGAAGGAACAAAAATCAGTTGTAAACCGGTGCTCGGTAATGGAAAGAAAGTAAAAAAGACCATCGGACGAAAGGGAGTAATTGAAATAGAATTACCACGCATCAACGATTTTGTTTTGTACGAATATACAATCATAAAGTAATTACAGCGATTCTTAAAAGATGAAGAGAATAATGACCAGAAATTTAATTATACTTATAACATCAATGCTGTTGACAACACATGTTGTGGCGCAGAAAAGCTATCAGTTGAAGTCGCCCGATGGAAAACTGAACATCAGCGTTTTTGTCGGCAATAAAATTAGCTATACGGTTACCCACGAAAACGACAAGGTGATTACTCCTTCATCTGTTCTGATGGAAGTAGAGGGACGTGAAAGTTTTGGTGTCAATTCTAAATTAAAAAATGTAAGAACAACTTCGGTTGATAACACAATTGCGTCTCCATTTTATAAAAGAAAAGAGATAAGAGACCATTACAACGAAATGACACTGAATTTCAGGGAAGATTTCAGTCTTATTTTCAGGGCTTACAACGAAGGAATGGCCTACCGTTTTGTGTCGACCGGAAAAGATGATTTTATTGTGAAGAATGAGGAAGCTACATTTAATTTCGACAAAGACTACAAAGCGTATATTCCTTATGTGAAAACAAAACAGGGGGATTTTGAAGCGCAATATTTCAATTCTTTTGAAAACACTTATACACATACTTTATTGTCGGATATTAATCCGGAACGCCTGATGTTTACTCCTGTTGTTGTAGAGATCGGAGGAGGTAAAAAGGTTTGTATAGCCGAATCCGACCTTGAAAGTTATCCGGGCATGTTTCTGCAAAACAGCGATGCTTCTGCTTCTCTGAAGTCTCATTTTGCTCCTTTTCCTGCCGGAACAAAACAAGGCGGACACAATCAATTGCAACAAATTGTGACTAAACGAGAGCCATATATTGCCGGATGCAAGGCGAAAACCAATTTCCCGTGGCGTATAGTTATCGTTGTGTCTGAAGATAAAGGCCTGGCAGATAATGATATGGTTTACAAATTAGCTTCACCTTCTCGGGTAAATGATATTACATGGATTAAGCCGGGAAAAGTTGCCTGGGAATGGTGGAATAACTGGGGAATTTATGGGGTCGATTTCAAGGTCGGTGTAAATAATCAAACTTACATGGCGTATATCGATTTTGCTTCGCGCAATAATATCGAATATGTGATTCTGGATGAAGGTTGGGCGGTAAACCTGCAGGCAGATTTATTCCAGGTTGTTCCTGAAATAGATTTGAAAAAGTTGGTCGACTATGCCGGTTCGAAGAACGTAGGACTGATATTGTGGGCTGGTTATTATGCATTTGAACGGGATATGGAGCGGGTTTGTAAGCATTATGCCGATATGGGAATCAAAGGGTTTAAGATAGATTTCATGGACAGAGATGATCAGGCAATGGTTGATTTTCATTACAAGGCTGCCGAAATAGCAGCAAAGTACAAATTGCTGGTTGATTTTCACGGTACGTATAAGCCGACGGGGTTAAACCGGACTTATCCGAATGTGATCAATTTCGAGGGAGTACACGGACTGGAGCAGTTAAAATGGTCGGATATCAATACCGATCAGGTTACTTACGATGTGACCATGCCGTTTATCCGCATGGTGGCAGGTCCTGTGGATTATACGCAAGGGGCAATGCGTAACGCGACAAAGAAAACCTTTCGCGCAATCAATAATGAGCCTATGAGTCAGGGAACACGTTGCCGGCAGTTAGCTCAATATGTGATTTTTGAGTCGCCGCTGAATATGCTTTGCGATAGTCCGGATAGCTATGAAAACCAAACGGAATGTACCGAATTCATAGCTGCAATTCCTACCGTATGGGATAATACTATTGCTATGAACGGGAAGATTGGGGAATATATTTCAATCGCCCGCAGGAAAGGTGATATCTGGTATGTAGGCTCGCTTACGAACTGGGATGCACGTACATTGTATCTTGATCTTTCATTTCTTGGCGAAGGAAGCTGGCAGGCTGAAATTTTTAAAGACGGTTTAAATGCCGACAGAATTGCCGCTGATTATAAGAAAGAAATCATCAATATACCCTCAGATCGAGAAATTAATATATCGATGGCAGCAGGGGGAGGATATGCCATGAAAATTTTCAGAAAATAAGATTATTCAATATAGATTATGAAGGAAATAAAAAGTATTCTTATCGTATTATTAGTAAGTGTTTTTTATCATGATATCGCTGCTCAGGAGCTGATGACTAATATCTATGGCAGAGAAACTCAGTCTTTAAACGGAAAATGGGATGCCATTATAGATTTATACGATCAGGGACGAAAAAATAAAATATATCTCAATCAAAAGCCTCAGGGCAAGACCGATTTCTTTGAGTACTCGTTTGATCATGGTTTGCGTCTGAATGTACCATCCGACTGGAATAGTCAACTGGCAGAATTGAACTACTATGAGGGTACTGTTTGGTATGCCCGTAGATTTGACGTGCAGGTTCAGAAGGATAAACGATTGTTTATTTATTTCGGTGCGGTAAGTTATCGTTGCCGCGTATATTTAAACGGCAGGGAAGTGGGACGCCACGAAGGTGGTTTCACCCCTTTCCAGTTCGATATAACCGGCTTGGTAAAAGAAAAGGATAACTTCTTGGCTGTAGAAGTAAATAATACTCGGACTATCGATGCTATTCCCGCAATGGCATTCGACTGGTGGAATTACGGTGGAATTACCCGGGATGTATTTCTTGTAACAACTCCTCAGACCTATATTCAGGATTATTTTGTCCAACTGGATAAATATAAATCGGATAAAATTGATGTTCGTGTTCAGCTTTCTGCAAACAACAACAATGTGCCGGTTCAAGTCGAAATACCGGAGCTTAAGATTAAACAAAATCTTGTAACTGATGAAAAGGGAAGCGCAAAAATATCTTTTAATGTAAAAAAATTACAGCGTTGGTCTCCTGATTCACCAAAACTTTACAAGGTTATAATTTCATCTGCTGATGAAAAAATAGAAGAAATGATCGGTTTCCGCAATATCTGGGTAAAAGGGGAAGATATTTATCTGAACGACAAACCTGTTTTCCTCAAATCAATCAGTTTTCACGAAGAAATACCACAACGCAAAGGGCGTGCATTTTCCGAAGCCGATGCGATCATGTTGTTGTCGGAAGCAAAAGCTTTGGGATGTAATATGATACGTCTGGCGCATTATCCGCAAAATGAGTATACCGTGAGATTGGCTGAAAAAATGGGTTTCCTGCTTTGGGAAGAAATACCCATCTGGCAGGGAATTGACTTCGAAAATGAAGCTACAAAAATAAAGGCCGGTAATATGATCAGGGAAATGGTAATGCGCGATAAGAATCGTTGTGCATTAGCATTCTGGGGTGTTGCCAACGAAACGCAACCTTCGGCTCCTCGTAATGAATTCCTGAAATACCTGATTCAGTGCTGTACCGAAATGGATACGACCCGCCTGATAACGGCAGCTTTTGACCTTGTTCGCTTCGACCGGGGCAGACAAGTGTTTTTTATGGATGATCCTTTTATAAAAGAACTTGATGTTATTGCAATAAATAAATACATGGGATGGTATCATCCGTGGCCGGTAGCGCCTGAGAAAGCCGTATGGAATGTCGCTGCAGGTCAGCCTCTGATTGTTTCTGAATTTGGAGGAGAAGCTCTTTACGGACAGTCGGGTGACAGAGAAGTCGCCAGTTCATGGAGCGAAGAATATCAGGCTAAATTATATGATGATAATATTGCCATGTTTAATAACATCCCGAATCTAAGAGGTGTTTCTCCCTGGATTCTGTTCGATTTCCGTTCTCCATTCCGCTTTCATCCGACTAATCAGGAAGGCTGGAACCGCAAAGGTCTGGTGTCGGATCAGGGATACCGTAAGAAAGCATGGTACATCATGAAAGAATATTTTGATAAAAAGTAGCAAATAAGGAGTGCTAATGGTATGAAAAACAAATATATAATTCTCTTTTTGTTCTCGATGATATTTGTTGTTTGGTGCGATGCGCAGCGAACGGAGTTCTTGTTGGAGAAAAACTGGAAATTCACAAAGGGCGATTATCCGCAAGCAAGAAACGTGGATTTTAAGGATGCCGGTTGGGAAGTTGTTACCATACCACACGATTGGGCTATCTACGGACCATTTGACCGGAATAATGATTTACAGAAAGTGGCGGTTACTCAGAACTTCGAAACAATTTCTACCGTAAAAACAGGTCGTACCGGAGGATTACCTTACATAGGCGTAGGATGGTACAGAAATTATTTTGACATCGATATTTTTGATTTGAACACTCAGGAAGTCAGACTTCTGTTCGATGGAGCAATGAGCGAAGCGCGTGTTTTCGTGAACGGACATGAAGTTTGTTTCTGGCCTTATGGGTATAATTCTTTTCATTGCGATGTAACTAAATATCTGAATGCAGATGGCAAAAATAACCTGCTGGCGGTACGTTTGGAAAATCTTCCGGAGTCATCCCGTTGGTATCCGGGTGCGGGTTTATATCGTAATGTTCACGTTATAAAAACGAATAAAGTGCATGTCCCTGTTTGGGGAATGCATGTAACTACCCCTTTCGTATCGAAAGAATATGCTGCTGTAAAACTGAAGACAACAATAGCCAATAACAATGGAGAAAACATCCGGGTTGTCACTTGTATAACGGATAAGAATGGAAATGTTGTAGTAAGCCGCGATGACACACAAAAATTAAATCCGGGAAAAGCTTTTGAACAAAATTTTATTGTGAATGATCCTGAGTTGTGGTCGCCCGAAAATCCTCACTTGTATAGAATAACTTCCGGAATTTATCAGAACGAGATACTGGTTGATCAATATAGCCTTTCGTTTGGCATTCGCGATATAAAATTCATTGCAGAGAAAGGTTTCTTTTTGAACGGAGAAAGACGAAAATTTCAGGGAGTATGCAATCACCACGATTTAGGACCTTTGGGCGCTGCCGTTAATGAAGCGGCTTTGCGTCGTCAGTTGACTTTATTGAAAGATATGGGTTGTGATGCTATCCGCACCACGCATAATATGCCTGCTCCTGAGTTGGTGCGGCTGTGCGACGAGATGGGATTTATGATGATTGTAGAAAACTTTGATGAATGGGATATCGCTAAGTGTAAAAACGGATATCATCGTTTTTTCAATGAATGGGCGGAGAAAGATATGGTGAATATGTTGCATAATTTCCGTAATAATCCTTCGATTGTAATGTGGAGCATAGGTAACGAGGTACCCAGTCAGTGTGATGATGAGGGCTATAAAGTGTCGGATTTCCTGCAAAAGATCTGTCATCGCGAGGATCCGACCCGCCCGGTTACTTCCGGCATCGATCAGGTTAGCTGTGTGTTGAAGAACGGTTTTGCTTCAACTATTGAAATACCGGGACTTAATTACCGCACGCAGCGTTATGCCGAAACGTATGAAAATACACCTCAAAAGTTGATTCTGGGATCTGAAACAGCTTCAACGGTTAGTTCGAGAGGTGTTTATAAATTTCCGGTTGAGAAAAAGGCAAATGCTTTATACGAAGATCATCAGTCATCTTCTTATGATTGGGAGTATTGTCCCTGGTCTAACTTGCCCGATGAGGATTTTGCTTTGGCCGAGGATTATGAATGGACGCTTGGACAATTTGTTTGGACGGGTTTCGATTACCTCGGCGAACCGACACCTTACCATACCGATGCATGGCCTAACCATAGCTCGATGTTCGGAATTATTGACCTTGCAAGTATTCCCAAAGACCGCTATTACCTCTACCGGAGTGTGTGGAATAAGGATGAAACCACGCTTCATGTTGTTCCGCACTGGACATGGACAGGACGAGAAAATGAAATTACCCCTGTTTTTGTCTATACAAATTATGAGTCGGCCGAATTGTTTGTGAATGGCAAGAGCTATGGCAGGAAGACCAAAAACAGCAAATCGTTGGACGACCGTTATCGCCTGAGGTGGATGGATGTGGTATATGAACCCGGCGAATTGAAAGTAGTCGCTTATGATAAAAATAATAAAGCAGTGGAGGTTAAAACGGTAAAAACGGCCGGTAAACCTTACCGTGTAGAGCTAATTCCCGACAGGACATCCTTGCGTGCCGATGGCAGAGACTTGGCTTATATCAATGTCCGTGTGGTGGACAGAGAGGGTAATTTGTGTCCGCATGACGGCAGCATGATTCAGTTTTCGGTAAAAGGAGAGGGTAAGTACCGGGCTTCAGCCAATGGAGATCCTACTTGTCTGGAATTGTTCCATTTACCTAAAATGTCTGTGTTTAAAGGTCAATTGACAACCATTGTTCAATCAGGAGAAAAATCCGGGGAATTGATATTGGAAGCAAAAGCAAAGGGACTGAAAACCGGGGTAATCAGCATCAATGTGGAATAAGATAATGGATATGTTACGGGTATAAATTTAAATAATCAAGAATAAAATATAGATATGAGACAGTATGGTTGGTTAAGTTGTATCATGATTTTTCTTCTGGCAAGTAGTTGCGCGAGTGAACAAAAACTGGTAACGGTTATCGATGAAGCGTTAATCTTTTCAGAGAAACAGAGTTTGTTGATGGCGGAAAAATACGCCGGTCAGGAAGGCGTTCTACCCCGTTCGTATGTTGATGGCCGCGATACTTATTCTGATTCACGTTGGTGGTGTAGTGGCTTTTTCCCCGGTGTTTTGTGGTATATTTATGAGAATGGTAAAAGTCCAGAAGTGCTGAAATATGCCAAATCGTATACGCAAAGAGTGGAAAGAGAGAAATATACAACCGATAATCATGATGTTGGTTTCATGTTATATTGCAGTTTTGGTAACGGACTTCGCCTGACGGGAGATGAAGCATATAAGGAAGTTTTGCTTACCGGGGCAAAATCTCTATCAACCCGTTATAATCCGAATGTAGGGTTGATTAAATCATGGGATCATAATAAGCATATATGGCAATACCCGGTTATCATCGACAATATGATGAATCTGGAATTATTGCTTTGGGCTGCAAAGTATTCCGGCGACTCTGCTTTTATAAATATGTCGGTGTCACATGCCGACAAAACCATGCAGCATCACTTCCGTCCGGATTACAGTTCATATCATGTGGTGTCGTATGATACCATAACCGGATTACCACATCGTAAACAAACGCATCAGGGTTATGCTGATGAGTCATCCTGGAGTCGCGGACAAAGCTGGGGCTTATATGGCTATACTTACCTTTATCGTGAACTGAAAGATAAACGTTACCTGGATCAGGCCATCAATATCGCTGATTTCTTAATTGCTCATCCACGGATGCCTGAAGATTATATCCCTTATTGGGATTATGACGCTCCTGATATTCCGGATACGTACAGAGATGTGTCGGCCGCATGTATTATGGCATCGGCATTAATTGAGTTGAGTGATTTTGTTGATGCAAAATCTGCCCGGAAATACCTGAATGTTGCTGAAAAGCAAATCAGAACATTGGCTTCCCCGGCTTATACGGCTAAGTTAGGTGAAAATGGCTCTTTCATTCTCAAGCACAGTGTAGGAGCTTATCCGCTTAATTCGGAAGTAGACGTTCCCCTGACTTATGCAGATTATTATTATGTGGAAGCGCTTACAAGATTAAAAAGAAAATTATCTGACAATCAGAAATAATGAGATCATTTTTCACATACGGAATTTGCGTGATATTACTTTTTTCTTGTAAAGGAAAGAGTAGGTATGATGCTTTCAGTCCCGGCAAATTGTGGCCCGACAATAATGGTGTCCATATCAATGCGCATGGAGGTGGAATCTTATTTGAAAATGGTCGCTATTACTGGTTTGGCGAACATAAAACGCCGGGTAACGAAGGGAATGTTGCCAATGTTGGTGTGCATTGTTATTCTTCAGAAGACTTGTATAACTGGAAAGATGAAGGTGTTGTATTGACTGTTGATCCGGTAGGGTCAGGTAGTGATATTGAAAAAGGATGTATCATTGAACGACCCAAAGTGATTAAGAATCAAAAGACCGGTAAATATGTGATGTGGTTTCATCTGGAGCGTAAGAATAACAATTATTCAGACGCGCTCAGTGGTGTCGCCGTTGGTAATGAGATTACAGGACCCTATCAATATTTAAAGTCTGTAAGACCCAATTCCGGATTTTATCCGCTCAATGTCAGTGAAATACATAAACAGAAAACGTCGTCTGTTGATAATATAAAGTTTAACGGTTGGAGTCTTCCTGCGGATGTGGATGCTTTGAGTATCCTGGTCAGGGATTTATCCAAAGGACAAATGGCCAGGGATATGAATTTATTTGTTGATGAGGATCAGAAGGCCTATCATATTTATTCCTCAGAAGAAAACAGTACGTTGCATATTGCTGAATTGACGGATGATTATCTTTCACATACGGGAAGATATATCCGCTGTTTTCCGGGGCGATTCATGGAAGCGCCTGCCATGTTCAAAAGAAAGGGAAAATATTACCTGATGATGTCGGGATGTACAGGTTGGCGTCCCAATCAGGCACGTTCAGCAGTAGCCGATTCAATTATGGGTGAGTGGGTTGAATTGGGAGATCCGTGTCTGAATGATACGACAGGCACCACTTTCTACTCTCAAAGCACTTGTATTTTCCCCGTGCAAGGGACTGAAGATGCCTTTATCTATATGGGTGACCGCTGGAATCCGGAAGACGCGATTGATGGGAGGTATGTATGGCTTCCGGTAAAATTTGAGGATGATCGTTTTTTTATCGAATGGAAAGATTCGTGGAAAAAAGATTTGTTTGATTCGTTGTGAGAGAATGAAAAAAAATAAAAACAGAAAAAAGGGAAAAGAAGAGAAAATGGAATTTAAAACGCAGGTGTTGAGGTTTATATGCTCATTTATGATGATATGCTTGTTTAGTAATCTTTCGGGACGTACAGTTGAAATCGATTTGTCGGGAGAATGGGGGTTTCAAACGGATGTAATGGACTTCAGAAGAGGATCATTATCACCCCGGTATAATCATAAGTTACAGGAGAAGATTGTCCTTCCGGGAATAACCGATGATTTCCAGATTGGTTATAAATCACCTTACCGGCACATCGACCGCCTGACACGTAAATATGAATATATGGGACCGGCCTGGTATCAACGCGAAATAACTATTCCCGCAGAATGGAAAGGCAAAAGGATATTCGTTTATTTTGAAAGGACACACTGGTTAAGTTCTATCTATGTTGATACAAAGGAGATTAGTAAGGTTGATTATATCAGTGTGCCTCATGTACATGATCTTACCGGTTTTGTGACGCCGGGCAAGACTCACCTGATTACAGTCTGTATCGACAATCGTTTTCAGTACAATACACATAAATGGAATCATGCACATACTGAATTTACCCAGATTAACTGGAATGGAATCCTCGGTGAGATGAAACTGATGGCTTTAGATCCTGTTTATCTCGATGATTTACAGGTTTATCCTGATATCAGCGATAATTCGGTGAAAGTAAAAATTCAGATTAAGAATTATTCAAAATCAAAATTCACAGGAAAAGCTGCTTTTTCAATTCAAGGAGATAATTATAATTTAAAGAAAGAGATTGCAGTTAGCGGAAAAGATTCTGTTTTCGTCGTTGAGGAGAAAATATTATTAGGTGACAATATAAGATTGTGGGATGAATTCAATCCCCATCTTTATAACATAAGTTGTGAGTTGACAACCCAAACAGAAGAAAAAACCTGTCAGCACGAGAAGGCGACAGTTTTCGGTATGCGGGAAGTTAAACAGGGGAAAAACCATGTTTTAATTAATAACCGGCCTGTTCATCTGAGAGGCAATGTAGAAAATGCCGTATTTCCGAAGACCGGTTATGCTCCTGTTGACGACGCTTCGTGGGAACGTTTGATGTTAATTATGAAAGACTATGGAATGAATCACATGCGTTTTCACTCCTGGTGTCCTCCGAAAGCCGCATTCAGAATGGCCGATAAGCATGGCATTTACCTGGAAGTAGAAATGCCTATGTGGGGCAAGGATGCCGAACCGGATGAAGACCGCTATAATTTCTTTCGCCGGGAACAACTGGCAATACTCAGGGAATATGGTAACCATCCATCCTTTATTTTGTATTGTAACGGGAATGAGATAACCGGCAATTTTGATTTCATAGAAGAATTAACAGCCAATGGACGTGCCATTGATAACCGGCACCTTTACAGCGGTTCCACTGCCCGTACCCGTGTAAAATCGGATCAGTATTATGTGTCGCAGCAAACAAACAAAGGGCCGGTCAAAGTTTATGAAGGATTGCCTCAAACCAACTGGGACAGAAGCGCTGAGTCGGATGTCGACGTACCTGTTATTTCACACGAAACCGGTCAGCGCTGTGTTTATCCGAATTTTGATGAAATCGCGAATTTTACCGGTCCGGTTGAGGCCAGAAACTTTGAGGTTTTCAGAGAAATGCTGGAAGAAAACGGAATGCTCGATCAGGCTCATGACTTTTTCCGGGCTTCTGGAGCGCTTACTGTGGTAGAATATAAAGCAGTTATTGAAGCTTTACTCAGGTCAGATAAATCCGCTGGTTTCCAGTTACTGTCGATCAACGATTTTCCTGGTCAGGGATATGCACCGGTAGGTATACTTGATCCGTTCTGGGAGTCGAAGGGGTTGATAACGCCTGAAAAATTCAGGGAGTTTTGTGCGCCTACGGTCGCATTGCTGCGCTATGATAAGAGTGTATTTTATGCGAATGAGACTTTTACAGCAAAGGCTGAAGTGTACAACTATAGTTGTGCCGCAATAAAAAACGCAAAAATATCGTGGAGTGTGACTGACAACTCAGGAAAGATTCTCCGGAAAGGAAGATTAAAAACGCAAACCATAGCTAATGACGGAGTTTTTCCGGTAGGAGACCTCACGTTTAATCTCAGGGGAATTGATGTCCCACAGAAACTTTCAGTCAACCTTTTCATTAATGATGATATTAAAAACAGCTGGAATATATGGGTATATCCACATCATAATATCCTGATGAATTCTACCGAAGAGGTATTGTACACAAGGGAATTTAACGAACAGGCAAAACAATACTTGTCTCAGGGGAAAAAGGTAGTTTTTTGTCCGATGCCGAATAAGGTAAAAGGCCGCAAATCGACTTTTCATAATCATTTCTGGAATCCTATCATGTTTGCCTGGCATCCAAAGACAATTGGCTGTCTGATTCATGAAAATCACCCTGTTTTCGATCACTTTGTCACTGATTATCACACTGATTGGCAATGGTGGGATATTCTTGAAAATGCAAAAGTCATTGAAATGCAAAATACTCCGGACGAGTTACGTCCTTTTATTCAGGTAATCGACAGTTACGATAACAATGAAAAACTCGGAATTGGCTTTGAAGCAAAAGCAGGTAATGGTAAATTACTTGTACTGGCGCTGAATACGGAGAAAGACATGGAGAGCCGTCCGGCTACCAGGCAGTTGCTAAAGAGTATAGATATGTATGTTAACAGTGATAAGTTCAATCCGGAGATAACAATAAGTGAAGATTTTATTCAGTCATTTTTAATCTCTGAGAAAAAATAGAATAATGAAACTACTTCTCAATATAATATTCCTGCTGATATCTATCTGTGCTTCTTTTGCCCAGGAAATTCGCCTGACTGAGTTTGCAGATTTGAAGCAGATTTACGGAGAGCAAATGTCTTCAGATTATTTGTTACCCATGAATGAGTTGGGAGTTGATTTTGGTTATGTTTTGTATGAGTCGGAGGTATTGATTGAATCAGAAGAATCTGTGCTAAATGTAGAAAACATAAGGGATTTTGCCGCTGTATATCTTGGTGAAGTATTACAAGGAACGATTACAGACAATCAGAAGCAGCTAAGGCTTAAATCGAAACCGGGAAAATACAGGTTGAGATTATATGTTGAGAATATCGGACGGATTACTTATGGTCCGGAAATATTGGATAATTCAAAAGGGGTCTTCGGTGATATTCAATTAAATGGAGAAACAGTTGATAACTGGACAATGATTGAGTTGAATGTGAGGTCGTGTGACGTCAAACAACTGAAGTTTGGTGATTTCGGGAAAAAGACAACTCCCGGATTTTTCAAAGCCTGTTTTTCAACGAACAGACCCCGTGATAAATATCTGGATATTTCAGGTTGGGGAATGGGTGAAGCCTGGATTAATGGGAAGTATATCGGTTCATTCTGGGAAAAAGAAAAACAGCAATCTATCCTGGTTCCGGCTACTATTCTAAAAAAAGGAATGAATGAAATCGTTGTTTTCGAATTGAAAAACCACCAGCAAAAGTCATTGAGATTTTCGTGTAACCCCGTATTTAAGTGAAAAAACATTATGAACAATAGTCAAATGAAAATGAACAGAGCAATTTATTTAGTATCGTTAGTCTTGTTGAGTACGTTTGTCTTCGCGCAAAACAAGAAAGGAATGCCCTTATACAAAAATCCTAAACAAAATATAGAAAAGCGAGTGAATGATTTATTGTCCAGAATGACCCTGGAAGAAAAAGTATTCCAGCTGAACCAGTATACACTCGGACGTAATGATAACAAGAACAATATAGAGGATGTGCTGAAACAAAAGCCGGCAGAGTTGGGTTCGGTTATCTACTTCAACAGCGATCCGAAACTTCGTAATGAAGTGCAACGTCAGGCGATGGAAAAATCGCGTTTGGGTATCCCGATGATATTCGGTTATGATGTTATCCATGGTTACAGAACTGTTTATCCGATATCTCTGGCGCAGGCATGTTCGTGGAATCCTGATCTGGTGGAGCAGGCTTGCGCGGTTGCAGCTCAGGAGGCCAGAATGTCGGGTGTTGACTGGACTTTCTCTCCTATGATCGATGTAGCACGCGATGGACGTTGGGGACGGGTAGCTGAAGGATATGGTGAGGACCCTTATACAAATGCGGTTTTCTGTGTGGCTTCGGTAAAAGGGTATCAGGGAAAAGATATGTCTGATCCTAAGAAAGTAGCGGCCTGTCTTAAACATTATATTGGTTACGGAGCTTCGGAGGGTGGACGTGATTATGTTTATACCGAAATATCTGCCCAGTCGCTGTGGGATACCTATATGTTACCTTATGAAGCAGGAGTTAAGGCCGGAGCAGCGACACTGATGAGTTCTTTCAACGACATAAGCGGAACGCCCGGTACTGCTAATGCATACATCCTGCGGGACATATTAAAAAACCGTTGGAAACACGATGGTTTTGTCGTTTCCGATTGGGGAGCCATTCAGCAACTCAGGTCTCAGGGAGTGGCAGGTGATAAAAAGGAAGCTGCACTTAAAGCTTTTACTGCCGGTGTGGAAATGGACATGATGAATAATTGCTATGATATGCATCTGGCTGAATTGGTAAAGGAAGGAAAAGTACCAATGTCGATGCTCGATGATGCGGTAAAACGTGTGTTGCGTGTGAAATTTCGCCTGGGACTTTTTGAAAATCCGTATACTCCGGAAACAGATGAAAAAGAACGTTTCCTCTTGCCCGCCAGTTTGAAGATTGCTGAACAACTTGCAGAAGAGTCGCTGGTGTTGCTTAAAAATGAAAATAATACCTTGCCATTGTCGGGTCAAACGAAGATAGCCGTAATAGGACCATTGGCAAAAAGCAGGTGGCATTTGCTGGGTTCCTGGGCAGCACATGGAAATACGGATGATGTGATAACGATTTATGATGGACTGGAAACTGAATTGGGAAATAACGTTCAACTTTCGTATGCTGAAGGATGCGCATTTGATGGTAATGATACATCAAAATTTGCCGAAGCTCTGGATGCCGCAACAAAATCGGATGTCGTAATTCTTTGTCTGGGAGAGAAAAAAGACTGGAGTGGAGAAAATGCATCACGTTCGACTATCGCTTTACCCAAGATCCAGGAGGATTTGGTAATGGAATTGAAAAAGGCAGGTAAACCGCTTATTTTACTGCTTTCAAGCGGACGTCCACTCGAACTTAACAGATTAGAACCGTTGAGTGATGCCATGGTAGCAATATGGCAGCCCGGTATTATGACGGGCAAAGCCGTTGCGGGCATACTAAGCGGACGGGTGAATCCATCCGGAAAGTTATCGATGACATTTCCATATTCTACAGGACAAATTCCGGTTTATTACAATGCACGGCAAAGTGCACGTACCCATCAGGGTAAATATCAGGATATCCCGACAACTCCTCTTTATGGATTTACCCATGGTTTGAGCTATACAAATTACGTGTATGGTGACATGAAGGCTTCTGCAACAAAAATAAAACGCGGAGATAAATTGTCGTTTGATATTGCTGTTACAAACTCAGGAAAAATGGATGGAAAGGAAACTGTACACTGGTTTATCTCTGATCCTGTCTCAACGATATCCCGACCGGTAAAGGAGCTGAAATATTTTGAAAAGCAGTTGTTAAAGGCCGGAGAAACCAGGGTGTTCAGGTTTGAAGTTGATTTAATGCGTGATTTCGGGTTCGTGGATAGCACTGGTAAACGCTTTTTAGAATCGGGTGATTATTATGTGATGGTAAAAGATAAGAAAATAAAAATAGAATTAGTGGATTAGCCCTTTGAAGAATCTTAAAATCAATATTATTATGAAAAATCGGAATTATGCATTGCATACCACCATGCTGGCCATGATTTTTCTGACGCAATGGCCTTCGTTTCTGAATGCTAATGATATGATCAGTTGGGATGGAGTTAATGATTTATGGGAAATTCAGGTTGTCAGAAATAACTCAGATGAGATAGTTAAAAATGAAATTGTGAATGATAATTCATTTTCATTGGAAGGACTGGAAAGTAATGTGGAGTATTATGTTAAAGTCAGGACAATCAACATGGTTTACTCCGGCTGGGTCAGTTCCGGTGTTTTCACCCTGACATCAACTACCACATTTAATCCCTGGTTGGTTAGCAATCTGGTATTTAAATGTGAAAATCAAACCCTGAAAATAATTTCGGAAGTGGAGCAGTTGGTGAAAATTTTCAGTCTGGATGGCAGCCTCAAGCGCAATGTCGGTTTATCAAAAGGAGAGACAATCGTAAGAGGTCTTGAAAAAGGAATATACCTGATTAACAATCAAAAAATAGCAATACGATAGTTTGTCTCTGAAAATGAATAAAAGATAAAGGTTATGAAGAAATTTGATTTTCTCGTTCAATCGTTTTTGTTGACCGTTACTTTGGTCTTGCTGAGCGTAATGTCTTACGCTTCGGACGATTTTTGTGCCTGGGAGTTAAAAACCGGACACAACGGGATTACAGGGACTCCGCTTACATTCACGGAAAAATCGATGACGCTTGAACTCTGGCTGAATATGGCTGAAGGGAAAAACGAAACAGAAAAAATGACTATTCTGGGAACCATGGATAGCAACAACCGGGGAGTACTTTTAAGTTTAAGAAAAAATGCGGAGAATAATAACGCGCTGGAGATACGCTTTTTTGCTGTTAATCCGCAAAAAGCAAACATCTTGTTTTTTATTCCTGTAAGCGAGTTTACCGGGAAATGGGGACATTTGGCTTTTGTTGTTTCAGAAGCGGAAAATAAGGCATACGCTTATGTGAATGGGAACCTTTATAGTGCGACGACAGCTACCGGAGGATGGATTGGCAATTCCAATATTGCCCTGGCGATTGGAAGTTGGTACAGCGACCCCAAGCTCTACGGAAAAATAGCTGATGTGCGTGTTTGGAAAACAGCCCGCACGGCAGATGAAATAAAAACAAATTTCAGAAAGCATATTGAAGAGAACAATCCGGATTTGGTTGTTAATTATCAATTTACTTCATATCAAAGGGAAATAAGCAATGTGGCAGGTTCGTTCAATTATGCAGTCTGTAATCCGGAACTTAACTGGAATCTCTATCATGGACATGAAATTCTGGCCCAAAAACCCACTGATATCTCGATAAATCAGTATACAGTTACCTGGAGCGGTAAAAATACTTTAGCTGCTGATAATGAAATAACGGGGAATTACATCGTAACGATAGAGCCGGAAACCGGGAAAAATCTGCGTAATCCATTGACCGGATGGGTGCTTTACGGAAGTCCGGGGTCGGCATCCGACTTTTGGACCAAACTTGATAATATAAGTGTTCCCGGCGTAAGTAATCCTGTTCAGATTGCTGATTATGCCAATACGCTCTATATCCGTACAAGCTGGACGGCCTTAAATCCGAGTGAAGGAGTTTATGGCTGGAATACAAACACCGGACTTAAATGGATGATTGATAACGCACGACAGAGAGGAATGCGGTTGGCTTTCCGGGTTGTTGTTGACAGCAGGGATAAAAGTGAGGATTTTACGCCTAGATATGTGAAGGACGCAGGTGCAGAGGGCTTTACTTCAGGTTCGAATAATCAACGTTGGTCTCCTTATCCCGATGATCCGGTTTTTCAGGCGAAATATGCAAAATTCGTGGAAGCTTTTGCCCAAAAGTTTAATGATCCGGATGCGGTTGACTTTATCGATGGTTTTGGCCTGGGTTTGTGGGGCGAAGCCCATAATATGAGATATAAGAATTATTCGAATAGGGAAAGTGTACTCAAATGGGTGGTTGATTTGTATGCAAAACATTTCACTAAAATTCCATTGGCTATTAATTACCACAGACTTATCGGTACGGAGAAAAGTTGGGGAAGTCCTGACAGTGAATCGGAAAGACTTCTGGAATATGCGTTCAGCAAAGGATATGTATTGCGTCAGGATGCATTTGGCATGACGGATTATTACCAGCAATGGGAAAAAAATATCGCAGCCAAATGGGTTTTCAAACGACCGGTTATCATGGAAGGCGGATGGGTTACCAACTCGCACAGTTGGTGGAACGACCCACGCGGCTATGTAACGGTAGCCGATGTCCGGCAGGGTGAGTTCGATGACTCTAAGGAAGCCCGTGTAAACACGATGGATTTTCGCATTAATGAGGTCAATACGTGGTTTGAGTCCTCATTTAATTTGGTTAAGGAATTTATTGCCGAAGGAGGTTATCGACTTTATCCTGACCGTTTATCACTTCCTAAAGAAGTAAATAGTGGTTCTATGATAACAATAGCGCACCGGTGGAATAATCTGGGTTGGGGATATTGTCCAGCCAACATTCCGGTATGGAATCAGAAATATAAAGTTGCTTTTGGCTTGATGGATGGAAACGGCAATGTGGTTACCAGCATGGTCGATAACCAGACTGATTTGTCAAAATGGCTGAAAGGTACGCCTTCTTCTTATGTGTTTACAACATCAATCAGCGGAGTTCCTGCCGGTTTGTATAAATGGGTTGTTGCCATTGTGGATGTAACTAAAAACAATGTACCCGGAATTCAAATATCGGCAAAAGAGAACATAACTGCTACGGGATGGCTGCAATTGTTTGACGTGAAAATAAAATAATCAGTATGAAACGAACATAAAGTTCCGGATTTATTATTAATAATCTTTTAAAATTAAATGTATGATGAGAAATGTTAACCCTGTTTTTCGTTTAGTATCAGTTACATTATTGGTACTTGTAAATGTATTATTTGTACATGCAGAAAAAGGAGACTTTGGTGCATGGGAGCTCAAAAGCGGGCATGGTGGCATGTCTTGCGGAACCGTTGGCTTTGCGGAGAAATCAATAACAATTGAATTCTGGATGTATCTGAATTCAGCAGATGTTGAAAAGATTGCTATTTTAGGAACTTCAGGTCCTGACGCAGGATTTTTAGTCAGTGTAAGGGCTAATTCGGCAAATGCCGGTGCGCTTGAATTGAGGTTGTTTGCGAAAGACACGCAAAAAAATACAGCGCACTTTTATATTCCCCGCGAATATTTTGTAGACAAATGGGTGCATGTTGCCTACGTAATCTCAGCTGAAGAAGAAAAGGCTTATGCATATCTGAATGGAGGCTACTTTGCAGAAAAAGATGCTATCGGAGGTTATTTTGGGAACAGCACAACTGCATTGGGTATCGGACAATGGTGGAGCGATCCTAAGCCTTACGGTAAGTTAGCGGAAATCCGCATTTGGAATATTGCCCGTACCGGGGATGAAATAGCTGCAAACTACAACAGGCCTCTGACCGGAACAGAAGACGGCTTGTATATTTATTACAACTTCGATGATTTCGCTCAGATAATAAGTAACGTTGCTAACCCTGGCACCAATAATGGTTCTTTGTCACCTGCTGCAACCTGGAGCGATGTGCATGCTTACGAAGTGCTTTCCGCTATTCCGGCAAACTTATCGTTAACTGCGAATACACTTACCTGGAATGGAACGGCAGAAAGTTTTGAACTGGAAGTCGTTGAGAAAGGAACAAATAATGTTGTTAAAACGGATGTTGTTACCGGAAATTCTTACTCGCTTGCTGAACTTGGCCTTGATGGAAATAAGGAGTATTATGCAAATGTGAGAGCTAAAAATGCGCTGTTTTATTCGGGCTGGGCAACAACTAATTCGAATACATCGGGCATCGAGGATATTAATAGCAGTAACTTAACGGTTTTCACCCGGAATAATGCAATCATTGTTAATTCGGATGTTGTCCGCAAGCTTAATGTGTTTGCTGTTGATGGACGTTTGGTACGTTCCGTAGATTTGTCGGTGGGAGAAAATGTGATCAATAATATCTCGAGAGGTATGTATCTGATAGATAAACAGAAAGTTGTAGTTTATTGAGTTGCTTGCCATTGATTGTTTTTCTCAAAATATATATACTACCTTGAATAACATAGTAAAAAAATGAATATGAAGACATTGAAAATGAAATTATTACCGGTATTTTTATTTCTTGTGGTTTGCCTTACCGGTTATGCTGAAACAATTAAAATCTTAGCCATCGGGAATAGTTTTTCCGAGGATGCGGTTGAAAATTATTTGTATGAACTGGGACAGGCGGATAATGTGACTTTCATTATTGGAAACATGTATATCGGCGGTTGTAGTCTGGAAACGCACTGGAATAATGCCAATAACAACAGTGCTGCGTATGAATACCGTAAGATAGTAAATGGAGTTAAATCCAATACGGCAAGTACAAAACTGGAGACCGCGATTGCCGATGAAGATTGGGATTACATTACTTTTCAGCAGGTGAGTCAGAATTCCGGAATGTACAATACGTATTTTCCTTATTTAACCAATTTGCTGGCTTATGTGAAAACGAAGGCTACCAATCCGAACGTGAAGTATGCTTTGCACATGACATGGGCTTATCAGCAGAACTCAACCCACTCAGGTTTTGCTAATTACAACAAGGACCAAATGACCATGTATAATGGTATACTCGATGCGGTAAGCCGTAGTGCGACAGCTGAAAATATCAGCATCATTATTCCATCCGGTACAGCAATTCAAAATGCCCGCACCAGTTTTATCGGCGATAATCTTTGTCGCGACGGATATCATCTGGATTATAACATCGGGCGTTATACA
>VSSQ01000527.1_pt1 | contig 23616 bp, 18 predicted proteins | sample 4763081 | NCBI WGS metagenome assembly VSSQ01 (sample SAMN12137344, study PRJNA551015) | bioreactor metagenome | isolation source: SDC9 anaerobic chlorinated ethene degrading culture | place: USA: Knoxville, Tennesee | collected 2015-01-01
CTCTGGCTCCCTTCCGCAGAAGTTCAGTCAGGGGATCCGGGACCGTTGCCTCTGGTGGAAAACACGGCGAAACTGAGCCACCCGCGCGGAGTGTTAGAGCCACCGGCGCGCACATAAAGAGCCACCCGGCGCGCCGGCATGGAGCCGGTCAGGGTGAACTCCTGTAAGATCGAATTACCGTCGGAAGACGGAATTTATCTCAGGAGGTATTCAATTGTCAGATTTTCTCACCATTGTCCGGGCCGTTTACAGCGGCCTGAGTCAGCGCAAGGTCGCCGCCACGCACGGGGTGTCCAGAAACACGGTGTCGCTGTATCTGCGTAAGGCGCGGGATCAAGGCTGGCTCACCCTGAAAGACCTGGACGCATTGGACGACACCGCCGTGACGCAAGGCTTGCTGCAAATCACCGCCCCGTCCCGAGACGCAACCTTCAAGATGCCCGACTTCGACTATGTGCATGCTGAACTGGCCAAGCCCCATGTCACCCTGAAGCTGCTCTGGGAGGAGTACGTTGAACAATGCCGCCAAAGCAGCGAGCGCTTTTACATGGAGACACAATTCCGGCGGTACTACCATCTGCATGCCAAGGTTCACAAGGCGACCATCCGGCTGGAGCACAAACCCGCGTTCTCGCTCGAAGTGGACTGGGCCGGCGCCAGGATCGCCTTCTTCGACGCGGAGAGCGGAAAGATGTCTCAGGCTTCGTTGTTCGTGGCCGTTCTGCCGTGCAGCGGGATCATCTACGCCGAGCCGTTCCGCGACCAAAAGCTGCCGTCCTGGATCACCGGTCACGTCAACGCCTTTCAATATTTCGGCGGCGTTCCCAAGACGGTTATCCCCGACAATCTGAAAAGCGGCGTCAACGTGGCGGGGAGACACACGAGATTTCGCGAAACTGAATAGGGGGGGTAGCAAAAGGACTGACCGCGTTTCCGATTATCGTGTGTGAGATTATCCGGCGTTGACCTGGCGCCTGGGCCGGAGAGATATATCCTCCCCCCCTTGGGGATGCATGGGAGAAGGAGGGTGAGGCTGACGTCAAACAACTTCAGGAGTGCTGGCGGTGGCTTCATGGGCCGATGGCGAAGGAGCTTCAAAAATACAAACTAAGACGGCCTCCTTGGAAAACTTGTATCCTAAATATTGATAGAAAATAAAATATTTAAAATTCCTACGTGGATATGGTTGAATTTTTTTTGAAAAACTACTATCTTGTTAGAAACAGGTAAGTTTTTAAGAACTATTTTTTTAAACACTTTTTATTGAAGGGGGTTATGGTGTGCGTGTGCTTGGTATAACTTCAGCTCGAATTGATGAATACACAAAGGTTGGAGATGTTCAACAGATTAATGGGAGGAATAGTACAAGAGTGACTGTTACGATGTATCATGAAAAGCTTCATGAGCATAAATCCCTTACCTCGCCTGATATTTATACTTTGAAAGAAAAGATAAAGACTCAGGCATACAAATGGTCTGAAAAATGGCAAGCAGTTGAAAAAAAGCAACAAGCGGCCTTAATAAAACAGCGTTCAATGACGGAAAAGGAGAACGCAATAGAAGAAGCACGGAGAAGAACGATTGAAGCTGCAGAATCCTTCGAGCAATTGGATAATATTTTAATGGATTCAATAACTATTAACAATGTTCTTGATTGGGAGTCTTTAAAGAGAAAAGATAAGTTTCCAGAAATACCACCACAAAAATCGCAGAAACAAAGAAGGCTAGATTATCCACAAAAGCCCGATAGAGAATCAGCTGAATTTACTCCAAGTCTTAATTTTTTCCAGAAGCTGATTGGATCTATGAGAGAGAAAAAAATTCAAGAGTTCGAAGAGAAATATAAGCAGGCTATTTCGTTGTGGTATAAACAAACTACTGAAATTGATTCTGTGAATCAGAAAAATGAAAAAGATTATAATGATATGTTAAAAAAATGGGAAAACGCAATTCTGGAACATGAAAAAAATAAAAACATTTTTTACCAAGAGAGGGATGCTTTTAATGAAAAAATCGAGCAAATTAAAAAGGATTACTTTTCAGGCACTCTAGAGGCGATAATCTACTGCTGTGAAATAATATTAGATAGGTCTAATTATCCAGAATATTTCCCCAAGGACTACGAATTAGAATATAATCCAGAGACTAAGATTTTAATCATTGAGTATGAATTGCCATCCATTGATGTGTTCCCGAAAATAAAGGAGGTAAAATTTAACGCAACATCGAAAGCATATAAAGAAACCTATATTACCAATAACCAGCTGAATGCAAGGTATGATGATACTATCTATAAAATTGCACTCAGGACAATCCATGAACTGTTTGAATCAGATGTTATTGACGCTTATGAAGCGGTTTCTTTTAATGGATGGGTAAAAGCGGTCAACAAAGCTACCGGTGTTGAAGAAAACAATTGTATTCTAAGTCTGCATGTAACCAAAAAAGAATTTCAAAAAATTGAGCTTGCAAACATTGACCCGAAAGCCTGTTTTAAAAATCTTAAAGGTGTTGCGAGCAGTAAGCTTAGTTCCCTAACTCCCGTAAAACCAATACTTCAGATTGAAAAAACTGACAGAAGGTTTGTTGAAAGTTATGAGGTTGCTAACATGCTTGAAAACTCTACTAACCTCGCCGCAATGGATTGGGAAGATTTTGAGCATCTAATAAGAGAGCTATTTGAGAAAGAGTTTGAATCTGGCGGCGGAGAGGTGAAAATTACTCAGGCAAGTAGAGATGGCGGTGTCGACGCTGTTGCATTTGACCCAGATCCAATAAGAGGTGGAAAGATTGTTATTCAAGCCAAAAGATACACGAATACGGTTGGGGTATCTGCTGTTCGAGATTTGTACGGTACCATTCTCAACGAAGGAGCCACGAAGGGAATTCTAGTCTCGACTGCTGATTATGGTCCTGATGCTTATGAATTCGCAAAGGGAAAACCTATAACACTTTTAAATGGATCAAACTTGTTGCATTTACTTGAGAAACATGGACACCATGCGAAAATCGATATTAGAGAAGCAAAAAAGATATTATCAGAAAAGAATGAAACATCTTCTTTTTAATGGTTGGAAATACTTTTCATCTGCGATCACAAGTTTCAATTCAGCTTCCTCGAGTTTAGTATAGCGGTTGCGAGCGATGGAAAATTTCTCTATTGAAATGAAGTGTTTGACTAACCGCTCACAGGGCGAAATCTGCTTCCACAAACCTCAGCCCTGGCCACGCCGGACAAGGTGCTCGCTCCTTCGGAGCTGCGCCCAAGTCTAGTACCGCATCCACGTCCACGGCCAGACCCGGAGGACTGGTGGTCCGGCTTGTCTTGGGCCTGCTGTGGGGGTGGGGTTTGCCCTCCCCCGGCAAAAGGCGAGCTGGCCAGGGCCGGGGGGCTTGACCTTGCACCATCAGGAATCAGTCAACCCCCTAAAATATTTTTCCTCACGCGAGAGAGCCGTGCGGTGTTCCCGACCCCTGTGACGCCGGGGTTACCAGTACCTTTCGTCTCCAAGGACACGTCAGGGCACCCTCAGAAAAGCTCCTTTTCTTTGAGAGGTAATTTCTTATGCCCCGCGGCCTCATATCGCGCGTCCTGAGGCGTCCTACGGGGTCACAGCTTCCCCATGCGCTTTCTTGGAGCCGGGAACATGGCCGCGACAGGAGATGCCTTCTCATGCCCCCGTCTGACGTCTTCATCCGACAGGGCAAGATATTTTTCCGTCATGCTCAAGGTGCTGTGTCCCATGTTCCGCTGTAGGGTGAACACGTCGCCGCCGTTGCGTAGGTACTGAATGGTGAACTGGTGCCGGAGGTCATAGGCGAAGAACCTTTTCAGACCGGCCTTCTGAACATAGCGGCGAAGCTGGACGGTCCAGGTGTGGGGTGAAAATTCCTCTCCGTAGCAGGTGCAGAAGACCGGCACTGCGTTATCCCACTCCTCAGGGCGGACCTGTATCAATCGATCCACCATGCCGGCGGTCCTCTCGGCGAAATAGACGGTTCGTCCGGTGCGTGTCTTGGCTGTGGTGGCACGGATGACGGCACGGCGGAGATGAATGTCAATGTCGGACGGACGGAGCTGCAGGGCCTCGGTTGGTCTTATTCCGGAATCGAGGGAGAAGAGGAAGAGGGCCGTATCCCGCAAGGTGGTGAAGGTATCGGTCCCGATGGCGTCAAGCATCTTTTTCAAATCCTCCACAGGATGGTCAATGATGCGGGGAGACTCGCCCCGCTTGTACTTGAACTCGGCGGCTGGCGACTCGGTGAAGGCTCCTTCCCTTGTGGCGAACTCGAAGAATGGGCGCAGGCTTTTTAACCTCACATTGTGGGTAGTTGGGGCTATGCCGTCCTGGGACAGAAAGGACGATATACACTCCCGGCACGTTGCGGACCATGCTGTGGGGAATCGGCGGAAGAAGAGACAGATCATAGTGTTGTAGCCTTCAAGTCTACGGGGGGCCGCTCCCTGCGCTTTTCTCCATGCCAGAAAACGGGACAGGCAATCCTCCCACGTTCTGGGGGCGTTTCTCCGAATATCAATAATAGCGGTGCTTTTCATGGGTATCCCTCCTCGAAATGTTGGGTTGACCTTTTCGGAGGGTGGTGTTTTTGAGCATAGGCCATAGTAAAATTAGCGGCAGGTATTAATATCTACTTATAAGCTGCCAGATAACTTTGTGCGCCTTGACGGTTCCTCCGTTCGAGGGTAGAATAATCTTCGCCTTTCGGGGCATCCAATGCGCCTGTAGCTCAGCGGATAGAGTATCGGCCTCCGGAGCCGAGGGTCTGGCGTTCGAATCGCCACAGGCGCGCCATAGAAAAATCGAAAGCCGGGATTAATCCCGGCTTTGTGCTATTTTTACATCGGCAGGAAAGGGGCGGTGACAGTGAGCTTCAGGGTGACCATTCTGGATGTTCTTGCATCGGACGAAAAAAAGAAGAAATTCACCCTTCTTCTCTCCGGCGGAGAGCTTCATCCTTCCGGCGGAGGGCAGCCCGGAGACTCTGGGGTTCTCTGGGCGGAGAATTTCCGGTTCCGCATCGACGACACGGAAAAAAGGGATGGAGGAGTGGCCGTCTCGGGAAAGGCGGAAAAAGGTTCCCCTGCCGCAGGAATGGAAGTGGAAGGAGAAGCGGACCTTGAACGCCATCGTCTCCTCTCGAGAATGCACACAGGGGAGCATATCCTTTCAAGGGCTCTCGAGAAAGCACATCCGGGGCTCCGGGTTTTCAAGGTTGCCGTGGATAGCGCCGAAACCTCGGTATACCTGACCTGGGACGGGGACTTGGGCTGGGATATGCTCTTCGAGGCGGAAAAGGAAGGCAACCGGATCGTTTCGCAAAATCTTCCCGTTGAAACCGTCATGCTTTCCAAGAAAGAGGCGGAGCACCTGCCCGGAATCAAAGGCAACTGGGACAGGATCGCCGACGAAACCATCAGGGTGGTCCGCATTCCAGGGTATGACACCATCGCCTGTTCGGGGAGCCATGCTTCGTCCACCGGTGAGGTAGGAAACCTCTTCATAACGGCTTTCCGGGGAACCGCGCCGGACTGGGAATTCAAGTTTTCAGTGGACGGGGTGGCACTCCGCCAGGAGTACAGCGAAGCGGCCCGCAGGCTTGTCAGGGGAATAGGCTGCAGACTTCCCCAGCTCGGCCAGGTCGTCGTCGGGCTCCAGGAAGAAAACGGAGCTCTGAAGAAGCTGCTGGAGAGAGCCTCTCAATATGTCTCCCTTCCTGCGGAGGATTCTTCGGCCGGATGGCTGCCGGTCTCCGCCGCAGTCCTTCCCGGTTTTTCAAGGGAACTCGCAGCCCCCGCGGCGCGGAAATGGTCCGATGCCCATCCCGGGAGGGTGCTGCTGCTGCTGATGCCGGAGCCGGAAAAAAATGAGGGCTCTTTCCTCATCTATGGTGGAAAAGAGATACCCGTCGATTTTTCTGCCTTCCTAAAGGAAAGCCCCTCGCTCAGAGCCAGGGGCGGGGGGAGGAACGACTGGCTCAACGGCCTTTCTCCGGTGATGGAGACTGAGCTCTGGCTGGATGCGCTGAAAACCTTTGCAGAGAAAAGGCGGCCCTGACGGGCCGCCTTTTCTCTGCGGGTTTCGGGAACGAGCTATTTTACCGTGGGAACGGTCATTCCTCTTTCAGTGTAAAATCTGGCCGCTCCGGGGTGGACGGGCACGGAAACACCGTCGAGAGCCGTGACAAGGGTGATGAGCCCCGCTTTTGGGTGAACCTTGTGAAGGTCTGCGATGTTTTCCCACAAGGCCTTCGTGAACCTGTAGACCACATCGTCGGAAAGGCTTGCCTCACAGACGAGCATTGCCATCACTGCAGGCGTCACAATGTCGCTATCTATTCCCCTGTATGTTCCGGCGGGTATGACATCCTTGATGAAGTAGGGATATTCCTCGGTGAGCTTTGTCATGAAATCGTCATTGAAGCTGATAAGATCAATATCGTTCGTGGCTGCAAGGTCGATGATGGAGGACGTGGGATATCCTGCGACGACGAAGCCTACGTCGAGCTGCCCGTCCTTGAACCGCTGGGTGGTGTTGTTGAAGTCAAGAAAGTCGGGACTCATGTCCCCGTAGTGAAGTTCGGCTATCTTCAGGATAGCGGATACATCCCCCAGGACACCCGATCCGGGGGCGCCGACGGACACTCTCTTGCCCCTTATGTCCGTTATGTCATTGACGCCGCTTCCCTTCAGGGTAATTCCGTGAACATGCTCCGGGTAAAGGGACGCCACGACGCGTATGTTCTCGTATCTCTCCTTGAAGGGGGGCATTCCCTTCGAGGCCCAGTAGGCGATATCGTTTTGGGCGAAAGCCATTTCGATCTGGCGGGTCCCGATGAGGTTGAGGTTTGCAGCGGAAGCATTGCCTGTTTCGGATGTAACCTGAAATTCAGGGACATTTTTGCTGATGATTTCCGCGATCCCTCCGCCGAGGGGATAATAGGTTCCCCCCGTGCTCCCGGTGGCGATTGAAAGGAAGACCCTGGCGGAAGCTGCTCCGACAGGAACAGCAAAAAAAACAAAAGCAGTGAAGACCGCGAAAAGCAGTTTCTTCATCTAAAACGCCCCCTTGCGTAAATGAAAGATCTGAGGTTCATGTCCGGAACAGCCATAGGAAACGACATCCCCAGAGTTTTTCCCCAGACAAGTATAAACCGGAAGGTGCCGGGGGACAAGGAATCTATCTCCCTTTTCAGCAATTTTCCTTACCCTGGATCCTCCATTGCAGGAAAAACGGTCCGGGAAGTGACTCTTTTCTCCTGTTCCTTTATAATGCGTACTAGAATTCACCAGAGAGGAGCTGCATGTTCGTGATCTGGAAGAAAATTTTCAACACCCCCCAGGAAGAGTTGGAGGACGAACCTGTGGAAATGGAAGCGGGAGCAGGAGCACAATGTCCTGAAGACGATATACCCAGGGCTTCTCATCAACATCACGGCCGGGAAAGGGAGCCGCTGTCGCTGGATATCAATTCCAGGGGAGGGGAGAGGGATCAGCCGGGAATTGAGCTGAACCTCAAGATTCGGATCGACGACGAAAGCCAGGTGGGAAGGGCGGCCCTTCTTCTCGCCGCGACGACCAGCAACGAGACTGAGTGCGTTTTCAAGAAAGAGCTGTCATCCATTGGCTGGAGATCGGTCGCCACGGAGGTGGGAGGGCTTGCGGGAGATCTTCCCCAGAAAATTACCAGGGCCCTTGTGGGGGCATCACTGAACGCCGGTGTGGTGGAAAAGAAGCGGAACGAAATGCATGCTCTCATGCATGCGGCTCTTGAAGCTCTCGATGGTTTCCTTGTGGTGGGAATGCTCGAAGCAAGCGTCGGCGCAAAAATCGCCATCGTCAGGAACAGCAAGTGGATTTCCGTGGCCGTCATGGGGGATACAGCCTATCATGCCGTGGCACATCACGAACGGTGCGGCCTCGGGGTCATGCATATTTGACGGTAAGCCTGCTTCGACGCTGTTTTCATATAACGGAAGAAGAAAAATGACTCTTGCACAGGGAAGCGTCCTGTGATAGAGTTTCTGTTTGTTTGGTGACAATTTACGGGTCACGATTTTCTTCGGAGGTGTCTCATAGATGAAAAAGGATATCCACCCTCGCTACGAGAAATGCACGGTGACGTGCGCCTGCGGCAATACGTTTGAAACCCGCTCCACCGACAAGGAGATCAGGGTGGGCGTCTGTTCTTCCTGCCATCCTTTCTACACCGGCAAGAAAGGCAGCCGTGTGCTGACGGAGGCGGGACGGCTCGAGAAGTTCCAGAGGAAGTATCAGGGCATCAACTACGGCCAGAGAGAGACTTCCGATCAGTAGGGGAAAGGGGGCTGCGGTCCCCTTTTTTTGAGAGTCCGCTTTCAGCCGGAGCCGCATCGTGATGCGACGCTGGCTGTTTTTTCATTTCGGGTCGGCCTTCGCCGCCGGATTCGAAGCGGAAAGGGGAGAACGATTTCATGGCATGCCGTGTTCTTTTGATTGCTTCAACGCCGTCTCCGGACGCCGTGGTCGCCGCTGCGGCAAGGATATGCTACAGCGACGCCTCAGCCGCCGACCTTCTCGAGGCCGAATCGCCCGAAAAAAGCGGGAAACTGCTGCACCACCTCTGGAAAAGCGGCCACTATTCACCCTTTGAACACGCCTCCTTTACCTTTGCCATGGACGGGCTCAGCAGGGTGGCATCCCATCAGCTCGTTCGGCACAGGATCGCGTCCTTCAGCCAGCAGAGCCAGAGATACGTTGAGATGGGCGAGCCCGATGTCATTCTTCCCCCTTCCGTCGCGTCGAACCCGGACTTTTCGGCCCGGTTCCGGGCAATGGCTGAGGAGGCTCATCGCTTTTACGCCGAAATGGTTGAGGCTGGCATTCCCAGGGAGGACGCCCGCTTCATTCTCCCCCACGGATGGAGCACCCGGCTCGTCATGACCATGAATGCCAGGGAGCTTCACCATTTTTTCACCCTTCGCCTGTGCAGGCGGGCCCAGTGGGAGATCCGTGATCTGGCAAGGAAGATGCTCCGGCTGGTCAGGCGGGCAGCCCCCCTTCTTTTCGAAAAAGCAGGTCCGTCATGCGTCATTTCCGGAGAATGCAGGGAGATGAACCCCTGCGGGAAACCCTACGCTTCCATTGAAGCGCTTTTAGACGAAGAAAATTCCTGAGGTGAAAATGAAAAGACTGCTTGCATTTCTCATGCTGCTGCTTGCGGAAGGATCCGAGGACAGAAGGATACCCGTAGGCGGACAGGCGGTGATCGAAGGTGTCCTGATGAAGGGCCCTGCCCGTTGGGGGCTTTCGGTGAGGAAGCCTGACGGAATGATCGAGAGCGAAAGCTGGAACAACCGTTCCTGGACGTCATCCATGCCGTGGAAGCTTCCCGTCATCAGGGGGGTGGTCACCATGGTGGAGATGATGACCGTGGGTTTCCGGGCCCTGGACAAATCTGCCCAGATAGCCGTCGGTGAAGAAGAAAAGATCACCGCGAAAGAGATGTTCATCACCGTCGCCGTGGCTATATTTGCCGTAGTGGGACTCTTCATCGCGCTTCCCCTATGGCTTTCCGACCTGGCGGTAAAGGCCTGGGGGCTTGCTCCCCTCGGAAAGAATGTGCTGGAAGGCTGCCTCAGGGGCGTGGTGTTCATCGCCTATGTTGCCGGGATCGGACTGTGGAGCGAAATACGACAGGTGTTCCGGTACCATGGCGCCGAGCACAAGACCATCAATGCCTACGAATCCGGAGCGGTGATGACGCCGGAAAACATCCGGAATTTCTCCAGGATCCACCCGCGATGCGGAACATCCTTTCTTCTCATCGTTGTTGCTGTGAGCATCGTGGTGTTCTCCCTTGCCGGATCAGGTTCCATACTCTGGCGCATCGGAAGCAGAATTGTCCTGCTGCCCCTGGTCATGGGCCTTTCCTACGAGATCATCAAGGGGGCGTCATGTGCCGGCCTGGCGGGCAGGGTTCTCATGGCTCCCGCGCTGTCCTTTCAGTACCTCACCACGAGGGAGCCTGACGAGCGGCAGATCGAGGTTGCCCTTGCCTCCCTCGAGACGGCCCTCGGGCGAAAGTTGGTTATGCCCGCGGAGGAGTCTGAATGAACTACCTGGGAAAACTCGAGGCTTTTGAAAAGGACTTCGAGACCATCGAAGCGAAAATGGCCGACCCGTCGACCCACGGCAACCTGAAGGAACTCCAGTCCCTTGCCAGGCGCCATTCGCACCTTGAACCGGTTGTGGCGAAGTACCGGGAGTACCGGAAGATATCCGCCGACATAGAGGAGGCACGGAGCCTCGTCTACGGGTCCGATCAGGACATGGCAGAACTCGCCAGAGAGGAGCTCGCCGAAAAAGAGCCTCTCCTTGAAAGGCTGGAGCAGGAGATACGGATCCTCCTGCTCCCGAAGGACCCCAACGATGAGAAAAGCGTTATCATGGAGATCCGCGGAGGGGCGGGAGGAGAGGAAGCCGCCCTTTTCGCAGCGGACCTTTTCCGCATGTATACCCGCTTCGCGGAGCGGGAAGGCTGGAAAACCGAGGTTCTCGATTACAACGAAACGGGGATCGGCGGGTACAAGGAAATCATATTCCGGATCGACGGAAACGGCGTGTTCAGCAAGCTCAAGTTCGACAGCGGAGTCCACAGGGTCCAGCGGGTTCCCGCCACGGAGGCCGGAGGGAGGGTCCATACATCCACCGCCACGGTGGCTGTTCTTCCCGAGGCTGAGGACGTTGACGTGGAGATCAATACGGAGGATCTAAAGATCGACACCTACCGGTCCAGCGGTGCGGGCGGCCAGTACGTGAACATGACAGACTCAGCCGTCCGGATAACCCACGTCCCCACGGGAATAGTGGTAACCTGTCAGGATGAGCGCTCCCAGCTCAAAAACAGGGTGAAGGCCATGGCTTATCTCAGGGCGAAGCTGTATGACGCCGAACTCCGGAAACAGAACGAAGAACTCGCTTCGGAGCGGCGGGGCCAGATCGGTACGGGGGACCGTTCCGAACGTATACGGACCTACAATTTTTCCCAGAACAGAATCACCGACCACAGGATCGGCGTGACTCTCTACAAGCTTGACCAATATCTTGACGGCGATCTTTATGACCTTATCGAGGCAATGACCGTTGCGGACCAGACGGAAAGGCTGCATACCATAGAGGCGAACTGATGACCCTTTCCGAAGCACGGAGGAGGACAGCGGAAAGACTGCGCGCCTCCGGCCTGGAATCCCCGGCGAGGGAAGCGGAACTCCTTCTTTTGGACGCAGCCGGAATATCCCGCTCCTTTCTTGTTGCCCACCCGTTCTTTTCGCTGGAAGACGCAGTCGTCCGGAAGCTCTCGGAGATGACGGCGCGGCGATGCGCCGGGGAACCCCTGCAGTATATCCTCGGATCATGGGAGTTTTACGGCCGCCCTCTCCACGTTGCCCCGGGGGTCCTCATCCCCCGGTCCGACACGGAGGTTCTCGTGGAACAGGCTCTTTCCTCCCTACCGCACGAAGGACGGTTTCTGGATTGGGGAACCGGCTCCGGGTGCATCCCTCTGGCCCTCCTGGCGGAACGTCCGGACCTGTCCGCGGTGGCAGTCGACGCCAACCCCCGGGCTCTCGGCCTCTCCTGGAGAAATCTGAAAAAGTACGGCCTTCTTTCCCGCTGCCTCCTCTGGCATTCCAGGAATCCGGAGGACATCCCCGTCCGGGACGAAGAACTCGACCTGGTAGTCAGCAATCCTCCCTATATCCCCTCCTCCAGGCTTTCCAGCCTTCCCGGTGAAGTGAGGAAAGAGCCTCTCTCCGCCCTCGACGGAGGAGAGGACGGTTTCTGCTGGTACCGGGAGCTTTTCCGCTGGGCTCCGTCGAAGCTCAGGCACGGAGGGCGGCTCCTCTTCGAGATAGGGGACGGAGAACAGGGCGGACATCTGGCTGAAATTGCTCCATCATGTCTTATATTTACCGGAATATTCCATGATATGTCTCGCAAACCTCGCGCAGTTTCGTGGCTTCGTGTATAATTCCCGTGGTTACTATCGTTTTTCAACTGGAGGGGTGGATTTCTGATGGAAAAAAGGGAGCTTGTCATCATCGGCGCAGGGCCCGCCGGCCTTTCTGCGGCGATTTACGGCAGAAGAGCCGGCCTTGATGTGCTTCTTCTTGAAAAGGGTGTTCCCGGGGGACAGATCAATATTACCGAGGAAATAGAAAACTGGCCCGGAGTGGAACATGCCACCGGTCCTGAACTTGGCGCCATGTTCAGGAGCCATGCTGAAAAGTTCAAGACAGAGTTTCGTGATGTCGACGTGTCCGCCGTGGAAGTCCGGGACGGAGCGAAAATTGTCGTGACAAATAAAGGTGAGATAGAGGCAGAGGCTGTCATCATCGCCACGGGAGCCTATTTCCGCCGCCTCGGGTGCGAAGGGGAGGCCGAGCATATCGGTCAGGGCGTGAGCTACTGCGCCGTCTGTGACGGGGCTTTTTTCGAGGGCGAGGAGATTGCCGTCGTCGGAGGGGGCAATACCGCCGTGGAGGAGGGCGAGTATCTCACCACATTCGCTTCGAAGGTCTACATCATCCACCGGAGGGACGAGTTCCGTGCCGACCGCGCAGCCATAGAGCGGGCCCTCTCAAACCCGAAGATCGTTCCCGTATGGAACTCGGTGGTTGAAAAGATCGAAGGGGACGGTATGGTGGAGAACCTCGTCCTGAAGAACATCAAGACCGGCGAGGTTTCCAACCTCCCGGTGGCGGGAGTGTTCATGTTCGTCGGTCAGTCCCCCCATGACGAACCCGTGAGGGGCCTCGTGGAAGCCGCCAAGGGCGGATGGATCAGGACCAACGACGCCATGGAAACTTCAGTGGAAGGAATCTTCGCAGCGGGAGATGTCCGCGACAAGGGGCTCCGCCAGGTGGTCACCGCCGCATCCGACGGTGCGATTGCCGCCATGAGCGCGTCAGCCTACATTAACGAGCAGGTCCATCTCCGGTCCGTCCTCATGGAACCGGAGCATGTGACCGCCCTTTTTTACTCCAGCATCGACAGGGAGCAGGTGAAGCTCTCCGATGAGGTTGAGTCCCTGGCGAGAAACGCCGGGAAAAAGGTCGCCCTCGTGGACGGCTACAAGAACGCCCGCATGGTTGAGAAACTTGGTCTTCCCTCCCTTCCCGCCATGGTGGAGCTTGCCTCGGGAAAAACGGTGAAAATGGCTCCCGTTGCGGACGCCTCGGCGGCCGAGGCGTTTCTGCAGTAGATCAAAACATTTCAGGGATGTTCCCGGGGCGCTCCGGGAACATCCTGTGCCCGGGGAGGAACAGGTCATGATTCTGACGGTTACCCTCAATCCTGCAGTGGACGAAGAGTACGTAGTGCCTGAATTCAGGCCCGGAGGATGGATTCGGGCAACGAAAAGCAGCCGTTCCCCCGGCGGCAAAGGAATCAATGTTTCGACCCTCCTGGCCCAATTCGGCTATACCTCAACTGCAATGGGGTTTCTCGCGGGGTTCAACGGGGAATATATCCGTCATGCCCTCCGGGCTTCCCGAATAACCACGAATTTTGTCCACATTCCCGGCGAGACCCGAACCAACGTGTATATCATCGATGATACAGGGCACGTGGAAACAGGAATTTCCGAGGCAGGGCCGTCGGTCACTCCGGAAGTCATGGAGCGCCTGCGGAAGGTCTACCGGAGGATTCTGCAGAGGACAAAGATGGTCATCCTGGGCGGTTCCCTGCCTCCGGGCGCTCCCGAGGACATTTTCGCGGAACTCGTCCTTCTTGCCAGGGAAAAAGGAATACCCACCGTGGTCGATGCGGCCGGGCCCCCTCTCATGGCTGCCCTTGAGGCCGGCCCCACCGTGGTGAAAGCTGACCACCGCTTCATGTCAAAAGTTATGGGGCGTTCTCTCACCTCTCTGGACAACCTGATTGACGTGGTCTCGGGATTTCATGAGAAAGGCGTGGAGTGGGCGGTCGTATCCTACAGAACCTACGGCAACGTTTTTTTCTCCCCTGACGGTATCTACCTTGCCCTGGCGGACAGAAAAAGCGTCCGGTCGATTTTTTCGGCCAGTGACGCCCTTCTCGCCGGGCTTGTTGTCGCGAGGGAAGAAGGAATGACAACGGAGGATACGATCCGGTTTGCCATGGCATCGGCCTGGGAGTGCGCTGCCCATGTGGGAAAGGGCATTCAGAACAGAAAAGCGGTGGAAGATTATATTCCCCTTGTGGAGCTTGAGCACCTCTCCTGAAATCTCTTTTTTGCGGGCGGGGTAATGTTTTCCCCCCCGCCGGCCGAAACAGAGGGAGAGGAAGGAGGAATTTTTTATGGACTCCAGGAACGCCCAGAATGCCCAGGCAGTATACATTGCAAACAGAGTGAACACCGCTTCGAGGGAGCAGCTTCTCCTCATTACATACGAAATAGGTGTGAAGGCCTGCAGAAACGCCGAAACAGCCCTTGTCTCCGGCAGCACGGAGGAAGCAAACAGGAACATTCAGAAAGCCCAGGACGTTCTCCGTGAGCTTATGGTCACCCTCAACATGGAGACCGGCGGAGAAGTGGCCGAAGGACTGATGAAGCTGTACGACTTCATGTACCTCCTCCTCGTGGAAGCCAACGTCCGCAAAGAGCCGGAAAAAGTCTCCGTCGTGAGAGGGATGCTCGAGGAACTCAAGGGGACATGGGAGGAAGCTGTCATCAAGCTGGCCGCGGAACAGCAGGAACATCATCTTCCGGGCGTCCCTTCGGCCGATGTATCCAGGGAGCGCCAGGCAGTGCCCGCGGGGGGGCTCAACATTGCAGGATGATTTCCGTGAGAACCTTTCGAGCCTGGCATCTACAGAACTTGCCCTGTACAACGAACTCGCCCTCCTTGTTCAGAAAGAGGGCGAGTGTGTCAGGTCGGGGAATCTCGACTGTCTTCTTTCAATCCTTGTCGAAAAGCAGGATGTGATTTCCCGGCAGGAACTGGTGCAGGAGGGATGGAACACCATCTGCAGCGGCCTTGGCCTTTCCGAGGGCAGGGACGGTCCGGTCTTCTGGGAAAAAGTCGCTTCCCTTCTGGGTCCCGACGGGACGGATGACCTGAAGGCCTCCCTGGTGGTCATCCGTGATGTGGCGGGCAGTGTGCTCGAAGAGGAGCAGGAAGTTCAGACCCTTCTTGAAGAGCACGTGGCAGACCTGAGAAAGGAAATGCTCAGGCTGAACCGGGGAAAGAAGGCCGTCCACGGCTATTACAAGTCAGGAGGGTCGTTCTAGAGGAATTGCCCATGAAATTTTGCAGGAGAACCGCCGGCGTTCTGTTTTTTTGCATGTTCTTTCTGACCGCTCTTCCCCTCCGCGCTTCCCAGGACACTATGAAAAAGGAAATCGCTCTCGGCGAGAAGGTCGCAGCCGATGTGGAAAAGCAGTGGGAACGGGTAGCCGATCCCGCCCTGAGCGCACGGCTTTCCATGCTTCTCGGCCGCTTTCTTCCCCACCTTTCGCGCCCTCTCCCCTACGAAGTCAGGATCGTACGGGAGAAGATGGTCAACGCCTTCAGCCTTCCGGGGGGTATCGTTTACTTCACCACGGGCATGCTTGATTTCCTCCGTACCGATGCGGAGGTGGCGGCCATTCTCGCCCATGAGCTCATTCATGCAGACAGGCGTCATGTCATGATCCAGACGGCCCGGGCATCGAAGATCAATCTGGCCGCCCTCGTGCTGATGATAGCTTCCCAGGGAAGCGCAGGGCCCATGATTCTCACAAACCTCGCCCAGGTAGCGGTGACCAATTCCTACGGCAGGGATCTTGAACGGGAGGCCGACAAGGAAGGCTTCCGCATCCTCCTGGAGGCCGGCTTCCCTCCTGCGGCGATGGTAACCTCCCTTGAAGCCATGATTTATGACCAGCTCAAGCGTCCCTACGTGGACCCGGGCGTTTTCATGACCCATCCCGAATTATCTGAACGGGTGGCTTACATCCTCCAGACAGCCAGGGAGAAAAACGTTCCCATCCGGAGAAAAAAAGCCCTCAATCTTCTCCGTCCGTCAGTGGAATCCAGAGAGGGAAAAACGGTTTTGCTTCTGGACGGCGATCCTGTCTGGTCGCTCCCGGAAAGCGGCGAAAGCCGCGCCGCCGCTGTAAACGCCGCGGAAAAAATCGACGACCTGCTCCAGATGGAAACCGCACCATACGAAATCCAGATCATTTCCCTTGACGGGAAGAATGCTCTCCGCGTGGGTCCTTCGATTATCGCCAGGGAACCTTTGCCCAAAGGCGCCGGGACTCTCGAATCCTTCCGGGAATCCCTGGTGCAGTCCCTTGGGGAAGCCCGAAACAAACACCCCGGAGCGAAATATCTCCACTGATTTTGATGTAGAATAGCATGGGTTTCCGTAGCCGCCCGGCGTTTTCCCCGGTCGGCAATGTTTCTGCTTAGGCTGCAGCCCCATGATTTTCCCGGATAGAGGAGGACGCCCGATGACGATTTCGCTTTACAGACGGTACAGGCCCCGGACCTTTGAGGAGGTTGCCGGGCAGGACATGGCCGTGGACGTCCTGAAAAAGGCCCTCCAGCGAAACCAGGTGGGGCACGCCTATCTTTTTTCCGGTCCCAGGGGATGCGGCAAGACTTCTCTTGCGAGGCTGCTCGCCAAGGCCCTGAACTGTGAAAACCTGAAGGACGGCTACGAGCCCTGCGGCGAGTGCCCGGGCTGTGTCTCCATTACCGCTGGAGAAAGCCTTGACGTTGTCGAAATCGACGGCGCTTCGAACAACGGGGTCGAGGAAATCCGGGAACTGAAAAGTCACGTCTCCCTTTCGCCCTTTTCCTCCAAATGGAAAGTGTACATCATTGATGAAGTGCACATGCTCTCCATATCGGCCTTCAATGCTCTGCTCAAGACCCTGGAGGAGCCTCCTTCCTTCGTGTCTTTCATCCTGGCCACCACGGAACCGTCGAAGGTGCCGGTGACCATCCGTTCACGGTGCCAGCACATTCCCTTCCGGAGGATAACCCCCCAGGTTATAGGTACACGCCTCGTCGAGGTCGCTGAAAGGGAGAATGTTCCCTGGGAAGAGGACGCAGTACGGGAGATTGCCCGCCAGTCAGACGGAGCCCTCAGGGACGCTCTCTCCATGATGGAGCAGGCCCTCTCCCTCGGAGGCGGTGAACTATCCGCATCGGCGGTGGACAGGCTTCTCGGGGGTGGCACCATGTCCGATCTTGAACGATGGGTTGCCTCGGCGAGAAATGACTCGGTGCAGCCCTTTCTTCTGCTGGAAGAGATGTTCCTCAAGGGAGCATCTCCGCAGAGAGTGGTGGAAGGGCTTTTTCTCCTCTTCCGGAACCTGTGGGTTTTCAGGAAATGGGGAAAGGACGTTCTGTCCTCCCTGTCTCTTTCGGCGGCTGAAGCCTCCTTTCTCGAAGAGGAAGGGCCAAAGTGGCCCACCGGGGAGCTTTCCGGGATGATGCTCTTCTGCTCCAGGCTCATCCCCCAGGTCAGGACCGGACTCCGGTCCGACGTCCTCTCCGGTCTTCTCGCCGCACGGATTCTTGAATCCCTGCAGCCCCATGATGAAGAAAAGGCAGTCCCTTCCGGAGGGGAAGGAGAACATCGCTCCCGTCATCCGGAGCCGGCCAAAAAGACTGTTCCTGTGTCTTCGGCGCCCGTGGGGGATCCATCCATCAATACCGCTCCCTCCGAGCGGTTTCGGAGAAAAAATCCGGAAACAGCCTCAGAAAAGGAGAATCCTGTGGCCGAAGCCCCATCACGGTCTCATGAACCTGTTCCCCTGCTTCCGGAAAACTGGCCGGGGTTTGAGAAAGTGCTCTTCGCCAGAGACCTGCTGTTGTACTCCTCCCTGGCCGGAACCTCCGTTTCCCTGGAAAACCGCACCATTTCCGTTCTTTTTCCGGAGGATTCGCCCTATTGCTTTGAGGTGCTCTCCATAGAGCGCAACGCCTTTTCCCTTGCATCAAGGGCTTCTGAATACTTCGGCGAGGATGTTTCCGTCATTCTGAAGATGGGCAGCCGCGAGAAAAAATGTGCGGGAGGAGGAAACGGAGCCGGTGACGATTCTGAATGGCAGAATCCCGGCCCGACAATCCCCCTTTTTCGAATTCCCCGGGATGAAGATGAATCTCCCCGGGAGGAGAGCGGAACGGCACCGGCAGCCTTGTCTCCGGGCAGACCCCTTCCTCCGGTATCAACGGGAGGTGAACCGGATGACCCGGCTGTTCCCTTTGAAGGGCTGGTGAATGAAGTCCTGAAATGGGGAGGCGGAGAAGTCGTCCTCGTGAAGAGAGAGGACAGGGAAGGGGACCTTCCCGACGAAATCGTTCCTCCGGGAGAGTGACATCTCTCCGAGGCGCCGCAGAACCCGTTCTTCTTACCGATCTTCCCACAAGGAGCGTCAACAATGGCCCGAGAATTTGTTCATCTTCACGTCCATACTGAATACAGCCTTCTCGACGGCGCCATCCGGTGCGACCGCCTCGCCGCCAGGGCCGTCGAGTATGGAATGCCCGCCGTTGCCATGACCGACCACGGAGCCATGTACGGGGCCGTGGAATTTTACGATAAATGCCTTTCCGCGGGCATCAAGCCCATCATAGGCTGCGAGGTCTACGTGGATCCCGAAGGGCATACCACCAGGGACAAAAGAAACAGGAACCATCATCTCATCCTCCTTGCCGAGAACGACGAGGGGTACCACAACCTGGTGAAGCTCACGTCCATCGCCAATACCGACGGATTCTACGGAAAACCGAGGATAGACCATTCTCTCCTCGCAAGGTACAAGTCGGGGCTCATCGCCTCTTCCGCATGTCTTGCGGGTGAGATTCCCTCTCTCATCCTCGAGGGCAGGGAGAAGGAAGCTCTCGACCGGGCGGTACTCTACAGGGACATTATGGGGAAAGAGAATTTCTTCCTCGAGATCATGTACAACGCCATTCCCGAGCAAGCCGTCGTGAACAGGGCTATCGTCCGCATGGCAAGGGAACACGGCTTTCCCCTCATAGCAACAAACGACGCTCATTATCTCTCGAAAGACGATTACGACTGGCATGAAATCCTCCTCTGCGTCCAGACGAAGAGCAGTCTTGAGGACGAGAACAGGATGTCCTTCTCAAGCAACGATTTCTACTTCCGCTCTCCGGAGGAAATGGACATGCTTTTCGGAGCGGAGCTGCCCGACGCGCTGGATAACACCGTGGCCATCGCCGAACGGTGCAACGTCCGTCTTCCGCTTGGAGAGAGGGATTACAAACTCCCGAATCTCAAGCTTCCCGAAGGGGAAACGCTGGAGAGCAATCTTGAAAAAGAGGCCCGGCAGGGCCTTGCGGAGCGCATGAAAGGCAATGTCCCGGAAGAATACGCACAACGGCTGGAATATGAGCTCGGCGTTATAAACTCCATGGGGTTTGCCGGATACTTCCTCATCGTTGCCGGAATCATCGGAGCCGCGAAAAAGCGGGGAATACCTATAGGACCGGGCAGAGGCTCGGCGGCGGGGTCAGTCGTGGCGTGGAGTCTCAAGATCACCGAGCTGGACCCCATACGGTACAATCTTCTCTTCGAACGGTTCCTGAACCCCGAGCGGATCAGCATGCCCGATATCGACACCGACGTATCGGACAAGGGGCGGGATGAACTGCTCCACTACATCTCGGAACACTATGGCTCCGACAGGGTTTCCCAGATTGTCACCTTCGGCCGGATGAAAAGCAGGGCCGCAGTGACGGACGTGGGAAGGGTCCTGGGAATGGCTGTCCGGGATGTGAACGCCATCACCCGGCTCATTCCCCCCATGGGGGTCCATTCCATCGGCGAGGCGGTGGAACAGGTTCCCGAACTCGCCGATTTGAAAAAGAACAATCCCATGGTGGCCAGGGTTCTCGACATTGCCTCCAACATCGAGGGCCTTGCCCGGCACTGCTCCCAGCACGCCGCCGGAGTGGTCATCACCCCCATGCCGGTGACGGATCTCGTTCCTGTGAGGAGGATCGGCGACGGGCAGATTGTTACCCAGTACCCCATGGAGCCCATCGAGAAGCTCGGTCTTGTAAAGATGGACTTCCTCGGCCTCAGGACGCTTTCCGTCATCGAGGAGGCGCTGCAGAACATCTCGCTCAGCGGAAAACCGGTCCCAGACATGGAGCATATCCCCCTGGACGATGAGGCCTCCTACGAAATGCTCCAGAAGGCGGACACCCTCGGCGTGTTCCAGCTTGAATCGTCCGGGATGCGGCAGCTCCTCAAGAAACTCCGGGTGGACTGTTTCGAGGATCTCATCGCTGTCCTCGCCATGTACCGTCCCGGCCCTCTCGGCAGCGGCATGGTGGACCAGTACATCCAGTGCAAGCACGGAAGGGCGAAGGTGGAGTACCTCCATCCCCTTCTCGAGGATGTCCTGAAGGAAACCTACGGCGTGGTGCTCTACCAGGAGCAGGTCATGCAGTGCGCCGCCATTCTCGCGGGATACTCCCTGGGAGAGGCGGATCTCCTCCGGAGAGCCATGGGCAAAAAAAAGGCCGACGTGATGGAGCAGCAGAGGGCCAAATTCGTGGAGGGTGCCAAAGAGCGGGGCATCGACGGAAAAACGGCGGAGAACATTTTCAACATCATCCAGGAGTTCGCCGGGTACGGCTTCAACAAGTCCCACAGCGCCGCCTACGCCCTGATCACCTACCAGACGGCATGGCTGAAGGCCAACTACAGGCCGGAGTTCATGGCCGCCTACCTGTCGAGCCAGATAGGGTCCAAGAAAGAGGATCTTGCGGCTTATGTCAGGGAAGTGAGGAACTCGGGAATAAAGGTGCTTCCTCCCGACGTGAATACCTCCATGGCCAGCTTCACAGCCGTCGGGGACGTGATCCGCTTCGGTCTCGGCGCTGTCTCCAAGTCAGGACATACGGCGGTGGAGGCCATCCTGGCGGCGCGGAACGAGGGAGGTCCCTTCGCGTCCCTCTGGGACTTTCTCTGCAGGGTGGATCTCCGGGTGGTGAACAAGTCCGTGGTGGAAAACCTCATCAGGGCCGGGGCCTTCGACAGTCTCAACGATAACCGCAGACAGCTCCTCGAGGGACTGCCGGATCTCGTTTCGGCGGCTTCGAAGAAATGCGCCGACGGCAACCAGTGTTCCCTTTTCGAGCTGCTGCCCGAAGAGACGGATGAAGGAGGACCGGACCTGCCCGAGGTGGAGGATTTTTCTATCCACGAACGGCTGGAGCTGGAAAAAGATGCCACTGGCCTCTATATCTCGGGGCACCCCTTCGAGCAGCACGAGGCGAAGGTCCGTTCCTTCAGCAACTGCGCTATTGGAGACCTGAAAAAATGGAAGGGGAAAAAGAATCCTCCTCTTGTGGGTGGTATGGTCCTTGCCGTAAGAGAGCGGACGACGAAAAACGGGGATCCCATGGGGATAATCGAACTGGAAGACGGAGAATCCCGGGTGGAGGCGGTCTGTTTTCCGAAGACATGGGCATCCCTCAGGGGGAAAATTTCCGCCGGACAGGTCTGCTTCGTCTCTGGTTTTCCCGAGGAACGGGGGGAAACGAGCGTCATAGCAAGGTCGGTGTTTCCCGTTGAAGAGGCGGGCGAACGGGGAAACCCTCCCTACGTCAGAGTGTCGGTCTTCGAGGATTCGCTGAAGAACGTTTCCGTGAAGGACCTTTTCAGGGCCCTCAAGACCTACCCCGGAAAATCTCCGGTGCTCTTCGAGATCCGCAATGACGATTATTCAGTGACCATGCTTCTCCAGGATGTCCGGGTCGATCCGGGGGCTCCCATAGCCTCGGTCGTCGAGGAGGTTCTTCCGGGAGAAATGTTCCAGATAGGGTAGAATCGTACCGGGAATCGGGAAATCACCCGTCGGGAACTTCGGGGGAGAAGGGGGTTTTGGGGAATGACCAAGGTAAAGATTGTCTGCACTATCGGCCCCGCCTGTTCGAGGTACGAAACCCTTGTGGATATGGCGAAGGCAGGAATGAACGTGGCCCGTTTCAATTTCAGCCATGGAGAGTACGAAGGGCATCTTGGGATGCTGAATCTCGTGCGGAGGGTGGAACGGGACCTGAAGGTCCCCATCGCGTGCCTTCTCGACACCAAGGGACCGGAAATCCGGACCGGGAAGGTGGAGGGGGGAACGGTGAGCCTCGAGCAGGGCAGCACCCTGACCCTTACCACCAGGTCACTCTTGGGGAACGCTTCCCTGGTGACGGTGCACTACGAAGCCCTGCCCAGGGAAGTGGTTCCGGGGCAGGAGATTTTCATCGACGACGGAACCCTCCATTTGAAGGTGGAGGAAATCTCGGGCACGGAGGTGGTCTGCAGGGTTATCGTCGGAGGCCTTCTGGGGGACACGAAGGGCATCAACATCCCCGGGGCGGAAATATCCCTCCCGGCCCTTTCGGAGAAAGACGTGGAGGACATCCGCTGGGGCCTTGAACACCAGATGGAGTATATCGCCGTTTCCTTCGTGAAGAACAGGCGTGACATCATGGAAGTCCGCAGGATCATGGAAGAGTTCGGCGGTTCCATGAAGGTCATCGCCAAGATCGAAACCCGGCAGGCCGTCCTGAACATCGACGAGATCACCGACGTGGTGGACGGCGTGATGATCGCCCGGGGCGATCTCGGCGTGGAGATTCCCACCGAGGAGGTGCCCCTCCAGCAGAAGCGCATCATCGACATCTGCCGGGTGAAGGGCAAGGCGGTCATCGTGGCCACCCAGATGCTGGACTCCATGATCCGCAATCCCCGTCCTACCCGGGCCGAGGCAAGCGATGTGGCGAACGCCGTTCTTGACGGCGCCGATGCCGTCATGCTCTCCGGCGAGACTGCAAAGGGGGCCTATCCTCTCCGGTCGGTGGAGACCATGAAGCGCATCGTGGCCCGGGCGGAAAGCGAAATAGAGCTCTGGGAGCGCCCGCTTCACAGCGCATCAAAAACCATGGGTGTCCCGGATGCCGTGAGCAGCGCCTCCGTCCTGGTGGCCCGCCAGATGAAGGCTGCCGCCATCATCTCCATGACCCAGAGCGGCAGCACCGCCCAGATGGTGAGCAAGCACAGGCCTCCGTGCCCCATCCTCGGGGCGACTCCATCCGTCAGGACCTGGCGGGAACTTGCCCTGTACTGGGGTGTCATCCCTCTCATGAAAGAGGAGATGACCGACCAGAACACGGCAGTGGACTCAGCAATCGCCTCCTGCATCAGCGCCGGACTGATCAGGGAGGGCGACCTCGTTGTGGTGACGGCGGGAGTGCCCCTGGGTGCCGCAGGCACCACGAACATGCTCCAGGTCCACATTGCGGGCACAATTCTTCTCAAGGGCCTTTCCCTCCTGAAGCGGGAGGCCAGGGGGCCCGTGTGCATCGCCGGGAGTGCCGCAGAGGCCAATGAAAAAATGATCAGGGGAGCCGTTCTCGTAGTGGGGGCGACGGACAGAGAGTATGTTCCGGCCATGAAGCTGGCTTCGGCCATCGTGGCGGAGGAGGGAGGGCTCACGTCCCACGCCGCCATCGTTTCCCTGGAGCTCGGCATACCCTGCGTGGTGAACGCCGAAAAAGCCCTTTCCCTGCTTTCTGACGGCATGATCGTTACTGTTGACGGCT
>VSSQ01000528.1_pt1 | contig 23555 bp, 23 predicted proteins | sample 4763081 | NCBI WGS metagenome assembly VSSQ01 (sample SAMN12137344, study PRJNA551015) | bioreactor metagenome | isolation source: SDC9 anaerobic chlorinated ethene degrading culture | place: USA: Knoxville, Tennesee | collected 2015-01-01
ATAGAAAAAGGAGCTATCGCTAACGGATTTTAATCCACTAGTGCGACAGCCCCTTATTTTTAGCTAATATATTAAATTCCATTTTATACTTATGTGCTTCTAAATTCCTACAATAAAGGTTAAGTAATAAAAGACTACTACCGCATTAAATAATATTGAGTCAAATCTATCTAAAATTCCACCATGACCAGGTATTAAATTACTATAATCCTTTATTCCAACATATCTTTTTACAGATGATGCTACTAAATCTCCAAGTTGCCCCATTATGCCACATAATCCACCTATTAAGAAGAAATGGATTGTTTGAACTTCTGGTACATTAATTCCTATTATTATACCATAAATTCCACATCCAATAGTACTTCCTAAAAATCCCCCTACCGATCCTGCAATTGTTTTTTTAGGGCTAATCTCTGGACATAACTTTCTTTTTCCTAAATACTTTCCACAATAATAGGCTGTAGTATCTGCAATCCAAGACCCAAGGAAAATTAACCAAACCAAGTATTGTCCTCCAACTTTATTATTAACTATCGGAATAAAACTAAATAATATTGCTACATATAAGAATCCTAATAAAGTTAGTGAAACATCAATAAAATTATATTTTAAATTTACAACTGGTATTATTAATAATAAAATAGTTGATAATATTAAAATATACATAGCTTCTTCAAAATTATTTCCTCTTAAATAAAAAATAATTAAAAGTGCATATCCTCCTATAGATATTGGGTTAAATTTTTTTTCTTTTAAAGCATTGTAAAATTCATATAATCCAAATATTGAAATCACTATTGTAAAAGCCTTAAGCCATATTCCGCCTAAAAAAATAAACAATATAAATGGCGCTATCATAGCGGCTCCTAAATATCTACTATTTAACTTCATTACTCCACCTCAACTACTATACTCCACCATATCGTCTATCTCTGTGCTGATAATCATATATGGCTTTATGTAAGTGTTCTTCTTTAAAATCAGGCCAGCATACATTAGAATACCAAAATTCTGAATAAGCACATTGCCATAATAAAAAATTACTAATTCTTTGTTCCCCTGATGGTCTTATTATCAAATCCGGGTCTGGTATATTATAAGTATATAAATATTTTTCAAATATATCTTCGCTTATGCTATCTTCATTTATATTTCCCTTTTTAACTTCTTCTAATACCAAATTAACCGCCCTTAATATTTCATCCCTTCCACCATAATTGAAAGCTATATTTAAAGAAATTCCAATATTATCTTTAGTTGTCACAATGGCTTTTTTTATTTCTCTTTGAGCATCACTAGGCAACTTATCAATATCACCTAAAATATTTATAACAACTTGATTTTTATTTAACTCTTCTAACTCATTTTTCAAATACTCAACTAGTAGTTTCATAAGAGCCGAAACTTCATCATTTGGTCTCTTCCAATTCTCAGTTGAAAATGCATATAAAGTTAAATATTTTATCCCTAACTTATTAGATTCCTTTATTACCTTTCTTATAGTTTCCACTCCTGCTTTATGTCCCATAGTTCTTGGAAGATTTCTTTGCTTAGCCCATCTTCCGTTTCCATCCATAATTATAGCTATATGTTTAGGTATATTTTCTTTATCTAAAACTATTTGTTCTTTATTCTTTCTACTTTTATTAGTTTTAAAAATATCTAACATATTTTTATTCCCTCCGCCACTTCTAATATGGAAAAAAACCTGCTAAAGGCAGGTTTTAAATTGACATAATCTCTTTTTCTTTTGCCAAAATTATTGTATCTACTTCTTTAACGAAAGAATCTATTATTTTTTGAACTTTTTCTTCTGAATTTTTAAGTTCATCTTCAGTGATCTCTCCATCTTTCTTTAACACTTTAATTTTATCATTAGCTTCTCTTCTTATTGATCTTAAAGCAACTTTTGCTTCTTCGCCAGTTTTCTTAACATTTTTAACAAGATTTTTTCTTGTTTCTTCTGTTAACTCTGGAACAACTAATCTAATCACACTTCCATCATTGGATGGATTAATTCCTAAGTCTGATATAAGAATAGCTTTTTCTATTTCTTTTATTAAACTTCTTTCCCAAGGTGAAATCACTAAAACCCTTGGTTCTGGAGCTGATATATTAGCCACTTGATTTAGCGGACATTGACTGCCATAATAATCAATGTGAATTCTATCAAGCATAGTTGGGTTGGCTCTTCCGGCTCTCATTGTCGAAAGATCTGATTTTAATACAGAAATAGTTTTCTTCATTTTCTCTTCTGCTTTTTGAATAATATCCTTAATCATAAAAACCTCCTATTTTTTAGATGAAACTAAAGTTCCTATTTTTTCACCAGAAATAGCTTTTTTTATATTTCCTGGCTCATCTAATCCAAATACTAAGATTGGAATATTGTTATCCATACATAAAGAAGTTGCAGTTGAATCCATTACTTGTAATCCTTTTTCAAGTACTTCTATATAATTAAGTTTATCATATTTTTTAGCATCTGAATACTTATATGGATCTTTATCATAAACTCCATCAACTTTTTTAGCTAGAAGTATAACATCAGCTTCTATTTCTGCTGCTCTTAAAGCTGCTGTAGTATCAGTTGAGAAGTATGGATTTCCTGTTCCTGCTGCAAATATTACTACTCTACCTTTTTCTAAATGTCTTACAGCTCTTCTTCTTATAAATGGCTCGGCAATTTCTTTCATTTCTATAGCGGTTTGTACTCTCGTCATAACTCCATTTTGTTCAAGTGAATCTTGAAGAGCTAGTGCATTTATACATGTAGCTAGCATACCCATATGGTCTGCTTGTGACCTATCCATGCCCTCTCCACTTCTTCCTCTCCAGATATTTCCTCCACCTACAACTAATCCAACTTCTACTCCCATTTCAACTAAATCTTTTACTTCTAAAGTAATTCTTTTTACTATATCAAAATCAAATCCAAATCCATTTACTCCTGCTAAAGCTTCCCCCGAAACCTTTAGTATTACTCTCTTATATTTGCTTTTTTCCATTCTTAGTACCTCCATATATTATTTGACTATTTCCTAAAAAAAGAGAACACCTATGTGTCCTCCTTTGTATTACTTAGTCATCTTAGCTACTTCTTCAGCGAAGTTATCTTCTGCTTTTTCGATACCTTCTCCTCTTTCGAATCTTACAAATTTGTTTATAGTTATTGGAGAACCAACTTCCTTTGATTTTTCTTGAAGGTACTTGCTTATACTCTTATCTCCATCTTTTACCCATGCTTGATCTAAAAGACATACTTCTTTATAGTATTTTTGAATTCTTCCCATTACCATTTTTTCTACTATGTTTTCTGGTTTTCCTTCATTTAAAGCTTGAACTCTATAGATTTCTTTTTCTTTTTCTAAAGAGTCTGTATCTACGTCTTCTCTACTTAAGAATGTTGGATTTGCAGCAGCTACTTGCATACAAACATCTTTTGCAACTTCACTTAAAACAGCAGTATTATCAGCATCGCATCCTAATTCAACAACAACACCAATTCTTCCGCCACCGTGAATGTAGCTTTCAACTACACCATTTGCTACAGCAAATTTTTCAATTCTTCTTACAGTCATGTTTTCACCTAACTTAGCTATTAATGCAGTTAGTGCTTCTGAAACTGTATTTTCAGCATCAAATTTTTCAGCAACAAATCCTTCTAAAGTTGTAGTAGAAGTTGTTGATGCCATTTCTGCTAATCTATTTGCGAAATTCACAAATTCTTCATTAGCAGCAACAAAGTCTGTTTCACAGTTTAATTCAACTATACCTGCTGTTTTTTTGTCTTCTGATATGTAAGTTTTAACTATACCTTCAGCAGCAACTCTTCCTGCTTTCTTAGCAGCAGCAGCCAAACCTTTTTCTCTTAATATTTCAATAGCTTTTTCCATATCTCCTTGAGATTCTGTTAAAGCTTTTTTGCAGTCCATCATTCCTGCACCAGTTTTTTCTCTTAATTCTTTAACTGATTGAGCAGTTATCATAATGTAAATTCCTCCTAACTTAATGTAAACCTTATTATTTAGGTTAAAAGGTAAATGAGAATTCTCACCTACCTTTAATTTTATTATTCAGCTAATTGTTCGCCTTGTCTTCCTTCGATTATACCATCAGCAATTTTTGCAGTTATTAATTTAACAGCTCTTATTGCATCATCATTTCCTGGAATTACGTAATCAACTTCTTCTGGATCACAGTTAGTATCAACTATACCTACTACTGGTATTCCTAAAATCTTAGCTTCTGAAATAGCATTCTTTTCTTTTCTTGGGTCAACTACAAATATAGCACCTATATTAGTAGCATCTAAGTTCTTAATTCCACCTAAGTTCTTTTCTAGCTTTTCCATTTCGCCTTTTAATTTTATAACTTCTTTCTTAGGTAAAACTTCAAAAGTTCCATCTTCTTCCATAGTCTTTAAAGCTTCTAATCTATTAATTCTAGTTTTGATAGTTTTGAAGTTTGTTAACATACCACCTAACCATCTGCTATTAACAAAGTGCATATTTGATCTTATTGCTTCTTCTTCGATAGCTTCTTGAGCTTGTTTCTTAGTTCCTACAAATAAGATATCTTTTCCTTCTGTTGCAACTTCTTTTATAAAGTTATAAGCTTCATCTACTTTTTTAACTGTTTTTTGAAGATCTATTATATATATTCCATTTCTTTCTGTGAATATATAAGGAGCCATCTTAGGGTTCCATCTTCTTGTTTGGTGTCCAAAGTGTACACCTGCTTCTAATAATTGTTTCATTGATATAACTGACATTTTTCTACCTCCTGGTTATTTCCTCCATTATCTTCTTATAAAGTTTCCTCAAAATAAGGCACCATCTCTATAAATCTGATAATGTGTGTATTTATTTACCTTTGTTAGTATAACATAACCTAATTATAGTGGCAAGATTTTTTTCATTTAAAAATCATTAAATGTAAATTTTTATAGTTTTACATTTTTTCTAATATTCAAATTTTTATGGATAATATAAAACATTTTTATAGTTTTTATATTCTATTTGTTTTATAAATTCTTTCAATTTCAAAATATATTTTTTAAAATTTAAAAGCGCCATATTACATTAGTAATTGACGCTTTTATTTTATGTTAATTTATCTTTTTTAATTCGTCTAATAGCTTTTCATTTAAGATTTTTATATGTGTTCCCTTCATCCCAAGTGATCTAGACTCTATTACCCCTGCACTTTCAAATTTTCTAAGTGCATTAACTATAACACTTCTTGTTATTCCAACTTTATCAGCTATCTTAGATGCAACTAGTAATCCTTCATTTCCTTCTAGCTCTCCAAAAATATGCTCTACAGCTTCTAGTTCTGAATATGATAAAGTTCCTATTGCTAATTGTACTACTGCTTTTTTTCTTGCTTCTTCTTCTATTTCAACTTGTTTAGATCTTAGTATTTCCATGCCAACTATAGTGGCACTATATTCAGCTAATACTAAATCTTCATCTGTAAATTTCTCTCCAAATCTTGCAAGCATTAAAGTGCCTAATCTTTCTCTATTACCTATTATAGGAACTATTGTAGTTATTTTATCTTTCATAATACAATTTCCTTGATCTTCAAATACACATAGACCTTTATTTGCTAAATTAGCAATACTTTCATGAATATTTAGTAAATTATCGTTATAATCTTTTGGAAATCTCTTTTCATCTATGACTTGATTTTTCATAACATCACATTCAAAATTTTTCGAAAATGCATATCCAAGTATTTTACCTTTCCTACTTGTTACATAAACATTACATAATAAAACTTCACTTAATAATGCGCATATATCTTCAAAAGCTACAGGATCTGTACCGGATTTTTGTAATATTTTATTCAACATTCTTGTTTTGTTTAATAATGACGACATCCCATCTTCCTCCTATAAATACAATAATAAATTTTTTGAAAATTTAAAATTTTTAAAATTTTCTCAAAATATCTTTATTACTTATTTATACTATCATAGAAGATTTCTATTTTCAACAAATTTCTTGCTATTTTCGACATTTCTGTTGAAAAAGCATTTATTTTAATATTTTATTAATTTGTAATTGATTTCTATTCCTTATTTTCATTATTTTCTTTATTTATTATAATAACTTTATTACAATCAGAATTTGAACACTGAGCATAATTTCCCTTAGTTTTACTATATTTCAAAACCATATAAGAACTACAATCTGGGCATTTATCTTTTAATGGTTCGTTCCAACTTACGAAGTCACATTGTGGATAATTAGAACATCCAAAAAATTTTTTCCCCTTTTTACTTTTCTTTGCTAGAATCTTCCCACCACATTTTGGACAAGGAGCTTCAATTTCTTCCACAATAGGTTTGGCATTTTTACATTCTGGATATCCAGGACATGCTAAGAAATTTCCATATCTTCCACGTTTTATAACCATCATTCGACCACATTTATCACAAGGAACATCGCTTACCTTATCTTCTATAACAACTTTAGAAACTTCTTTTTCAGCTTTATCTATTGCTACTTTTAATGGTTGAAAAAATTCTGCTACAACTTTTCTCCACTCTTCTTCGCCTTCTTCTATGTGATCTAAGTTCTTTTCCATTTCTGCTGTAAAATCTACATCTACTATTTGTTTAAAATATTCACTAAGCATATTATTAACTATAAATCCAAGATCAGTTGGAATTAAGTTTTTCTTTTCTCTCTTAACATAATCTCTACTTAATAATGTAGTTATTGTCGGCACATAAGTACTTGGTCTTCCTATGCCTTTTTCTTCTAATAACTTTACAAACGAAGCTTCACTATATCGTGCTGGTGGTTGAGTAAAATGTTGTTTTCCTTCTATGTCAACTTTATTTAAATCATCATTTTCTTCTAACTTAGGTAATAAAACATCCTCATTATCTTCTTCAGTTGCATATTCATACAACTTCATAAATCCATCAAATTTTATTGTGGATCCGCTTGCTTTGAATTTATAATCACCGTTTCTAATTTCTATACTATTAGTGTTTAATTCACATGAAGCCATTTGGCTCGCCATAAATCTATTCCATATTAAAGAATATAATTTAAACTGTTCTGATGTTAAAGAATTTTTTGCAATTTCCGGCGTTATTTCAATTATTGATGGTCTTATTGCTTCATGAGCATCTTGAATATTTTTCTTTCCTTTATATATTCTAGGTGACTTTGGTGCATAGTCCTTTCCATAATTTAAATTAATAAATTCTAACGCTTTACCTTGTGCCTCATCAGAAATTCTTACTGAATCAGTTCTCATATAAGTTATTAACCCAACTGTACCATAACCCTTAACTTCTACTCCTTCATATAATACTTGAGCTATTGACATAGTTCTTTTAGTCATAAAATTTAGTTTTTTTGATGCTTCTTGTTGAAGTGTACTAGTTGTAAAGGGAGGTAATGGATTTTTCGCCTTAGTACCTTTTTTTACTTTAGTAACTATAAATTTGTCTTTTTTTAGTTCTTCTATTATCTTATCGCTTTCTTCTTTAGTATTTATCTCAATTTTCTTGTTTTTATACTGAACTAATTTTATAGGAAACTTTTTTCTATCTTTAGTTGCTACACAGTCAACAGTCCAATATTCCTTAGGCTCAAATTTATTAATTTCCTCTTCTCTATCACAAATAAGCTTTAAGGCTGCTGATTGAACTCTTCCAGCACTTAATCCCCATTTTATATTTTTCCACAAGATTGGGCTTATTTCATAACCAACTAACCTATCCAATACTCTTCTAGCTTGTTGTGCATCTACTAAGTTGATATTTATTTTTCTAGCCTCTTTTATTGATGATTTTACTGCATTTTTTGTTATTTCATTGAAAACTATTCTACATTTTTCATCTTCTGAAATATTTAATATATTAGCTAAATGCCATGATATTGCTTCTCCCTCACGATCAGGGTCAGTTGCAAGATAAACTTTATCTGCTGTTTTAGCAGCTTTCTTAAGCTTAGTTATAAGATCGCCTTTTCCTCTTATTGTTATATATTTCGGATTAAAATTATCTTCTATATCAACGCCTAGCTTACTTTTTGGCAAATCTCTCACATGCCCCATGGATGCTTCTACTATATAATTCTTACCAAGATATTTTCCTATAGTCTTAGCCTTTGCAGGTGATTCTACTATTACAAGATTTTGTCCCATACATAAAAACTCCAGTAAATTTTATGGAGTCTACACCCCCTTAAATTCATAATGATTTTGCATAATAATTGCCAGGAAGGCAAATTATTTCATTTCTGTTTTGCATTTCAAATAATAACTCAAACAATACCTTTCTGTCAACATTTACCGATTCTATTATATCATCCAAATGCTTCGGTTCATTATTTATAACATTTAACAAGCAACTTTTCAAACCATTTTTTACCGTTTTTTCATTGTTTTCTTTTTTTATATTAAAAAAATCATATAAATCCTGTAGTTCAGTAAATGGTCTTGCTCCATCTCTTATTAATTTATTACACCCTTCACTATTACCATTTATAATAGGTCCCGGAACAGCCATTATATCTTTTCCCATTTCTAATGCATAATCAACTGTTATTAATGAGCCACTTTTTTTAGTTGCTTCTACTATTATTACTTTTTCACTTATTCCACTTATTATTCTATTTCTTCTTGGAAAATTATACGGCATAGGTGGTGTATTAGGTAAAAATTCTGAAAGTAATAATCCTTCCCTTATAACCTTTTCATAAAGATATCTATTACTTTTAGGATATATAACATCTATTCCACAACCTAATATGCCTATTGTTTTACCTCTAAATTCTAATGAACTTCTTTGTGCAGCTGAATCTATTCCCGATGCTAATCCACTTACAACCGTTACGTTATTTTCACTTAATTCTCTTCCTATAATCTTAGCTACTTCCATACCGTATTGAGTACATTTTCTAGCACCTACTACAGCTCCCAATTTTCCTTTTAATAAATCTATATTTCCTTTATAAAACAATACATATGGAGGATCTATGCTATTTTTTAAACTTTCTGGATAGTCTTTTGACTTAATTGTAATATATCCTATTCCATTATTATTCATGTAATTAATAAAATCTTTAATCATATCCTCTGAAATTACTTTATCTTTTATCTTTTGTAATTCTTTAATATTGTTTTTATATTTCCTAATGTTACTCTCATTTTCATATTCTTGCAATAGTGTATTTTTCTTTTCATTGGATATATTGGTTAAAATAAACCATATTTCATCATTTTTCATGGTAACCACCCTCATACTAAACTATTTCTCCATCCACATTTTTTCTATATCCTAAAGCTTCAAAAATATGATAATCTTGAATTTTTTCTGAGCCTTCTAAATCAGCTATAGTCCTTGAAACTTTTATAATTTTATCATATCCTCTCATAGTTAAATTAAGTTTTTCATAGTGTATTTTTAGTATTTTTTTGGCTTCTTCTGATAAATTAAATAAATTTTCTATATCCCTGCCTTTTACCTCCGAATTATAATTATACTCACTTTTTTTATACCTATCTCTTTGTATTTCTCTTGCTTTTAGCACTCTTTTCTTCATTTTTTCAGAACTTAAACTATCTTTTCTTTTAGAAATATCTTCATATTTTAAACGTGGTACATAATTCAACAAATCTATTCGATCTAATAAGGCTCTAGATAATCTATTTAAATATCTTTTTCTATCACTTTCTGAACAAGTACATCTATTTTCATCAATTCCATTTAAAAATAACCCACATGGACAAGGATTAAAGGCCCCTACAAGCAAAAAATTAGATGGAAGCTTGTATGTTCCATTAATTCTATTTATATTTATTACTTTTTCTTCTAGAGGCTCTCTTAAAACTTCTAAAACATCCCTTTTAAATTCTAATATTTCATCTAAAAATAATATTCCATTATGAGCTAAAGTTATTTCTCCTGCTTTTATTTCTTTTCCTCCTCCAACTAAAGCTATTTTTGTTATTGTATGATGAGGATTTCTAAAAGGTCTAATAACTCCCTCATCCCCTGAAAATATGCCAGATGCACTATATATTTTAGCAATTTCCATTTCTTCTTTATATGTAAGAGGAGGTAAGATAGATGGTAGTGCTTTAGCAAGCATTGTTTTCCCCGCTCCCGGCGACCCATAAAGTAATATATTATGTTTTCCAGCAGCTGCTATCTCCATTGCTCTTTTTGATGTTTTTTGTCCTATAATATCTGAATAATCTAAATAAGTTTTATTATATTTTTTAGCTTCTTCTTCAAATGTAAATGGTAATAAATCTCCGTTATTAATAAAAGAAACAACTTCTTTTAATGTTTTAAAAGGATAAAAATTTCCTATATTAAATGATCTTAATTCTTTTAAATTATTTAACGGAAAAATAAAGTTATTTTTTTTATTACTTTCTCCCTCAAAAATTATTGGTAATATTCCCTTTATTTCTTTTAATTCTCCACCTAGAGAAAGTTCTCCAAATACTATAAAATCTCTGAGATCTTTATTACATATTTGATTTGATTTCATAAGTATTCCAAGGGCAATTGGTAAATCAAGTAATGATCCTATTTTTTTTATATCTGCTGGAGCTAAATTTATAGTTATTCTTCCTAATGGAAAATCAAATCCACTATTTACTATTGCAGAACGTACTCTTTCTTTTGATTCCTTTATCGAAGCATCAGGAAGACCAACGATACTAAAACTTGGCATTCCTTTGTTTATATCTACTTCAACATTTATAAGTATCCCATCAAGTCCATTGTGAGTAGCACTTATTATCTCTATTGACATCATTATCACCTCTTAAACATTATTGACACTATAATTTAATTATTAAACATTTATTTCATATGATTTAATATATTATTTTTGTCAATATTATAAGATGGTTATATTTTTATACAATTTTTAAAATTCTTATGGTGGTGTATTATGAGTAAATATAATAAGAGTATAGGCTGTTATGGTGAAGACTTAGCTTCTTCTTACTTAATATCTAAAGGCTATTATTTATTAAGTAAAAATTTTAAAAATAAATATGGAGAAATTGATTTGATATTCAGATATGAGGGAATGATTATTTTTGTAGAAGTAAAAAGTAGGTACAATTACTCCTATGGGTTACCATTAGAAGCTGTTACCTACTACAAACAAAAACAAATAATTAATTTATGCAAATTTTATATCCTTACAAAAAAACTTTTTAATTATAATTGTAGATTTGATGTTGTTGAAGTTTATTTTAATAAAGATAATGAGTCATACTTTTTAAATCATATAGAAGATGCTTTTAGAGGATATTAAATATATACATATCAAAACAAAACTAAATATTTATATTAAAGAATATTTTTCAAAAATGATCTTCTATGTATTCTACACGGGCCAAAATTCTTCAAACCTTCTATGTGCTTACTAGTACCATATCCAGCATTTTCTTCAAATGCATAATATGGATAGTCCTTTGCATATTCTTTCATTAAATCATCTCTATATACCTTTGCTAAAATAGATGCTGCTGCTATAGATGCTGACTTTGCATCACCCTTTATTACAGATTTATTAGGAATATTAATTCCTTTTATTAAATAACCATCTGATAAAATAAGATTAGGCTTTATTTTCATAGATGTGCAAGCTTCTAAAAATATCTTATTATTACAATAAGATATTCCTTTTTTATCTATTTCTTCATTTGAGCTTTCCGATATATGATATGCCAATGCTTTTTCCTTTATAAGTTCTGCTAATTCTTCTCTTTTCTTTTCTGATAATTTTTTAGAGTCATTTAACCAAAGTATAAGCTCATCATCAATTATATTTAAATCTAATATAACTGCGCAAGATACTATAGGACCTGCAAGTGGACCTCTTCCAACTTCATCAACTCCTGCTATAAACTGATAATTTCCAAATCCTTTATCAAAGTTATACATATTTTTTACTCTTTGAATTTCTTTGATTATTTTTTCCTTTTGCTTAAATAATTTATCCGCTAAAGATTTAACATTTTTTCTCTCATCCAAGTAAAGTTTATCTATTAAATATCTTATTTCATCATTGTTTTTTTCTTCAAATATATTAATATCATCTATATAAGATTTTATTTCTTTATAACTTAATGATTTAATATCATTGTTTAATAAATTCATTAACTTACTCTCCCATTACTTCTTCATTTGGCAGTTCAAGTGAGATATTACCTATTTTACCACCTCTAAATTCATCTAAAAGAATTACAGCTATTCTATTATAATCTATTTCTCCACCTTTAATTAAACAACCTCTTCTTCTTGCTATGCTATTTAAGGTCTCAAGAGGGTCTTCATTTATTTCATCAATCTTATATCTATCTTTTAATTTATTTCCATAAAAGACTTGAAGTCTTTTTACCAAATTATATGCAAGCTCTTCTACATCCATTATTTCATCTTTAATAGCACCTGTAAATGCTAAGTTAAGAGCAGTTTTTTCATCCTCAAATTTAGGCCATAAAACTCCGGGCGTATCTAACATCTCAATATCCATTTTGGTTTTTATCCATTGTTTACTCTTTGTAACTCCAGGTCTATCTCCAGTCTTTGCTATATTATTTTTGGCCATCTTATTTATAAAAGTAGATTTACCTACATTTGGTATCCCTACTACCATGACTCTCATTTGTATCTTTACTAAACCTTTAGACTTTAACCTATCATGCTTTTCTTTAAGTAATAAATCTAAAGTTGGTTTAATTTGATTTAATCCCTTTCCATTTAAACAATTTACTTCTATTACTTTTACATTTTCTGAGGATAAATAGTTCATCCACATTTTTGTCACTTTAGCTTCTGATAAATCACTCTTATTTAAAAGTATTACCCTTGGTTTTCCTTCGCAAAGCTTATCTATATCTGGATTGGCAGAACTTCTTGGTATTCTAGCATCTCTTATTTCAATTATTGCATCTACTAACTTTAAATTTTCTTTTATTTCTCTTTGAGTTTTTTTCATATGTCCTGGAAACCAATTTATTGTAGGCATATTAAAATTCCTCCCTATCTATTTTACTATTTGTATTATATCCATTTGTATTATCTATATATCTATCTTTAAAAGTTTAATTTCTATAAACTCTTTTCACTTTAAAGTAAAAGAGTTGACATATATAAATTTTCTTATTTCCTAACTTCACTTCAAATTAATATAAACTTATATATACCTTGACAATTAAACGCAGGAAATTATAAAAAGTTGTTAAAAGAATAGACCTTTTATAATTTCTTAAAAATAAGAAAAAGGGACTTATAAAAGTCCCTTACTTAATCATTAGATAATATATTATCTAACGTTTAATTCTTTAACTTTAGCAGCTTTACCTACTCTATCTCTTAAGTAGAATAACTTAGCTCTTCTAACTTTACCTTTTCTTGAAACTTCCATTCTATCAATGATTGGAGAGTTCATTGGGAAAGTTCTTTCTACTCCAGTTCCGTAAGCAACTCTTCTTACAGTGAAAGTTTCTCTTAATCCACCGTTTTGCTTCTTAATAACTGTTCCTTCAAACATTTGTATTCTTTCTCTTGTACCTTCTTTAATTTTAACGTAAACTTTAACAGTATCTCCTACGTTGAAATTTGGAAGATCACTTCTCATTTGTTCTGCTTCAATAGCTCTTATTATTTCATTCATTGTGTAGTCCCTCCTTAAATTTATATTAGACGTTCTTAACAAATACTTGACAGAGGACCGCCCGTACTAACACAAAGGTTATTTTAACATAAGTTATGTTATATTTCAATAATTTATTTGTATTTTTCTAGTATTTTTTTATCTTCTTTAGTCAGAAGTATTTTATCATATAAATCTTTTCTTTTTCTTTTAGTTATTATTAGAGCTTGAGCTCTTCTCCATTTTCTTATATTTTCATGATGACCCGAAAGTAGTACTTCTGGTACTTTATCTCCTTCAAATTCTTCTGGTCTTGTATATTGTGGATACTCAAGTAATCCATCTGAAAATGATTCATCCATATAACTTTCTTCTTTACCTAAAACACCATTTTTTAACCTTAAAATTGAATCTATCACAGGAACAGCTGCCATTTCACCACCAGTTAATATAAAATCTCCTAATGATATTTCTAAATCTATATGTTTATATACTCTTTCATCAATTCCTTCATAATGACCACATATAAATATTAGTTCATCTTCTTTAGATAACTCTTTAGCAATATCTTGATTAAAAGTTTTACCTCTAGGGCCTAAAAAAATAACTTTCCCTTTATTATTTTTTTTACAATATCTTATAGAATCTACTAATGGTTGAGGAGTCATTACCATTCCAGCTCCTCCACCATAAGGATAATCATCTACTTTTTTATGCCTACTCAATGTAAAATCCCTTATATTTATTGCATCTATTTCTACAAGTTTTTTTTCTTTAGCTTTCCCTATTATACTGTGATTAAATATATCAAACATTTCAGGAAATAATGTAAGAATATTAATCCTCATCTTGCCATTCTCCTACTGGTTTAATTATTATTTTTCTATTATCTATATTTATATCTGTAACAATTTCTAATAATACAGGAATTAATAATTCTTTAGGTTTTCTTATCCAATAAACATCATTATTCTTTGTTTGTATTACATCATAAACTTCCCCCAAAGATTTACCACTTGTATCATAAACATTACATCCTATTATATCTGCAATATAATATGTATCTTCTTCTAATGGAACTGCATATTCTCTTGGAATTTCCATATATTTATTTTTATATTTTTCTGCTTCTTCTATAGAATCAATTCCTTCTATTTTCACTATTACCCTATCTTTTTGAAATTTACAACCTTGAATTTTTCTTTCTACTCCATCTATTAATACAAAATCTAAATCATTATATCTTTTGGGATCATCAGTTAAAGCTATAACTTTTACTTCTCCTTTTAATCCATGAGTATTTACTATTTTTCCAACTCTTAAAATATCCCTCATTTTTTGCACCTCTTTTTATTAAATTATTTATTTTAATTTATCTATTTAGCTTAGTATTGTCCATATATACTAAAGTTAAAACACTACTTTAAACTCAGTATATTTAATATTTCTAATATTTCTATAATCCTTAGTAGATACATTAGAAATACTACAATTAATTTATTTATCTATGTCTTTATTTATAGTAATTGTATGTTTAAAAAGAGTTAGGATTACCCTAACTCTTTACATCAATAATTTCAACTACTACTTTTTTGTCTTCTTTCATTGCTGCTGCTTTTATAACAGTTCTAATAGCTTTAGCTATTCTTCCCTGCTTACCAATTACTTTTCCCATATCTGCAGGAGCAACCTTTAGTTCCAGAATAATTGATTGCTCTCCTTGGATTTCATTTACATGAACTTCATTTGGATTCTCTACAAGAGATTTAGCTATAATTTCAATTAATTCCTTCATAAACACCTGTAATTACATTAATTACAGAGTTCACCTCCTAAAAATTACTTATTTAATCCTGCTTGAGCAAAAAGTCTCTTAACTACATCTGTAGGTTGAGCTCCATTTTGTACCCATTTAGTAGCTTTTTCTTCATTGATTTTAACTTCAGCTGGTTCAGTTAAAGGATTGTAATATCCTATTTCTTCGATGAATCTACCATCTCTTGGTGCTCTTGAATCAGCAACTACTATTCTATAGAAAGGAGCTTTTTTAGCACCCATTCTTCTTAATCTGATTTTTACTGCCATGTATTTCACCTCCTTTTAAAGTGTGTATTTTTATATTAACTCATAAAAGGTAATTTACCAAAAAAACCTTTTTTAGATTTCTTTTGAAATGATTTCATTTGTTTCATTTGCTTTCTCATCATATCAAAGCCCTTAATGAGTTTATTAACTTCTTGCAATGATGTTCCTGAACCCTTAGCAATTCTCTTTTTTCTTGAAGATGATCCAGCTATTAGCTTTGGATTTCTTCTTTCTTTTGGAGTCATTGAGTGGATTATAGCTTTTACTCTACCTAATTGTTTTTCACCAGCATCAAAATCTATATCCTTCATTTCCTTTGGCATTCCAGGAAGCATTTCCATTATTTTGCTTAAAGACCCAAGCTTTTTCATTTGTTCCATAGCTGTCAAATAATCTTCATAAGTAAAATCATTTTCCATCATTTTTGAACTTAATTCTTGTGCTTCTTTATCGTCAAAGGCTTGCTGAGCTTTTTCTATTAGCGAAAGAACATCTCCCATTCCTAATATTCTTGAAGCCATTCTATCTGGATAGAAAACTTCAAAATCACTCATTTTTTCACCTACACCAATAAACTTAATTGGTTTTTCAGTAATATGTCTAATTGATAAAGCGGCTCCACCTCTTGTATCACCATCTAGCTTTGTTAATATAACTCCTGATACATCTAAGGAATCATTAAAACTTTCTGCAACATTTACAGCATCTTGGCCTGTCATTGCATCTACTACAAGTAATATTTCTTGAGGTTTTACTTCTTCCTTTATAGATTTAAGTTCTCCCATAAGATTTTCATCTATATGAAGTCTACCAGCTGTATCTATTATTATTACATTATTCCCATTTTCCCTAGCATGAACTATACCGGCTTTAGCAATATCAACAGGATTAACTTTATCTCCCATTTGGAAAACCGGAATATCTATTTGCTTTCCAACTACCTCTAATTGTTTAATAGCTGCTGGTCTATATATATCACATGCTACTAGAAGAGGTCTCTTATTTTGTTTTCTAAGTTGTAATGCAAGCTTTCCACTCATAGTAGTTTTACCTGCTCCTTGCAAGCCAACCATCATTATTATTGTTGGACCTACAGAGTTAAATTCTAATTTGCTTTCACTACCTCCCATAAGATCAGTAAGTTCATCGTTAACAATTTTTATAACTTGTTGAGCTGGAGTTAAGCTTTCTAAAACCTCATTTCCAACACACTTTTCACTGACACTTGAAATAAACTTTTTAACAACTTTAAAGTTAACATCAGCTTCAAGTAACGCAAGTTTTACTTCTCTCATGGCCTCTTTTATATCTTTTTCAGTTAGCTTTCCTTTGCCCTTAAGCTTTTTGAAAGCTTCCTGCAATTTATCTGATAAACCTTCAAAAGCCACGTTAAACCCTCCTATGATTTTATAAATCTTTTAATATACTTTTATATTTATTATAGTCCTCTTCAGAAATTGAATATTTATCTTTTATTTCTTCAAGAAAACTTATAATTATCTTTTCTTGACTAAAACTTTTTTTAAGTAAATTAAGTTTACTTTCATAGGATAGAAACTGTTTATAACATCTCTTTATTAAATCATGGATCGCTTGACGACTTGTGTTATTCAATTCAGCAATTTCAGCTAAGGATAAATCCTCATTATAATAAAGCTCCATAATTTTATACTGTTTTTCTGTTAGTAATGAACCGTATAAATCCATTAATAATGAAATCTCAACCCTATCTTCCATTTCATCACCTTACCCACAAAAGAGATTTTAACAAAACAATTCTATGCTGTCAAGTATTTTTACTTAACACCCTACAAAAAATTTAAAATTGAAAATGTAGAATGTAGAATTAAGGAAATAACTTAACTTTGCTAAGTTATAGATTTTAATGAAATTCAGCAAAAGCTGAATTTCCGCCTTAATTTTACACTTTTCATTTTACATTCTTCTTTCTAGAACAGTGCTTCTGCAAATCCTTCTGCATCAAATTCTTGAAGATCTTCTATTCCTTCTCCTACGCCTATATATCTAACAGGTATATTTAATGTATTTTTAATAGAAATTACAACTCCACCCTTTGCAGTTCCATCTAATTTAGTTAATATTATACCATCTATAGGGCAAGCCTCCATAAATTGTTTTGCTTGAACTACTGCATTTTGTCCTGTTGTTGCATCTAAAACCAATAAGGTTTCTTTGTGCGCATTACTAAATTCTCTATCTATTATTCTACCTATTTTTGATAACTCATCCATAAGATTTTTCTTGTTATGAAGTCTTCCTGCTGTATCGCATATTAATAAATCTATATTTCTTGACTTTGCTGCATTTACAGCATCAAAAACTACCGCCGCTGGATCAGAACCTTCCATATGTTTTATTATATCAACTCCTGCCCTTTGGCTCCATACTTCCAATTGATCTATAGCAGCTGCTCTAAATGTATCTGCCGCTGCAAGTAACACTTTTTTACCTTCTTGCTTGTTTTTTGCTGCAAGTTTTCCTATTGAAGTAGTCTTACCTACTCCGTTTACACCTATAACTAATAATATTTCTTTATCACTAGTTTTACTTTCTTCTTTTTCTTCTGTACCTTCTAAAAGAATATCTCTTATTACAGATTTTAATGCTGGATAAACTTCATTTGGGTCATTAATTTTTTCTTTTCTTATCTTTGCTTTTAATCTATCTATAATTTCTATTGTTGTATCCATTCCTATATCAGACATAACTAAAATTTCTTCTAGTTCTTCATATAAGTCCTCGTCTATAGTAATAGCTAATTTTAATGTTTCATTTATTTTATCAGTTAAAGCATTTTTAGTCTTTGAAAGTCCTGATTTTAAATTATCAAATATTTTTCCAAATATATCCATAATTTACCTCCTAATTATCTTTACTTAAGTCAACTGAAACTACCTTTGATACTCCTTTTTCCTCCATAGTTACTCCATACATAATATCACTTGCTTCCATAGTTCCTTTTCTATGAGTAATTACTATGAATTGAATATTTTCAGAGAATTGTTTCAAGAATTCTGCATACCTATATACATTTGCATCATCTAAAGCTGCTTCAATTTCATCTAATATACAAAATGGTGTTGGCTTCATTTTCAATATCGCAAATAATAATGCAATTGCTGAAAGTACTTTTTCTCCACCTGACATTAGATTTATATTTTGAAGTTTTTTACCTGGTGGCTGAACATTTATTTCTATATTAGCTGTAAGTTCATCACCTTCACCTAAAATAAGTTCTGCTGTTCCTCCTTTAAATAAATCTTTAAAAGTTTCGTTAAAGTTTGCATTAAGTACTTTAAAATTTTTTCTAAAAAGCTCTTGCATTTTTGTAGTCATTTCATTAATAACTGTCGTAAGTTCATCTTTTGCTTTATTTAAATCTTCTTCTTGCGATGACATAAATTCATATTTTTCACAAACTTCTTCATATTCTACAATTGCCGCTAGATTTACGGTTCCAAGAGCTGTGATTTGAGACTTTAATTTAAATATTTCATCTCTAACTTTTGAAACATTCTCTATCTCTAATGCAATTTCTATAGCTTCTGCTAAAGTTAAACTTAGCTCTTCATTTAACCTCTTATAATTATTTTCTCTTTCACTTTCTATTTTAGCATATGATATTTCTCTTTTACTTAATTCATTTTCTAATACTCTTAATATTTCTATTAACTCATTAGCTTCCCCATCTCTTATTTTTAACTTATCTTTTAAAGTTATTCTTTTAATATCGTCAGATTTAAATATATTCTCAAGATTATTTAATCTATTATTAATTTCATTAATTAAATTTATATCTTTATCTATTTGATTTCTTAAAGAAATTATAGTACTTTCTCTTTCTTTGTTTTCTAATTTAAACTTCAATATTTTTTCTTCTTTTTCTCTCTCTTCTTTTTCTTTTCTTTTAAGCTCAGATTCTTTTCCATAAACAACTTCATCTAATGCTGCCTTGTTTATTTTAATTTGTATAGATTCATCTTTTAATTTATCAAACTTCTCTTTCTTTTCTTTTAATAAATCTTCATAAGATAAAATATTATCTCTATTTTTTTTATTATTTATCTCTAGATTTTTTAATGATTCCTCTTTATTTTTTATTTCTTCTTTTAATTTATTTAAATTTTCATTGTTTAAAGAAATTTCTTTTTTTGAAACTTCAAAAGAATTTCTAAGTTTAACTCCTTCATTTTCCAAGGACTTTATTTCACTTTCAAATCTTGTTATATCAATTGTCTTCCCATGAACTTCATCACTTTTATTTAAATTTTCCTCATCTATTAATTTTGCTTCTTCTTTTATCTTATTTAAATAATCATATTCTAAAGAGTATCTATCTTTACTTTCCATTATACTTTTTTGCAACTCTTGAAGTTCTCTTCTTCTTCCTAATATACTTGAATTGTTTTTCTTATAAATACTTCCTCCCGTAAGAGCTCCACCAGGGCTAATTACCTCTCCATCTAATGTAACTATCTTAAGCTTATAATTACCAATCCTTGATATCTTTAAAGCAGATTCCATATCTTTAGCAATTATTGTTTTACCTAATGAATAATCAATTACTTCTTTAAATTTACTATCAAAACTAATCAAATCAGATGCTAGTCCTAAAAAACCTGAAATGTCTTTTATATTATTAGATATATTTAATCTATTTCCCTTAATAATATTTAAAGGTAAAAAAGTTGCTCGTCCTAAAGAATTTTTCTTGAGATACTCTATTAATAGCTTTGCAGTATTTTCATCATCAGTTATTATATTTGAAATAGCTCCCCCTAAAGATATTTCTATAGCAGTTTCATATTCCTTGTTGACACTAAATACTTCACCCAACACCTTAGTACCTTTTCCATATGCTATTTGTCCATTTTCTATTCTTTCCATTAATCTTTTTACAGAGAGTTGATAACCTTCATAGCTTTTTTCTAAGTCTTTTAAAGTGGTTAATTTCCCTTCTAAAGTATTTATGTTTTTAGATATTTCCCTTATAATATTTTCTTTTTTTGTTATATCGCCAATTAAACTTGAAAGCCTTTTCTTATTTTCAATTATAATATTTCTTAAATTTTCTCTTTCTTTTTGAGTTTCTTCTATATTTTTTCTTAATCCTATAATTGTGGCTAAGTTAATACTTATATTTCCTTCTAAAGTCTTTAAAGTATTCTCACCATTTAATCCTAACTCTTCTTTATTTAGTATTTCTTTATTTAATAAAGAAATACTATTATTGGTTTCTGAAATCTTTCTTAATAACTCAAATTCTTCATTTTTGAAATACTCTATTTCTCTTTCTATTCTTTGAATTTCTTTTTTTAAATCATATATTTCATTTTCCAACCTCTTAATATCATTTTCTTTTTGAAGTTGCTCCTGTATTTTTTCCTCAAGTTCTTTAGCTATATTCTCTTTTTCTTTTTTAGAATCTTCTAAATTATCTTCTAAATTCTTTATTTCCTCTAAATCTTTTTCTATTATTTCTTCTAGATTTTTAATTCTTTCTTTAAGTATTTCTATATTATTTAGACTTTGATTTACTTCCTCCTTTTTAATATAATATTCACTTTTTTCTTGACTATTTTTATTCTCTAATTCTTCTATTTTTACTTCTAAATCTAAAACTTCTTCTTTATATATTTTTAATTTATTTCTTTTAGTTTCTATGTCACATTTTTTATTACTTATTTCTTCACTTATGTTATTAATATCTTTATCTATTCTTTTTATATTATCAACTAAAACAGAAACTTCTTTAACTTTAAGATCTTCTGCTAGAAGTTTGTACTTTAAAGCCTTTTCTCTTTCTACTTTTAATGGCTCAATTCTTTCTTCATAAGTTGAGATTATATCTCTTATCCTAATTAAATTATTTTCTGTATTGGCTAGTTTTCTTTCTGCTTCCTCTTTTCTTGACTTAAATTTAACTATACCTGCTGCTTCTTCTAGTAAGGCTCTCCTATCTTCTGCTTTTCCACTTAATATAGCTTCTATTTTACCTTGTCCAATAAGCGAGTATCCTTCCTTGCCTATTCCTGTATCCATAAACAAGCTATTAATATCTTTTAATCTACACTTTTGATTATTTATTAAATATTCGGTTTCTCCAGATCTAAATATTCTCCTTGTTACTGTTACTTCAGAGTAATCAGTATCTAATGAATTATCTGAGTTATCTAACGTAAGTGAAACCTGAGCTAGTCCAACCGGTTTTCTAAATTGAGTTCCTGCAAAAATGACATCTTCCATTTTCCCACCCCTAAGGGTTTTTACACTTTGTTCTCCAAGAACCCAACGAACTGAATCAGATATATTACTTTTCCCACTACCATTTGGTCCTACTACTGCTGTTACTCCCTTTTTAAACTTTAATTGGGTCTTGTCTGCAAAAGATTTAAACCCTCTTATTTCTATGGATTTTAAAAACATAGATGCACTCCTTATCTATATCAATGATACTAATAGACTCATTGAAAACATGATTGCTAAAATTATAGTAATTATATATATCATTTTTTGTCTCGTTTGTTTTTTCATAATTACCACTCCTATTCTTATTTAAGTTTATAGTAAAGATAGTAAAATATCAATAATAAGGTAGGCAAAATCTTGCCTACCTTATATACTAACCTTTTCTATTCTTTTTAGTACGATAATATTAACATTCCCTCTGTTTATCTTATCTTTGGTAGTAACTGCTATTTTCCCATTATGATTATATTTTAAGTTATTAAAATACACTTTCTTATTTGCGTAAAGCTTGCTTAAATCCTTTGAATTTATTTCTATTATAATATCTTCATCTATATTTATAGATGATTTTATTTTATCACAAAGCAAGCTGCCTTCCACTAACTCTCTAAAAGCTGGATGGAAAGGTCCATCTATAATATCTTTGCCCCAAGTAATATTTTCTGTTGGTTGAAGACCAATCCTAATTATATTAACATTTGCCTCTTTATATAATTTGTATAATTCTTTAGATACACAAACAGCTTCTTCTAAGGAATATGGAGTATACTCTCCTCTTTTATACATTTCTTCCATAGGTGTATCTTTTATCACTAATGATGGGTATATTCTACATATATCTGGTTCCATTTCTATTGATTTTTTTACAGTTTCAATATCCTTTTCAAAATTATCTCCTGGTAATCCTGGCATTATTTGATGCCCTAATGTAATTTTATATTCTTTTATAAGCCTAGAAGCTCTTTTCACATCTTCTGAACTATGACCTCTTCCAGATAACCTTAATACTTCATCATTCAATGATTGAACTCCTAGCTCAATTATATCTACTTTATATTCTTTTAAGTAATCTAATATGTATTTATTTATTGCATCAGGTCTTGTAGACATTCTAATTTTATCTATATAACCTTTTTCCTTATATTCTTTTGCAACAGATAATAATTCCTTTTGTTTATTTATATCTATTGCTGTAAATGTTCCTCCAAAAAAAGATATTTCAATAGTTGAATTATTATGGTCTATTGTTTTAATATACTCTTCTACTGTCTTTCTTACATCTTCATCTGTCACTTCTTTATTAACAGCTCTAGCTATTTTATCTTGATTACAAAATACACATTGATGGGGACAGCCCTGATGAGATACAAATATAGGTATTATATAATGCTTTTTACTCATTAGATTCCTCCAAAGCTCGTAGTGCCTCTTTAGCTGCATTTTGTTCTGATTCTTTTTTACTATATCCTTCACCTTTACCATATTCCTTATCTTCTATTATAACTGAAGTAAAGAATTTTCTTCTATGAGGAGGTCCTT
>VSSQ01000531.1_pt1 | contig 23442 bp, 23 predicted proteins | sample 4763081 | NCBI WGS metagenome assembly VSSQ01 (sample SAMN12137344, study PRJNA551015) | bioreactor metagenome | isolation source: SDC9 anaerobic chlorinated ethene degrading culture | place: USA: Knoxville, Tennesee | collected 2015-01-01
TAAAACTGGCTTTTTATATCCTTCTGGCAGCTCAACCATTCCAGCAAAGCTTCCAAGTCCATTTAATACATACTCACTCATAGTTTTACTTGCATATTCTTTTATAAGCTTTACTGATTTATATCCTTCTTCTATATTAACTCCAGCTTCTTTATAAGTTATCATTTAACACACTACCTTTCAGCTTTTATTTTGCTCCTTCTATAGGTGTTGCTACTGGATATATTCCATTAAAGCAACCAACACAATATCCACAATTTTCTTTAAAGCAACTATACATACCTTCCATACTTAAATATCCTAAACTATCACAACCTATTGCTTCTCTTATTTCTTCAATTGATTTTTTAGCTCCTATAAGTTCACTTCTATATGGGGTATCTATTCCAAAGTAGCAAGGAAATTTAACTATTGGTGAAGCTACTAAAAAATGTACTTCTTCTGCTCCAGCTCTTCTTAGAGAATCAACTAAATGTTTTGATGTTGTTCCTCTAACTATTGAGTCATCAATTAATATAACCCTTTTTCCTTTTATATTTACTTTAAGTGGATTTAATTTCACTGCTACGGCTCTCTCTCTAATTTCTTGGGAAGGTGTTATAAAAGTTCGTCCTACATATCTATTTTTCACAAATCCAGTATCATAAGGTATTCCTGAAGCCTTTGAATATCCTATAGCTGCTGGTATTCCAGAGTCAGGAACTGCAACTACCACATCTGCATCTATTTTGTATTCTCTAAACAATTGCTCTCCAGCTCTCACCCTTGATTCATGAACATCTAAGCCATCTATCGTTGAATCTGGTCTAGCAAAATAAATGTATTCAAAAGCACAAGTTTGACATTGTGTATTTTCTGAATACTTGTATGATTTGATTCCATTATCGTCTATAATAACTATTTCGCCTGGTTCTATATCTCTAACAAGTTCTGCTTTTATTGCATCTAAAGCACAACTTTCTGATGATAATACATATCCTTCTGCTGTCTTTCCTAAACATAGCGGCCTAATACCATGTGGGTCTCTAACCCCTATAAGTTTATCTTCTGTCAAAATTACCATTGCAAAAGATCCTCTTATTGCTTGAATAGCATCATATATCGCCTTTTCAATCCCCTTTTTAGCACCTCTTGCAATAAGGTTTGCTATAACTTCTGAATCTATTGATGTATGAAAGACATGTCCTCCGTCCTCTAAAAGTTCTCTTATTACATCAGCATTTACTAAAGTACCATTATGAGCCATTGCTATTGATCCAAGCTTAGTTTTGCTAAGTAATGGCTGTGCATTCTCAATTCTAGTGTCTCCACATGTAGAATATCTAACATGACCTATTGCTGCAAAACCTTTAAGTCTATTTAAATCATCTTTGGAAAAAGCTTCTGTTATAAGCCCCATTCCTTTATGAATATCAACACTTTCGCCATTTGCTACAGCTATTCCAGCACTTTCTTGCCCCCTATGCTGAAGTGCATATAATCCATAATATGCCATAGATGCAACATCCATAGGCTTATTTACATAAATACCAAAAACACCACATTCATCCTTGAATTTATCATTACTTGGATCCAAAATTAAATTTGAACTCAAAATAACTCCCCCAATATTAATTATTTCTGTATTCTATTTAATATCTCAACATAAGCATCTTTTACATTTCCAAGGTCTCTTCTGAATCTATCTTTATCTAATTTTTCTCCTGTTGTTGCATCCCAAAATCTACATGTATCTGGTGAAATTTCGTCTGCTAATAAAATTTCTCCATTATATCTTCCAAATTCTAATTTGAAATCTATTAATCTTATATTTTGCTTTATAAAGAACTCTTTTAATAACTCATTTATTTTAGCAGTCATTTCATAAATTTTGTTTAATTCTTCAAATGTAGTAGCACCTATTCCCACTGCATGATAATCATTTATTAATGGATCTCCTAATGAATCGTCTTTATATGATAGTTCAAATACTGTAGTTTTAAGTTCAAATCCTTCTTCTAATCCTAATCTTTTAGCCATTGATCCAGCTGCTACGTTTCTAACTATTACTTCTAAAGGTACTATTTCAACTTTCTTACAAAGTTGTTCTCTTTCATTTAACTTTTCTATAAAGTGTGTCTTTATTCCATTTTCTTTTAACATTTCAAAAATCATTGAAGTGATTGCATTATTTAAAGCTCCCTTATCTTCAATTTGACCTTTCTTTTCTCCATTAAATGCTGTTGCATCATCCTTATAATAAACAATAACTTCCTCTGCCTTTTCTGTAGCATATATTTTTTTTGCTTTTCCTTCATACATCATTTCTAATTTTTCCATTATAAATCAATCCCTTCTCCATTTTCTTCTATAAACTTACTTTTCATATCTAATCTAAATTTATTTAACTTTTCTCTTAATGAACTATCCTTTATAGCAAGCATTTGTACTGCAAGCATTCCTGCATTATAACTATTATTAATTCCAACTGTTGCAACTGGAATTGATTTTGGCATTTGAACTATTGAAAATAAAGCATCTAGTCCTTCAACAGCTCCCTTTATAGGAACCCCTATTACAGGCATTGTAGTTTGTGATGCTATAACACCAGGTAAATGAGCTGCAAGTCCAGCTCCTGCAATAACAACTTCACATCCATTTTCTTCAGCTTCCATCAAAGTTTCCGTTAACTTTTCAGGAACCCTATGAGCTGATAATACATAAGCTTTAAATTCTACTCCAAATTCTCTTAAACAATTAGCAGCTCCCTTCATAACATCAGTATCCGATTTACTTCCAAAAAATATTGCTACCTTCATCTAAAAACCCCCGTTTTTTTAATTTGACAATTTTATTCAGTTCACAGTTCACAATTCACAGTTCACAGTTTTTTTCATTTTGTAGGCAACAGCGAACAGGTATCAAGTACTAAGTGTAAACTATAATTAAGAATTAAGATTTTCCTTATATATTTAGTCATTATTTCACTAAAAAAGATTTAATATCTGTTACCTGTTCCTTGTTACCTTTTACTTTGTCCACGAAACTGTGACTTTTAAACTGTGCACTAGAAAATTGCTTTGCAATTTTTTACTTAAAGTACTTAACCCCTGCTTTAAATATCTTTTGATCAAAGTTACCCGGAACATTTTTATATAGGTTTTCTCCTATTCTTTCTGAATGTCCCATTTTTCCAAGTATTCTTCCATCTGGACTTGTAATTCCTTCTATTCCTAGCATTGAACCATTTGGATTAAAAGGCATATCGCTAGATATTTCATCATCTAAATCAACATATTGTGTTGCTATTTGTCCATTTTTTCTTAACTTTTCTATTAAATCTTGTGGAGCAACAAATCTTCCTTCTCCATGAGATATTGCAATTGAATGTATATCTCCAAGATTTACTTCATTGAACCATGGTGATTTATTAGATACTATTTCTGTTCTAACTATTGAGCTCATATGTCTATTAATTTCATTGTAAGTTAAAGTTGCCATATCTTCTTCTATATCTACAATTTCACCATAAGGTACTAATCCTAATTTTATTAGTGCTTGGAAGCCATTGCATATACCAAGTATTAAGCCATCTCTATTCTTTAATAGATCCATTACAGCATCTTTAATTCTTTCATTTCTAAATACTGTTGCTATAAATTTTCCTGATCCATCTGGTTCATCTCCAGCAGAGAATCCGCCCGGTAACATAATTATTTGACTTTTTCTTATGCTCTTTTCCATTTCTAAAATTGATTGATTTAATAAATCCTTGTTCATATTGTTTAGAACAAGTTCTGAAACTTCTGCCCCTTCATTTTTAAAGGCTCTTGCACAATCATATTCACAGTTTGTACCAGGAAAAACTGGAATAAATACTTTTGGTTTTGCAACCTTTATTAAAGGAGCTTTTATTTCTTTATCTTCATATAAAACTGTTGTTATTTTTTCTTTTTTATCTTCTGTCTTTATTTTAAATACCTTTGATAACTTCTCTTCAAGTATCTTTTCTAAATATTCTATATCAAAATTAATATCATATTCTTTACAAACAATAGCCCTATTTTCTGTTGTATTACCTATTACTTTATAAGCGCAATCCTCTAATTCTTTTTCTATTTCAACATCATTTTTAACTTCTAAAATCAAGCTTCCATAATTGAGTTCAAATAATTCTTCTTTGCTTAATCCTTCAAACTCTACCCCAATCCTATTTCCTAAGCTCATTTTAGTTAATGCTTCTGCTACTCCCCCAAATTTCACTGATGAAGCTGAAATAACTTTTCTACCTAAAATAAGTTCATATAACTTTTCTAAGTTATTTTTATATACGTCCACTTTCAATGTCATATCTTCATTTTTCTCAGCCATTAAAAGTACTATCTTAGAGTTATTATTTTTAAACTCTGGAGATATAATATCCTTAGCTTTAGCAACATCAACTGCAAAAGCTACTAATGATGGAGGTACATCTAAGTCTCCAAATGTACCTGACATAGAGTCCTTACCACCAATTGCTGGTATTCCTAAATCCATTTGTGCTTGATAGGCTCCAAGTAATGCTGAAAAAGGTTTGCCCCATTTAATTTTATCTTTTCCTAATCTCTCAAAATACTCTTGTAATGTAAGTCTTGCTTTTTTATAATTTCCACCCATAGCTGAAAGTTTAGTTACTGCTTCTATTACTGAATAATATGCCATATGATAAGGACTCCACATCCCCATATCTGGATTGAAACCATATGTCATTAATGTTGCATCATTACTTTCTCCATTTAGTACTGGAACCTTAGCCGCCATACCTTCTGCTGGTGTTGTTTGATACTTTCCACCAAAAGGCATAAGCACAGTTCCCGATCCTATAGTTGAATCGAATCTCTCAACTAATCCTTTTTGCATTGATACATTTAATTTTCTTAATGTATTAATCCATTCTTCTTTTATATCTAAATTTTTTATTTTAAATGGATATTCTTTGGGAGATTTCACTTCTACTTCTGTTGTTTGTCTTGCCCCATTTGTATCTAAGAATTCTCTTTTTAAGTCTACTATATTTATACCTCTCCAGAACATTCTAAGCCTTTCATTATCAGTTACATCTGCAACTTTAACAGCTTCTAAATTTTCTTCTGCACATAGAGTTATAAATTTTTGTTCATCTTCTTTATTAATTACAACTGCCATTCTTTCTTGAGATTCTGAAATAGCAATTTCTGTTCCATCTAAACCTTCGTACTTTTTAGGAACATTATCTAAATATATATCTAAGCCTCTTGTTAATTCTCCAATTGCAACTGAAACTCCACCTGCTCCAAAATCATTACATCTTTTTATCATCTTTGAAACTTCAAAGTTTCTAAATAATCTTTGAATCTTTCTTTCAGTAGGAGGATTTCCTTTTTGAACTTCTGCTCCACACTCATTAATTGAATCTTCTGTATGTTCTTTAGATGATCCTGTTGCTCCGCCTAATCCATCTCTTCCTGTTCTCCCACCTAAAAGAATTACAACATCTCCTACTTTAGGCTCTTCTCTAACTACATTTTTCTTAGGTGCTGCTGCTATAACAGCTCCAATTTCCATTCTTTTAGCAACATAATTTGGATGATATATTTCAGCAACTTGTCCTGTAGCAAGACCTATTTGATTTCCATATGAACTATATCCATGAGCTGCTCCTAAAGTTATAGTTCTTTGAGGAAGTTTTCCTTTTAATGTTTCTTCTATATCAACAGTTGGATCTGCGGCACCTGTAACTCTCATGGCTTGATATACATATGTTCTGCCTGATAACGGATCTCTAATAGCACCACCAAGACATGTAGCTGCACCTCCAAAGGGTTCTATTTCAGTTGGATGATTGTGTGTCTCATTTTTAAACATGACTAAATATTCTTCTATTCCATTATTAGTTTCTATATTTACATTAATTGAGCAAGCATTAATTTCATCTGATACATCTAAATCTTCTAATAAACCTCTTTTTCTCATTTCTTTCATTGTTATAACTGCTATATCCATTAATGTTTCATCTCTATCAGTTTCACCATAAACAAAATTTCTTGATTTTAAATATGCTTCATAAGATTTTATTATTGGTCTTGAATAAAGTCCTTCCTCAATAACTATATTTTCTATAGCTGTTGAAAAAGTTGTGTGTCTACAATGATCTGACCAATATGTATCAATAACTTTTATCTCTGTAATGCTTGGATCTCTATTTTCTTCTTTAAAGTAATCTCTTATTAGTTTTATATCATCTAAGCTCATAGCAAGATTCATATTACTATGTAACTCATTTATTTCTTTATCACTTTTATTAACAAATCCATTTAATATCTTTACATTTTTCGGCTCTGGAAGTTTTGATGATAGTTCTAAGTTATCTATATTTACTTCTCTGGAGTCAACTGGGTTTATATAATAACTTTTAATTTTTTCTACCTCATCACTTGATAAAGCACCTCTTAATATTATAATTTTTGTCCATTTAACTTCTATTTTTTCTCCTGAAGTCAATAATTGATAACATTCTGAAGCTGAATCTGCTCTTTGATCATATTGGCCTGGTAAATATTCAACTCCAAAGGCAACTTCATGATCTTTTACTTCTAGCTTATTTTCATAAACATTATCTACATTTCTTTCTGAAAATATCGTATAAAGAGCTTTTTTATAATCTTCTTCTTTCATTTCCCCTAAAGTATATTTATTTATAAGTCTGACTCCCTCAAGAGAAGTAATTCCTAAATTTTTTCTAAAATCCTCAAGTAAACTTTTCCCTTCAATATCAAAGCCCTTTTTTTTCTCTACAAATATACATCTCATTTTAAACTCACATACCTCCAAAACTAATGGATTTTAATTATACTCACGAATTATTTTTAAGTTTTATTCAATATAATTCGTATTTATATGACTAGGGTATCATTGTTAGTTATATTTGTCAACTTTTTATCAGTAAAAAACAAAAATAATTCGTCATATAGCGAATTATTTTGTATTTTTATAATCATATATTTCGTATATTATTGTGCCGTTATTTCCCTTTTATTCTATTATTTTTTTTATTAAATATGTTATTTAAATAATATTTTTGCACAAACTAATAGAGATTCAATTTAAGGTGGTGTTAATATGAAGCATAACGCAAAAGAAAATTTAAGATTAGCTTTAGATGAGCTTTGCTCTTGCCAAAATCATCTAAACACTGCTTATTTAAATGCAGAAGAAAATCATAATAGAAGTGAAATTCATACTGCACTTGAAGCTATTGGCAGTGCTGTTGATTCTGCTCAAGATACTTTGAAAAACTATAAAGATTAGGAGGAGATTTTATATGGGTCATAAGACAAATGCAAAAGATGAATTAAAGTGTGCTCTTTCTGATATTACACATGCACAAAAATTGTTGCATGATGCTATAAAAACTGTAGAAAAAGATGATAATAAACAACTTATTCAAGATACTTTAGCAAATGTTAATGAGGCATTACATGCTACAAGGACCTCAACTTATGGATTCAAAGATTAGGAAATGAAATATATTTACTTAAATCATAGATTTAGGGTATCACTTAAAAAGACTGTAGGTAACCCTACAGTCTTCAATTAACTATCTTCTGTTATTTTGAGCTTTTCTTGCTCTTCTGCAATCAATACATCTAACTGGTTCGTTATCGAATCCTTTTTCTTTGTAGAATTCTTGTTCTCCTACTGTGAATATGAATTCTTTACCGCAATCTTTACATACTAATTTTCTATCTTCCATTTTAAATCCTCCATTCTAAAGACTATTCAAGTAACTACTAATCTCTATAACGGAGAATCTCATTATCTTTCAAAATCTTTAAACAAAATATTGTTAGTCTTTTTGACTACCTATTTATAATAACATATTCTTTTTTAAAAAGCTACTCTTTTTTTAAATATTTTTTAAAAAAGTACCGGTAGCTTTTAACTACCGGCAAAGAAACCTACGTAACCCTAGCGGGTTATTTTTAGTCTTATCATATTTTATATTTTTTATTCCTTCTCTGATATATATTTCAATTAATATATATTGATATATGTATTTAAAGCCCTTCCCTGCTAGAAAGAATATCTAATAAATCTTTTGACGATTTTTCTCTTGTATTCATATAAAACTCTATTTCTTCTATTCGCTTATTCATCTTGTTAATAAATTCTTCTGTTTCTTCACTAATATCCTCTTCACTATTAAATCTAGTATCACTTAAACTTACTTTTATTATATATATAGCTTCTACTAATTCCTTTCTATATTCATCTTCAGTTAAATTTTCATTGCATATCTCCATACTATTACTTTTGCTATTTCTATAAATATTATCATTATGACCTTTTATATTATAAATATAGAAATTATAATCATTAGGTTTTCCCATTAAATAATATCTTAAATTCCCATTTTTTATAAAGTTTTCTATGGAATTAGAATGTTGACAAAAATATATAGTTCTTTTTCTATCCATTAATTCTGTAATAACTTGTGAATGAAAAGTTATATTATTTGGCCTTGAATATTGAACTATATCTCCTGGTAATAAATTCATATATATTTCATCCCAATTTATCAATGCATCTATTATTTTATATTCAATATATTTATGAGCTCTTTTATTTTCTATTCCAAAATGTAGATGAAATGGTTGTGCTGCAGTCCACGTAGAGCTTCTATTGGGTAAATTTGCCGAATAATAAAACCAAGATTTAATACTTGTAGCAGTTTCTCTAGATCCTAAAAACTCCATTCCACCTGCTCTTAAAACTTGTGATACAAAATTAGTGCAATCTCCTCCATCTTTAATATAGTTATAATATTTACTATTTGATGAAGTAGCCCATTTTAGAGCATATTCTACCGCTAACTCCCTATTATAATTCTTATTACTTGCTTCAGCTGATTCAGACTTTACATATAAACTTATTTCAACTAAAGCAAAAACTATTATAAATACTATACTTATTTTTCTTTTAATTAAATTTTTCATTTTTATTTCTCCAGACTATTTTAAACTCTAGTATATCTTTTGAAATAAAATTAATTTTATTACACAATAGTTATAAAATGCGAAGCATTTTTCAGTTCACAAGGCACAGTTTACAGTTGTTTTGATTTTATAGGTAACAGGGATCAGGTAACAAGTACTAGAAGTAAACTATAATTAAAAATTAAGAAACATCTACTTCAAGGTAAGCTTAGGGACAGTAGTTAGTTTTGTGTAGCAAAATAACCTTAATTTTTTCATTCTTTCATTTATAAATTGCTTTGCAATTTATATCATAACCTGTTACCTGTTACTTTATTCCAAAAACTGTGAACTGTGAATTGTGCGCTGTGAACTATATAAATTTAACACAAAAAACCACCTACTATAGTTTTTCTAAAGTAGATGGTCTTTAATTTTTAATTATATATTTTTAACTTGTTTTTTGTTACCTTCTCACTATAAACTCAAACCAACTGTGACTTGTGCACTGCGTACTGTGAACTGTGCACTGTAAGCTGGATAAATTATTCTTTGCTACCTTTAAGCATTTCACCTATAGCTGCAATACTTCCAAGTGAAGATAATGTTTCATTTGGTAATATAAGCTTATTAGCTGGGTTATTAGCCATTTCTTTAAGAGCTTCAACTTGCTTTAAAGCTATAACTGTTTCATTAGTACCTGATTCTATAATTGCTTGGTTTACTTTTCTTATAGCTTCTGCTTCTGCTATAGCTATTTCTTCTATAGCCTTAGCTTTACCTTCAGCTTCAAGTAATTGAGATTCCTTTAAACCTTCAGCTCTTCTAATATTAGCTTCTTTTTCAGCTTCTGCTGCAAGTATCTTACCTCTTTTTTCTCCTTCTGCCTTTTCTATTTGAGATTGTCTTTGTCCTTCAGCTTCAAGAATCATAGCTCTCTTATTTCTTTCAGCTTTCATTTGTTTTTCCATAGCTTCTTGAATTTCTGTTGGAGGGATTATATTTTTAATTTCAACAGAAAGTATTTTTATACCATACGCATCTGTAACTTCATCTATAATACTTAAAAGATCTTGATTTATTTTATCTCTTCCTGATAATATTTCATCTAAACTCATGTTACCTAAGATATTTCTCATATTAGTTGTTGCTGAATATACTATACCTGATCTATAGTCTTCAATATTATAAACAGCATCTTTAGCATTTAATAACTTATAAAATATAACATTATCTACAGATATTTTAACATTGTCCTTTGTAATAACTGATTGTGGTGGCACATCTAAAATTTGTTGTTTTGTTGAAACCTTCTTTCTAACGAAATCTGCAAATGGAATTAAAAAGTGCCATCCTGGTTCTAAAGTTTTATGATATTGACCAAACCTTTCTACAACATATAAGTATCCTGTGTTTACAATTTTAATTGATGATAAGATTACTATTAATACAAAAAGTACTACTACTCCTGTAATTATTAATCCAATTAAATTTTCCATCTAAACTTCCTCCTCTTTTTTAATTATTAATTTAATACCGTCTATACCTGTGATTTTAAAACTTTCGTCTTTTTTTATTACTTCTCCTGAATTTAGTACAGTCCAATATATTCCGTCAACTTTTATTTTAGTTCTATCTACTATCTCCTCTTCTGCTTTCATAACTCTTCCTATATAAGTTTCTTCCATTAGAGGTGTACGTTTAACACCTTCCTTAAACTTTCGTTTAGCCCATGGATAACCTATCGAAATAGTTATTAAATTTACTACTAAGAAAAGTACTACTTGTATTCCAAATGATACTTCCAGTAAATCAGCTATCATTGCAACAAATGCACCTACAGCAAACCAAGCAAATAAGAAATTGCTTGTTGCTATGTCTATAGCAATTACTACAGCTGCAACTATAATCCAAAAAATTACCGCACTCATAATTTCCCCTCCTTTATTCTTTAATACCATTATAACATTTTTTAGTAAAAATTTGAATTCGATCAACTTATGAATTTATTATAACATTCTTCCTAACTTATTACAATATATCTTTTATCTTTTTAAAGGGTATATTATACCTTTTTATTTTGTTTTAATTCATATTTCTTCTATTATCATTGATTTTCTATTGTTTTCCTTTTATTATTTAACTATGTATATAAACTTGTTTATATATAAGTATTTTTATAACTATGAATTTTAAATATAAAAAGAGTTACAATAATTCATATACTATTATTTTAATTAGAATGGAGAGATTTTATGGATTTTATAAAAGTCGCAGCTGCATGTCCAGTTACTCGTGTAGCTGATATAGATTATAATTTAGAAAATATATTTACTTGTTTAGATGAAGCATACAAAAATAAAGCTAAGTCTATTGTTTTTCCTGAGCTATCTATTACATCCTATACTTGCAGTGATTTATTTATGCAATATAATTTGTTGGAAAAATCTGACCTTGCCATAGAAAAATTAATAAAAAAAAGTAAAGGCCTAGATATGTTAATTGCTATAGGAGCTCCTCTAAGTTTCAAAAATGTACTATTTAATTGTGCTTATATAATATTTAATGGAAAACTTCTTGGAATAGTTCCAAAATCATATATCCCAAACTATAGTGAATTTTATGAAAAACGTTGGTTTAGTGAAGGCCTTGGAATAATTGATGAAAAAGTAGATTTTTCTTTTCAAAAAGATGTTCCATTTGGAACTAATTTAATTTTCACTTCTGGAAGATATAGTTTTGGATTTGAAATTTGTGAAGATCTTTGGGTTACAGTTCCTCCAAGTTCATATCTATCACTTCTTGGTGCAAATATAATAGGAAATCTTTCTGCTTCTAATGAACTTGTAAGCAAAAAGGATTATAGAGAAGCTCTTATATCGAATCAAAGTGCTAGATGTATGTCTGCATATATTTACTCATCTGCCGGGGTTCATGAATCTACAACCGATCTTTTATTTAGCGGACATATGCTAATTGCAGAAAACGGAACTATGCTTGAAGAAAATGAGCGATTCCAAAGAGCTAATGAGATTATTTATTCATATATAGACGTTTTTAGATTAAACAGTGAGCGATTAAAAAATATAAGTTATAGAGACGCTTCAAGAATAGTTCCTTTTGAAGCTGAAATAATAAAATTTGATTATAAAGATACTAAAATAATTAACTTTGATAGATTCGTTGATAAACATCCTTTTGTCCCTTCTAATGTTAAATTACGTGAAGAAAGATGTAAGGAAATATTTAATATTCAAGCTTCTGCTCTAGCAAAGAGAATGGAGCATACTAACTTAAAGAAAGCAGTTATTGGAATTTCTGGTGGTCTTGATTCAACTTTAGCTTTACTAGTTGTTGTTAAAACTTTTAAACTACTAGGCTTAGATAATAAAAATATGATTACAATTACAATGCCTGGCTTTGGTACTACTGATAGAACTTATAATAATGCTCTAACCTTATGTAAGGAATTAGGATGTGACTTAAGAGAAATTAACATAGTAAAAGCTGCTCTTCAGCACTTTGAAGATATTGGTCACGATAAAAATATTCATGATGTTACTTATGAAAATGTTCAAGCCAGAGAAAGAACTCAAATTCTTATGGACTTAGCTAATAAAGAGGGTGGCTTATTAATTGGAACAGGAGATCTTTCTGAATTAGCTCTTGGATGGTGTACATATAACGGTGATCATATGAGTATGTATTCAGTAAATCCATCTATTCCTAAAACTTTAGTTAGATACTTAGTTAGATATGTAGCTGAAAAGGAGTCTACTCCTCAAGTTTCAGATACACTTTTAGATATATTAGATACTCCAGTTAGTCCTGAACTTTTACCTAAGAATGATAAAGGCGAAATCACTCAAAAAACTGAGGATATAGTTGGACCTTATGAATTACATGATTTCTTCTTATATCATTTTATTAAAAATGGTTCTTCTAAGGAAAGAATTCAATTCCTTGCAGAACAAGCATTTAAAGATGATTATAGTAAAGAAGAAATAGAAAAATGGCTTGATAAATTTATATATAGATTCTTTACTCAACAATTTAAAAGAAGCGCTCTTCCTGATGGCCCTAAGGTTGGAAGTATTTCATTAAGTCCACGTGGAGATTGGCGAATGCCTTCTGATGCTTCTTTTAACTCCTTTAAGTAAAATAAAGATACTGTATTTCAAGTAGCCAATATCATTTCACTGGGAGTTTTTATAATTCTATTTATTCAAAATACCTAAATTACTATAACTCGCATACGCTCAAACAATAGTAATTCTTAACGGTATTCTGAAACATAGAATTATAAAACTCCAGCAGTTCATGATAATACTACTTTCCATACAGTATCTTTACTTTTATATAAAACTAGTTATATGGTACCTAACCCAGCAATAATAAACATTTCATCATTATATGCCATATCTTATAATTTAAAATTTATATTATGTTAGCTTATATGCTATTAAGATTATTTTCTTTTACTATCCAAGATAATCCCAAATGCAACGCCTAAAGATAATCCTATTGCTAACTGGTCAAATATTATACCAAATGTAACCCCTAGTCCAGAACAAAGTGCGAAGTAGTAGCCATTATCTTTTTTTCACTCATTTTATCCCCCCCATTTACCTTAATAAAATTGGATTATTTATTAACTTATATGCTTATTATACATAATTTTGGAATTATATTCTCTCTAGGCTACTCCTTTTTCTTTTATTTCTATCAACTTCCATTCATTATCTATAACATCTAGTTTCATTTCATAGATATATGCCGATATTGGACCATGATACTTCATTCCACTTATTATTATTCCATTACTATTTTCATCCCGTCTCACACAGGTAAACATTAAAATATCTCCATTTATCGCTATTTGAGTCATTTCATCCGCTAACCCAATTTCTTTTAATTTAAAAATAGATGCATTTAATATTTTCTTGTTATACTTTTTAAAATGGTTTATCATCTTTTGTCTATCATCATAAGTAGTTTCCGAAAAATCGGCTGACTCCATATCTAAAATGATATAGTCTTTTGTATACCCATTTTTATAATGTATAATATCATAAGTGTACATAGCATCATAAGCTAAAATAAATGCATCTATTATTCTTGGATTATCTTGTTTTATTTTTACATTACTGACAATATCAAAAACCATAAGTATGCATAGAAAATTTTTAATAATATGATTACCTATCACTATAAATCACTACTTTCTAAGTTTTACTTATTTTTTATCAATACATCTCAAATTATTCTTTCACCATCTTTGCTTAATCTTATATTTATTTAATATTAATTTTCTTTATCTAGAAGCTAATGTAAATGTACTTTAAAAACTTGTATTAAAAAGTGTATCTGCAAATTTTATAAATAAACATACTCTGAATATTATTACTAGCATTAATGAATATAATAAAAAAGGAACTGCATATTTTATCAGTACCTTTTTTATTATATTTATGTATTTAATTAGTTTAATGTTTTTGACCTCTTATTTACGACTCTAATTAATGTTAAGATAGCTCCAATTAAGCAAATACACCCTATTCCGGCAAATACAAATCTCATTGCATAAATAAATATATCTGCTCTACCTTCTACATACCCAGAAACCTTATATCCAATTTTACTGCTCATTCTACTATATAAAATACTTGTTGAAAGTGCTATCCCAGTAGTTGTTCCTAAGTTTCTTACTAGTCCATTCACACTTCCTGCTATTCCAAGCTTGGTTTTATCAACTGTAGACATTATTAATGAATTATTTGGTGATTGGAATATACCACTTCCTAATGATACTAACCCAACAAATATTGCAACAATTATTAGTGATGTGTACTGATTAAAGATAGTTAACGAGAAAATACCAATAGTTAAAATACTTAACCCTATACATGATATCTTTTCACTTCCAAGTTTATCTGACAGATGTCCACTTATTGGTGCAACTATTGCTAATATTATTGGAGAAACTGTCATCATAAGTCCTGCTGAACTTGGGGTAAGCTTCAATACATCTTGATAATAAAAGGGTAAAATTATATTTATTGCTCCTATTGAAACAAATGATGTAAATCCACAAAATATACTTAATGAAAATAATTTATTTTTAAATATATTTATATCTAACATAGGACTTATTATTTTTTGCTCTACCTTTATAAATATAAATAATAGTACTAAAGAAAGCACAAAGGCTCCCATAATTATAGGATTTGTATATCCTATACTTTGCCCGAAATTTATAGATGTAAATAACATTATTATTGAAATCATGAATAAAAAAGTTCCTTTTATATCAAAGAGAACTTTTTCAGTAATCTTTTTAAAGTTTAATACCTTTAATACTCCTATATAAACTAAAATTCCTATTGGTATATTTATTAAAAAAATGTATTCCCATGGTGCTACTGATACTATAAGGCCTCCTAAAGTTGGTCCTACCATAGTTCCAAGAGCAACTGCAGTTCCTGTCATTCCAAGAGCTCTACCTCTTTTGGTAGGAGGAAATGTTTCTGTAATTATTCCTTGGTTAGTTGCCATTGCAGCTCCAGCACCTATTGCTTGAATTATTCTAGATAATATAAGCATTATAAGGCTGTTTGATAACCCACAAAATAATGATCCTAAAGTAAATACTCCTATTCCTATTTTAAAAACTTTACTTTTACCAACTATATCTCCTAGCCTTCCAAACAACAAAATAGTTGCACATATAGTTATTAAATAACTTGTAACTACCCATTCTATTCCAGCCATTGTTGTTCCAAGTTCTCTTGACATTGTAGGTAAAGCTACATTTACTATACTACTATCAAGAGTTGTCATAAAAGTCATAGGTAATACTGTAAGTAATATTGCCCATTCTTTTTTCATCTTCATATACTTCATCTCCTAGTCTATCTATTACATTCAATCATTATATAATACTATTATTTTTTGAAAATGAAAATCTATTTAAAAAAACAGAAACTTAAATTTAAGTTAAAACTTTGAGATTATCTTTAAAATCTTCATACTTTCATAAAAATTCAAATTTTATATGATTTTATTATAGTAAAACTTGAATACCTCTTCTTTCTTCAAAATTTCTTGAGCTTCTATATAAGGTTTCATTATTACATTTTTACTTTCTTCTAAATAAAATTTAGCATATCCACCTTCACCATATTTTTCTACCAAATGTGAATATACTCTCTTATATGTTTCTTCTTCATTTAAAGTATTATAATTCTTTTTCGAAAAATTGTAGCATCTTTCTATCATATCATATATATCTGTTGTTCTATCTGCATCTGAAACTATATATCCATATATGCTTCTTGGTTCATGAGCATTAGAAGCCCTATGATCTTCACATGCTTCCCCCATTGAAATAAGCTCTTCTTTTGTAAACCAATTTTCTAAATTAGTATCATTTATAAGCATATCCTTTGAGTGAATTTGATGTATTTTTCTATCTATACTCATTCCTAAATCATGATATATTGCAATAGTTAATACCATACTTTTATTTACAGGGAAATATTTTGACAGTTTAATTGATGAATCTATTACAGTTGCTATATGCTTTATTCCATGACCCTTATCAAAGGCTTTATATTTTTCTAAAATATCTTCCATTAAGTATTTTAATAAAGATTGCTCTATTTCGTTATTAATTATAGTATAAGTTTCTTTGCTTATTATTTTTTTTATTTCATATAAATTTTCCATATTTTACTCCTTTTTATAGTTACTCTAATCTATCTACTTTATAAAATAAACACTAAAAAATATTATATTTAATAATTTGTATCTAAACAAGTAAAGTTTTATAATAATTATATATTGTTATGTTTTGGAATTAATGGGGGAGATATAATGAAAATATCAATTTTATATTTTAGTAAAACTGGTCATACAAAAGAAATGGCTAATGTAATAGCTGATGGAATTAGAAAAGTTCCTAATATTGAAGTTGGGGTATTTGCTTTAGATAGTATAGATGATAAATTTTTGCTAGATAGTAAAGCTGTAGTATTTGGTACACCTACTTATTATGCAAATACTTGCTGGCAGATAAAGAAATGGTTTGATGAATCTAACCATTATAACCTTGAAGGTAAAATTGGAGCTGTATTTTCTACAGCACATTATGCTCAAGGAGGTGCTGACACTGCAATTCTTACAATAATTAATCATTTAATGGTAAAAGGAATGTTAGTTTATTCTGGAGGCTCTGCTCTTGGAAAACCATTTATTCATTTAGGAGCTGTTGCTATAGACGAAAACTTTGAAGAAAGTAAATCTATGTTTTCAATATTTGGAGAACGTATTGCTTTAAAAGCTAAGGAGTTATTTAACTAGTAAAAATTCAAATAAATTTTTTATAACATATTTTAATTTATATATTTTAAAAATTAATATATATAACTATAATAAATAAAGCTGCCGCAAAGTAAATAATTCTTAATTGATTTATTTATGCGACAGCCTTTACCTTGAGGTTTTATAAAACATTTTATTTTATGCTTTTCTTTTAATTAAATAATAAGTAATCATACTCATTATAATAGATATTGTACCAATTATAATTATAGTATGTTCAAAATAAACTCCATACATAGGCCCAAGAAATATTATAACAAATGGTATTAATATTTTAGCATACATAGCTGCATTCACTACAACTACTGTTATAACTACTAATAATAAATTAGATATCCAAAATCCTAAAAATATTTTTAATAGTTTTTTACTTCTTAACATACTTCCTAGAAAAATAATCAAGCTCCAGATTAGTAAATAAGATATTGTTACTATTACATTTTTACTAATTATTGGGCTTCCCATAAGAAATTCATTAAAATTTAAACATAAACAAATAATTATATTTAATATTCCTATTATGAGTATTGCTACTTTTTTGACCTTCAGTTCTAACTTTTCTTTAATATTATCTTCCAAAATAACTCCTTCTAAAGATTTTTATCTTTCCTTATTAATTTTTTCTATATTAATATGTTACATTTAAAAACTTACAAAAGTACTTTTCTATTACTTAAATTTTTCTAACAAAATCATTAATATAAAAATTTTTATACTTTATAGAAATCTAGTATTGTTATAATATAAAATAATGATTCTAATTTTATAAATAATATTTATTAAAACACAATAATCAATTACATATAAAGGAGGATTTTTTATGAAATGTATTTCTATTTCTGGAAAATCAGGACACGGAAAAGATACTTTAGCCTTAAGATTAAAGGAGTTATTAGAGAAAGAAGGTAAAAAGGTATTTATTATTCATTATGCTGATTATTTAAAAATGGTTGCATCGAAAGTCTATAATTGGGATGGCTCTAAAACTGGTAATGGAAGAAGCTTACTTCAAAGCCTGGGTGATAAGATGAGAGCTGTAGATGAAATGTTTTTAATAAATGAATTGCTTAAAATATTATATTTAGTTAAAGATGATTTTGACGTAGCTCTAATTCCTGATGCTAGATTCCCTAAAGAAATAGATTGTTTAAAATCTATTGGTGAAACTGTATCAATTCATATTACAAGAGTAAATTATAAAAACAACTTAACCGACACCCAAAATATACATAAAACTGAAATATCCCTTGATGATTATAAGTATGATTATAATCTATATTCTTATGAAAATGAAAATATTTCTGATATTCCCTTAATAATAAATGATATATTGTCTTAAAGTTTTCTTGTAAAATATTTTGATTTTTTTATCATTTTAATAAATAAGAAAATAGAGCAAACTAAACAATTTGCTCTATTTTCTTATACTAAATGTTATTATGCAATTTCTTCAATATCTCTAACTTCTCTAAGCTTTTGTTCTACTAATTCTATAAGCTTTTCTTTATCTTCTTCGTTATTAACTACATCCATCTTATCCATATCTATTATTAAAACTTCTGATGCATTATAACAATTTTCTACCCATGCATCATAATCTTTCCATAGAAAATGATAATATTCTTTTAAGCTTTCATCAATTTCAAAATCTCTTCCTCTTAATGCTATTCTATTTAAAACAGTCTCGAAGGAGCCTTTTAAATATACCATTACATCTGGAGCTTTCTTAGGAAGTTCTTCTAGCTCTTCTAACATGTTATGTAAAAGATCCTCATATATCTTCATTTCTAAATCATTAATTCTATCAAGCTCCATATTCTTCTTAGCAAAATACCAATCTTCATAAATTGATCTATCTAAAACATTATTATTATGTACTAACGCTTCCTTTATACTTTTAAATCTTGTATTTAAGAAATAAAGTTGTAGTAAAAAAGGATATCTCTTTTTTTGTATTTCTTCTTCACTTTCACTATAAAACAAAGGTAATATTGGATTATCATCTACACTTTCATAAAATACATCTGATTTAAAATGATCTCCCAAAATTTCTGCAACAGAACTTTTTCCAAGTCCAATCATCCCGCCAACAACTATCAACATGCTTCACCTATCCTTTACTTTTTGTCTTTATCTATATTACATAATTAAAAATTTACTTTCAAGTCTTGACTTTCATTTTTATACTATATATGGTGTTTTATTTTATATTTTTCCTACATATTGTATAATTTCTTACTTAATAAACTAATATATTTATTCAACCAATAAAAAATGAACATATGTAAAGTTTCTTTTTTAGTTGCTTTTCTCCAAATCAACCAAACTTACATATGTCCATTTCAAAAGTAAAGAAATTAAATATATTTACATTAACTTTAATATTTCTTTTTTTATAGCTACAAATTTATCACTAGTAACTATATCTTCATTTCTTTCCTTAGGTAAATTAACTTCTATTTCACCTTTTATAATTGCTGGCTTTTCTGATATTACATATATCCTATTTGAAAGTAGAATTGCTTCTTCTATATCGTGAGTTATGAATAATATAGTTGAATTCATCTTTTTAGTTAGATCTAAAAGCCATTTTTGCATCTTTCTCCTTGTCATGGAATCTAGTGCTCCAAAGGGCTCATCCAAAAGCATTATATCATTAGATGTTAAATATGTTTTTAAAAAGTTTGCTCTTTGCTTCATACCACCAGATAATTGCGATGGATATTTATATTCAAATCCACTAAGACCAAATTCATCTATATGTTTTTTTACTTTTTCTCTTGAATTTTTCTTACTATCGCCTTTAAATATAAGTGGAATACCTATATTATCTATAACCTTTTTCCAGGGTACCATCATATCCTTTTGATACATATAGCTTAGGTCTCCACTAACTTCTACTTCACCATTATCACTACTTATAAGGCTAGTTAAAATATTAAATATTGTACTTTTCCCACTACCTGATGGTCCTAGAATAGAAACAAGCTCTCCTTCTTTAACTTCTATATTGATATCTCTTAATATCTCCATTTCATCAAAAGACTTAGATACATTTTTTAATACAATCTTATTTTGATAAGAACTCATTTGTATAAGCCTCGCTTGCTTTCATTTCCTTATTGATTAATTTATTATTATATAAGAATTTTGTATAGTTATCCCATACGCTATCTTTCATTTCTCCCCATACTTTAGTATCTTCCATATATTTATCTACAAGATACTTTTGGCTTTCTATTGCAAGTTCTTCACTTATTTCAGGAACTTTACTTACTAATAGTTTTGCACTTTCTTCTGGATTTGCCATAGCTTCTTCATATCCCTTAGTAGTTGCTTCCATAAACTTCTTAGCTAAATCCTTCTTATTATTAATAGTATCTTCTGTTGCTGCAATAATTGGAGTGTAATAGTCTAAAGCTGGATCTAAATCTTTAACTGCTATATAGTTTATGTCAAATCCTCTTAACTTTGCTTCAATATTAGTCCATGCCTCAAATGTCCATTCGAAGTCTAAGTTATTCTTAGTTGCTATAAAGAAATCTTCTGTTCCTGCATCTACCATTTTTAACTTACTAAAATCTGCTCCATTTTTCTCCATAACAGCCTTTAATATAGCTTCTTCTGATGGGCTTCCCCATCCACCATAAACTTTATTTTCAAAGTCTTTAACGCTTTCTATTCCTTTTTCCTTTGGAGATGCAAAACCTGATGTATTATGTTGAATTATTGCTGCTATAGCTTTAACTGGAAGCGGACTGTCTGATGTTCTTGCATATGTTAAATCTTCTTGATAACTTACTGCAAAGTCTCCTTTTCCAGCTGCTAAAAGTTGAAGTGATGACCCTTCTGATGGTTGTATTATTTCAACATCTAGTCCAAGCTCTTTATAATAGCCTTTTTCCTGTGCAATATATAATCCAGTATGGTTAGTATTTGGTGTCCAATCTAAAATTACAGTTACCTTTTGCAAATCTTCTGAAGTTTTTGCTTCATCTTTTTTACTACATCCAGCAAATAGTGTAAGTGCTGTTACTGATGCTAATACTACTGATATAATTTTCTTTTTTAACATTACTATTTCACCTCTAAATTTATTGTTTTTTATTTTATTTTTTCATACTTAGTTTTTTATCACTCCATGGAGTAAATACCTTTTCCATAAAGGAAACTAAAAGAAATATCCCCATACTTATAGCTACTATAATCACTATTGATGCAAACATCTTATCTAGTGCATATGCGCTTCTTGCTCTTGTCATATATACACCAAGTCCCTTATCTCCCCCAAGCCATTCTCCAATTACAGCTCCCATAATGCTATATGTAGCTGCAATTCTCATACCTGAAAAGAAATTTATCATTCCATAAGGTAATTTTAAATGTAAGAACACATTAAGTTTAGATGCTCCCATTAATTTAAAATGATTTATTAAATCCTTATCTACACCTTCAAGCCCATCAACTATACTAATTACTATAGGAAAAAAACATACTATAACTACAACAATTATTTTAGGCAATGCACCAAAACCAAACCAAATTATAAATAATGGTGCAAGAGCAACTGTTGGTATAGTTTGAGAAATAACAAGAACTGGATATAAGGATCTTTTTATTAATGGAACCATATCCATAATCACTGCCAATATAATAGATAATACTATTGCAATTAAAAACCCTACCATTCCTTCATATAAAGTTGCTGAAATATGTGGGATCATTGTTCTAAAGTCTTTAATTAATACTTTTATAACATCTGTGGGAGCGGGTAATATATACTTTTCTATCCCTCCAACATTTACTATAAACTCCCATATAATTAATAAAATTAAAATAAAAACTATAGGTGCTATTTTATTCCCTATACTTCTTAATTTTTTCATCCATCGTCACGCCTTCTTTTTTATAATCTATTTTAACCATAGATACTACTCTTGATGCACCTTCTTCTGTACAAATTTCTTGGGCTTTTTTTACTATTTCTAGTAATTCTTCAAGTTCGCCCTCCATTGTTGTTTCCATAGCACCTACTTCATATTTAACACCTTTAGATGCTATATATTCTATAACCTTGTCCACAACCGGATAAATTCTATCCTCATTTACTGTTGGTATAACCTGAAGACTTACATTGCAAAGTGACATAGTCCTCTCCTCCTTTAAATATATTTAAAAGTAAACAAATCAAATATTAGATTTTGTACATAGAGTAAAAAAATACAGTATTTCTGACTAGAAATACTGTATTATAGTTCAATTTGTATATTCATTAATTAATAACAAATAATCTCCCTACGTTGGCATTATCCAAATCAGGTTTATGGGTCAAAATAGTATCAATTTTATCTCAGGCAGTTCACTGCCCCCCCAGATTTATATTTACTTTTTATAATTCCATTTTATTCATCTTTACTATAAATGTCAAGTTAATCAATAATGCCTATCAAGTAGAGAATCCTATTAAATAATATTTTTAAATCCTTACTTCCTTTTATTTATATTCTAGTCTTCACTTTTATTTGCCCCATATAACACAATTAAAAGCCCTAAGATTCCCACTATAATTTTTATTATTGACATTGATATTAATATAGAAAATAATATTACGGCTATACCAATAATCATAATTTTTAAAGATGAGGATTGATTTTGAATAACTTTATATACATACATACCTAATAAAATTAAAACTGTTATCATAAATAGCATTGGTATTCCCAAAAACATGAGACCTTTCATTTAACATTTCTCCCCTTATTCTAAACTCTTTTAATTAATGATTTTATAATAATTCTTCTCTATACTTCTTAATAGATCATCAAGCTCTATCTTCTTATAATCTGAAACCTTTTTAGCTACATCTATTATTGCACTTGGATAACCATATTCTCCATTTACCCATTCTAACGCTGTTGGTCCATCAGTTTCTATAAGTAATTTACTTAGTGGTATCTTATCTAAAACTTCATTCGCTTTATCACAATAACCTATATCTACACTTACTGTAAAATAACAACCAAGTTTAATATATTTCTCTAAAGTACTTATTTCTCCACTATACCAATGTATAATAGCTTTATTATAA
>VSSQ01000533.1_pt1 | contig 23240 bp, 24 predicted proteins | sample 4763081 | NCBI WGS metagenome assembly VSSQ01 (sample SAMN12137344, study PRJNA551015) | bioreactor metagenome | isolation source: SDC9 anaerobic chlorinated ethene degrading culture | place: USA: Knoxville, Tennesee | collected 2015-01-01
AGCTAACGTATAATAAGGTCACCGGCAGAAGACAAGAGAGAATTGACATTATAGCAAGATAATAAGGACCGGAAAATTACCATAAGGCAGGATGATAAAGAAAATGGGAAGAAAAATCAAAATTGTCGTCGCTGACGATAACCGTAATTTGTGCCAAATGTTACAGGATTTTCTCCAAAGTCAGGATGACCTCGAGGTGATAGGGATAGCGTACAATGGAGTCGAGGCTTGGGATCTGATTCAATCTCAGGAACCGGATCTTGTCATCATCGATTTGGTTATGCCGAGTCTGGACGGGTTAGGTGTTTTGGAAAGAATAAACGGACGGACGACGGCTTCACGGCCCAAGGTTATCATGCTTACCGCCTTTGGTCAGGAATCCTTAACCCATCAGGCCATGATACTTGGCGTAGATTATTTTATTCTGAAGCCTTTTGATCTGGAGATTCTGGGCAAGAGGATCCGTAGTCTGACCCAAAGCGCACCCTCCTCATCGACTCCGATGACTTCGGCAGTGAATGCTGTGACCAACGCAGGCACAAGTGTTAATTTAGGGGCAGAAGTGACGAATATGATGCATCAAATCGGCATTCCAGCTCATGTCAAGGGATACCAGTACATAAGAGATGCGATTCTCATGGTCGTCGAAGATGTGTCTTTATTGGGGGCGGTAACCAAGGAGCTCTATCCGGCCATTGCCAAGAAATATGATACTGCACCCAGCCGTGTGGAGCGAGGTATCCGGCATGCCATCGAATTGGCATGGGAGCGGGGACATACGGAGACGCTAAAACGCATTTTCGGATATTCTATGAATATTGAACGACAAAAACCAACCAATTCAGAATTTGTTGCCCTTCTTGCCGACAAATTGAGGGTTATGAGTAAAGTAAGTTAAAATCAGCAAGGCTTTTTGTCCGAAGCACTCCTATTCAATCATTGATAGGAGTGCTTTTTTCCAACCCTCTCAAGGCTTCCATGGCCTTCGACAAAGCTCTTCTTGCCATAATAGCGATGCCAATAATTGGCTGAGTTGCAAGAGCTCATCGCTTTTCGGTGAAGAATGCCCATCGCTAAGAGAGCTCTCAGGCTTGTTCCGGTCGTAAATAGTGTCGTTCTTCAATGTTTTTTAAAAGCTGTCCTTGCTTTAGTATAAGCCTGCGCGAAGGTTTTTTGCTTTCCTATGCTAATTGACAAAGTCCACTTCGATTGTTAAAATTGAAACGCGTCTGTGTTGAAATTATATGAAAATTGGGGTTAGATGTTGTGAGCAAAAACTGGTGACCGGGTTCAGATTTATGAAAAGAGCGAGGGAGTATTAGTGAATGATTAAATACGTTATTAAGCGAATTATTCTGGCAGTGATGACGATCTTTGTGGTTGCAACCATAACTTTTTTTCTAATGAACATGGTGCCCGGTGGTCCATTTGTTGCAGAAAAGTCCATTAGTGCGCAAGCTCAGGCCGCACTTCATGAGAAATTCGGGTTGGACAAGCCGCTGATTGTGCAATACAAAAACTACATGCTGAGTGCTGCTCAGGGCGACTTTGGCTTGAGTTTAAAACAACGTGGCCGCACTGTCAGCGATATTATTGTCAGCAAGTTTCCGGTATCAGCCAAGCTGGGCGGTATCGCAGTACTTGTAGCCCTATCGATTGGAATTCCTCTGGGAAGCATTGCTGCTCTTAATCGCGGTAAATGGCTCGACGACCTGATCATCGTCATCGCTACCTGCGGCATTGCCTTTCCCAGTTTTGTTATCTGTACCGTAGGTATGTATGTGTTCGGTGTCTACTTAGGGGTATTGCCGACCATGGGTCTTACAACACCGGCTCATTATATCCTTCCCGTATTTGCCCTTTCCTTCTATCCGACCGCCTACATTACACGACTGATGCGCTCGTCCATGCTTGATGTGATTGGTCAGGATTACATGCGGACAGCTCGTGCCAAAGGTCTTTCTCAGATGAAGAGCCTTTTCAAGCATGCTTTGCGCAACGCCATCCTGCCTGTCATCACTTATGTAGGCCCTATGCTGGCCTTTACTCTGACCGGCAGTTTCATCGTGGAGAAAATTTTCGTCATTCCCGGTTTAGGCGGTCAATTCGTCAGCTCCATCGTCAACCGTGATTACACCGTAATTATGGGCACCACAATTTTCTTGGCGACGCTTGTTATTACCATTAATGCACTGATCGATATTCTTTATAAATTTATTGATCCGCGTATCCAACTCAAGTAGGGAGGGCAGAAAATGACAGAAAAAAATCCGCTTAGCTTACAATTAAAGGTTGAAGATTTTCTGCCTGCAACCGATGCAGAAAAGCAAAGTCTCACCCAAATGCGCCCCGGTGTCAGCTTTTGGAAGGATGCCATGCGGCGGCTCAGAAAAAATAAGGTGGCTATGATCAGCCTTACAGTCATTCTGGTTGTTATGTTTTTTTCTTTTATCGTGCCCAGCTTCTATCCTTATAAATATGAGCAGCAGATCAAGGGCTCTGAATATCTCAAACCCATGACCTACTCCACTCAGGAACAACTGCGCATTGATGCCGGAGAAAAAGTGTTTCCCCATATTCTGGGAACAGATAATTTGGGCCGCGATTATGCTGTCCGCGTGATGGTGGGCAGCCGCATCTCCTTAATGGTAGGCTTAATCGCTTCCGCTATCATATTGGTTATTGGTTCGACTTATGGCGCTGTGTCCGGTTTCTTTGGCGGCTGGGTAGATCTCATGATGATGCGTATCGTCGATATTATTTATACAGTACCGGATATTCTCCTGATTGTTCTGATCTCTTTTGCTATCCGGGATCCCTTGGGCATCCTGGCGACGAAGCCCGGTTTTGGATGGATTCAGACGGTGGGGCCCAACCTGATCAGTATTTTTCTGGTGTTTGCCCTGCTGTATTGGGTGGGTATGGCGCGGATTGTCCGCAGCCAGGTGCTGGCCCTTAAGCAGAATGAATATGTAACCGCGGCCAGAGCTTTGGGTGCCGGTACAGGCCGCATTATCCGCAAACATCTTCTCACCAACTGTATCGGGACTTTGATTGTTACCACCACGCTGCAGATTCCATCTTCTATTTTTACGGAGAGTTTTCTGAGCTTCCTCGGCTTGGGGGTTGCTGTTCCTTTGCCTTCTTTAGGTTCTCTGGCCAGTGATGCCCTCAACGGCCTGAACAGTTATCCTTATCTGTTGATGGCGCCGGCTTTGCTGATCAGCCTGATCATTCTTAGTTTTAACCTATTAGGCGATGGCTTGCGTGACGCATTCGACCCTAAGATGAAGAGTTAAGGAAGGAGAAACATAATGAATGAGTATTTAGTTGATATACGCAACGAGAGGCTCTCCTTCTTTACCCCTGCAGGTGAGGTAAAAGCACTCAATGATGTGTCCCTGCATGTTCGTGAAGGCGAAGTATTGGGGGTTGTAGGGGAGAGCGGTTCCGGAAAATCGGTTACCTCATACAGTCTCATGGGCCTGACGGCTCATCCTGGCCGCCTGATCGGCGGTGATCTTTATTTCAACGGACATCATATTAATAAAATGACGGAACGGGAACTCCGTGAGATCAGGGGAAATGAGGTATCGATCATTTTCCAGGATCCGATGACCAGTCTCAATCCGGTCTATACCATCGGCAACCAGATCCGGGAGGTCATTCTTCTCCATACCAAGAAGACCAAGAAAGAGGCCAACGAGCGTGCCCGGGAACTTTTGCAGTTAGTAGGCATTAACGAACCGGAAAAACGCTTAAAGCAATATCCTCATGAATTATCCGGCGGCATGCGTCAGCGGGTGATGATTGCCATCGCTTTGGCCTGTGAGCCCAAGCTGTTGATCGCTGATGAACCGACGACCGCTTTGGATGTGACGATTCAAGCCCAGATCATCGAACTTATGATCAATCTGAAGGAAAAAATGGGGATGTCCATTATTCTGATTACCCACGACCTGGGTGTTGTGGCCGGTATGTGTGACCGTATTGCCGTTATGTATGCCGGTAAGGTGATTGAATCCGGCACCGCGGATGAAATTTTCTATCAGCCATCTCATGAATATACCAAAGGCTTGCTGCAGAGCGTGCCCAATATCAATGATCGGGAACACAAGCAATTGGTGCCGATTGAAGGTTTACCGGTGGACATGCTCAATCCGCCGGCGGGTTGCCCGTTTGCTCCCCGCTGTCGTTCATGTATGAAAATTTGCCTGAGCACTATGCCGGCCTATACCAAGCTTAGCGAAGAACATTACAGTGCGTGTTGGCTTCTGGACAAAGCAAAATTCGAGGGACAGTCGGAGGTTCAACATGATTGATAATAATAAATTGCTGGAAATACAGCACTTAAAGCAATATTTTCCGGTGAAAAGTGAAAAACTGCTTGAGAAAAAAGTTGTCAAAGCTGTGGACGATGTGTCCTTCTCTATCAATAAAGGTGAAACCCTGGGTCTTGTCGGAGAGTCAGGCTGCGGCAAGACGACCACAGGGCGGACTTTGCTGCGGCTGCATGAACCCACCGGGGGTAAAATCTTCTACGCAGGAAAAGATATTACTCATGTGAATATGCTGCCTTACCGGCGGAAAATGCAGATTGTCTTTCAGGATCCCTATGCCAGTCTTAACCCGCGCATGACTGTAGGGGACATTGTGGGGGAGGCCATCGATATTCATCGTTTGGCAGCCAATGCTCAGGAACGCCGGGACCGTATTGTGGAGCTTTTAAGCCTGGTGGGCCTGAATACAGAACATGCCAACCGCTATCCCCATGAATTTTCCGGCGGACAACGCCAAAGGGTGGGCATCGCCCGTGCTCTGGCTGTAAATCCTGAGTTTATCGTCTGCGACGAACCTATTTCGGCGCTGGACGTATCCATTCAGGCTCAGGTAGTCAATATGTTTGAAGAACTTCAGCAGCGTATGGGATTGACTTATCTGTTTATTTCTCATAATTTGAGCGTTGTCAAGCATATATCTAACCGTATCGGCGTTATGTATCTGGGAAAGCTGGTGGAGCTGGCCGACAGTTATGAACTGACCTTTCACAGCGTCCATCCTTATACCCGCAGTTTGATATCGGCGATTCCGATTGCCGACCCCAAGGTTTCCCGCAGCACTCAGCGCATCGTGCTGGAGGGCGATGTCCCCAGCCCCGTCAATCCCCCCTCCGGCTGCCGTTTCCGTACCCGGTGCGTTTACGCCGACCAGCGGTGTGCCGCCGAGGAACCGGAATGGCGCGAGGTCTCGGCCGGTCACTTTGCCGCCTGCCATCATCTGGACCGGGTGCAATGATTCCGTCCTTTAAATTATTTACCGTGCCCATGTCACGGTGAATGATAAATATCCAAAAGAAAAAAGGAGGAAAAGAATGTCATGAAAAGAAAAAGTACCCTAATACTGGTCGTCACCATGATTCTGGCTCTGACGCTTACCGCTTGCGGTAACCCGTCCGCCCCTGCCCAAGCTGACGGCGACAAAAAGCCAAAACAGCTTGTGGCCCAGATTGGCCCTAACCCCGAGACCCTCGATCCCGCACTGAACAGTGCCGTGGATGGTGGCAACATGCTTTTGTTTGCCTTTGATTGTCTGCTCAATGTGGACAAAGACAACAAGATCATTCCTGGCGCCGCTGAGAAGTGGGAGACCAGTGAAGATGGTCTGACCTGGACCTTCTATCTCCGTGAAGGACTGAAGTGGTCTGATGGATCACCTCTGACTGCCAAGGACTTTGTCTACAGCTGGAAACGGGTAGCCGATCCTGCTACTGCTGCTCCCTACGGTGAAACCGTACTGGGCATGGTCAAAGGATTTGACGAAGCTGCCGGCGGCAATCCCGATGCCCTGGCTGTTTCCGCACCTGATGACACCACTTTCGTAGTTGAGCTGGCCAACCCCTGTGCCTACTTCGATAAGCTGGCCGCTTTCGCAACTTTGAGCCCTGTACAACAGGCTACCATTGAAGCCAACGGCGATGCCTGGGCAACCAAGCCCGAAGCCTATATCGGCAACGGCCCCTTCCAAATCTCTGAATGGGTACCCAGTTCCTATATCCTCTTCACCAAAAATCCTAATTACCGCGATCCGGACTCCATCAAGCTGGATTCCATCAAACTGCTCCTGATCGAGGATTCTAATGCTTCTTACGCCGCTTACAAGACTGGCGAAGCCATGATGATCAAGGATGTGCCCACTGCGGAGATTCCTTCTCTTCAAGGTAAGGATGACTTCTATATTGAGCCCCTTCTCGGCACCTATTATCTTGATTTAAACAATACCTTGCCCCAGTTTTCTGACCCCCGCGTTCGTATGGCTTTAAGCTTGGCCATCGACCGCAAATATGTGGCTGATACCCTGATGCAAGGAACCTATACCCCTGCCTCCAATTTCATCGGCACAGGCGTAGCCGACTGGGATGGCAGCAGCTTCATGGACAATGCCAACGGCGGCAAACCTTATATTAATATCGATGATCATGAAGGCAACCTGGCCAAAGCTAAGGAACTCCTGGCTGAGGCAGGTTATCCCGAAGGTAAAGGATTCCCGGCCATCACCTATTCCACTAACGATTCTGCTTATCACAAAGTGGTCGCACAATATCTCCAGCAGGCCTGGAAGGAATTGGGACTTACAGTGAATGTCGAGATCGTGGAGTGGGCCAGCTTCACGCCCCAGCGTCGTGCCGGTGATTATCAAACCAGCCGTGATGGATGGCTGTTTGATTACAACGATGCTTCCAATATGCTGGATCTGATGTACAGCACCAATGGCAACAACAATGCTAAATATAAGAGCGCTGAATATGATGCGCTGATGGATAAAGCTGCTGCAGAAGTTGATCCCGAGAAACGTTCCGGTTACTTGCATCAGGCGGAAGATCATATGATGGCTGATGCTGCTGTCGTGCCGGTGGCTTATTACAACGAGTTCTATCTGCAAAGCCCTAAAATTACAGGTTCCTGGCACTCTCCCTATGGCTACTGGTACTTCCAGTACGCTGACATCGTGGAGTAAAGAACTCTGATTTTAATCATATTCCAAAATGCAGGGGCCGCCGATTTCCGGCGGCCCTTCGGCTAAGGTGCCAAATGACTGGGAGGATGGAGTAAGAGTATGGGTAAACTCATTATTATTGAAGGTGGAGATGGGAGCGGCAAGGCGACCCAGACCCGGAAGTTATGGCAGCGCCTCGCAGATGAAGGGCTGCAAGTAAAAAAAGTGGAGTTCCCCAATTATTCCAGTCCCTCCTCATCTCTGGTCACCATGTATTTGGGAGGAGAGTTCGGCACAGACCCTAATGCTGTAAATCCTTATGCAGCATCTACGTTCTATGCTGTAGATCGCTATGCCTCTTACAAAACCCTCTGGGGGGATTTTTACAGCCGGGGGGGGATCATTCTCTCTGATCGATATACCACCTCTAATATGATCCACCAAGCTGTTAAAATCAAAGACCCCGCCGGCTGGGCAAGCTATCTTGATTGGCTGAAAGATTTCGAATATCGCTTAATGGGTCTGCCTGAACCGGACCTGGTTATTTATCTCAATATGCCCCCTGACCTGAGTATCCGGTTTATTGCCGGCCGTGCAGACAAATCCTCGGTTACCAGTCAGGACATTCATGAGAAAAATAAGGGTTATCTTAAGGAGTCTTATGACAATGCCCAAAAAGTCCGGGTGCGGGAAAACTGGCTGACCATAGATTGTGTATCTGAAGGCAGGCTGAAGTCTATTGAGGAAATACACGAGGAAATCTATGCAGTCACCCAAAAGGCCATAGTGTTAAAGTAATTTGTTTTTTTAGACTTTCAAGTTATGTCTTGACAAAGCCAAGTACTTTTAGTAAAGTGATATAGCGGTTGTTTTCGAGCGCTCGTAGCTCAGGGGATAGAGTGACGGTTTCCGAGGCCGGAGGTCGCAGGTTCAAATCCTGCCGGGCGCACCATATGTTACAATGACGTCGCAAGGGATTGCGGCGTTTTTTCATTGCATAACCCAGGAGTATAATCAAAGGGGATTCGTCTCACTATAAGATGAGCATCGCAGCGATTGCCATCAATGTTTTGAATACATAAGATATATTGCTTTAACAATCAAGGAAGAAAAGCGTCATGAGGGGTGGGATTTGTTTGAGCTGGAGAGAAGATTATCTTCGGGTGACGTGGGTTCACTTGAAAAGAATTGTGGCCATCATCATAGGAGCGGTGATCGTAGCCGCCAGTATCAACTCCATGATCATCCCCAATAAGATAGCGGACGGAGGAGTCACGGGGATCGCGATTATTGTTTATTATTTGTTCAATTTACCTGTCAGTAAAGTCGTGATTCTCTTAAATATCCCCTTATTTCTCGTCGGGTGGAAAATGGTTGGACGAGTTTTTTTGGTGTATAGCATCATCGGCGTTGCAGCCTTTTCCTTAGCTTTAGAAGTAACTATGGCAATTCCTAATCCTACCGCTGATCCTTTGTTGGCTTGTATCTTTGCCGGTGTTGTCAGTGGCATTGGCATGGGCATTATTTTCCGCAGCCGCGGCTCCTTGGGCGGAACAGATATTTTGGCTGTGTTTTTCAGCCGCACCACCTCCTTTAGTGTCGGACAGGTTCTGATGGGCATTGACGCTTTGATCTTTATAGCGGCCGCTGTCTTTCTGGGCCCGGAGCGAGCCATGTATGCGATGATTTATATGTTTATAGCCACCAAAGTTATCGACATGGTCCAGGAGGGTCTGAACCCCTCTAAAAGCGTTCTGGTTGTCACTGGAGACCCCCATGGCATCGCTCAGGATATTATGGAGAAGCTGGATCGGGGCGTTACGCTTTTTCAGGCCAAAGGGGCTTACTCCAAAGAAGATAAAGAAGTGGTCTATTGTGTCATCAGCCGGACGGAAATGTCTCAGATCAAAGAAATTATCCGCACTCGCGATCCTAAGGCATTTTTGTCGATTTCCGATGTTCCGGAAGTGGTAGGGGAGGGCTTTTCTACATGGAAAGGACATTAAAGAGGAAGAAAATACCCCATCGCAACAAAAGAAAGCAGCGGGTTCTGCAAATCCTGCTATCTGGAATACTGATCTTGCTCCTCCTTTTGGCCGGTTTGCCCTATTTCCAACATGTCGGCGCCTACCGCGGTGCGGTAGACCGCTATGATTTTGCCGCTCTTACTCAGGAGCTGGCCTGGATAGAGAAAAATGCAGCTTGGTTAAAAAAGCTCCCCTTCATTGCCGAAGGGGAACTATGGCTAAAGCTTAATCAGGGTGAGTATGAGGCAATAGAGCCGGAATTAGTGCACCATGAAGATGATGGTCATCGCTTCTGGCTGTTTCAGCTTTATTTATTAAAAGATAGGCCCGACGAGGCTGAGAAGGTCATTGCCGTCCTTGACAATCCTGCTCTTCAGAAGCTGGCCCAGGGAATGCTCTGGGGGAAGGGCGAAGAACATGAGAAGGCGGTCAATACGTTATTAAGCATCAGTGAGGGAGACCTAAACTCAGAGGACCGGGTATTGAAAAACATTGCCTTGTCCAGAAGTTATCTGGCCTTGGGAAAACTGGAACAGGCTCACAAATCATGGCAAATGGCGGCAGAGATATCCTCAACACATCCTTTGGTTTCGGAGACAGAGTATGACTTAGCTCTTTTCACAGGTCAATGGGGGAAAGCCAAGGAATTAAGCAGCCAGAGTTCGCCAGTCCAGGCCACCTCATATGGAGAGCAGGTATTAGTGAAAAAAGCCCTGCTGGCCCTTGTGATCGGGGATCGAGAGGGTTATGAGAATACCCTGAAAGCGTTGGAGGCCAAAGAAAACGGGGAAGCTTGCATCCAGTATTTAACGGGGGTTAAAGCCTATGAACGGGGTGAATTTGCTCAGGCGGCAGAGTACTTAGATGGAGCAATTCAAATGGGATTACCGGGTTTCATAAAAAAGGATGCCGCTCAGGCCATGGCACAGGCCAAGGAGCGTATTGAAGCTGAAGGGGCGTTGCAAGCCATAACGGGCAAGCGCTAACCCATCAGAGGCCATTCAGAGTGGTTTAAGAGGACCCTGTTTGCTCCAGTGGCGGGAGATTGCTTTCCGGCGGCCAGGTTTTGGTGGCGCTTTTCAGCAATTGGCTGACAGGGACCAGTTGATAGTTTTTGGCTCTCAGCTGATCGATCACCACCGGCAGGGCTTTAATCGTGTCCGGAGCGGAGTCTGAGGCATGGAAAAGGATGATATCCCCCGGCCCTGCACCATGCCCGTTAGGAAGACCATTCAGCACATTATGGATAACCGCTTCCGGTCCGGGACGTTTCCAATCCAGGGAATCCACACTCCATTGAATGACTTGATAGCCGAGCCGTTGTGAGACACTGATCAGTTTATTATCATAAGCCCCGTTAGGTGGTCTCAGCAAGGAGATTTTCTGACCGGTAATCTGTTGAAGAACTTCGTGGGCACTCATAATTTCACGCTCAATCTCTCCCGGGCTTAACGTGTTTAAATCAATATGCCGATTGCCATGGGAAGCAATTTCGTGACCGTCCGCCACCATGCGTTTTACCAGATCTTCATGTTTGGCAGCCCAGGGGCTGGATAAAAAGAAGGTAGCTTTGACGCCCTTTTCCTGCAAAATATCCAGAATCGGTTCCGGGGTTTTTTCTCCCCAGCTGATATCAAAAGTCAGGCCAATTTCACTGGTGGTAACTTCTGCTGAGTAAATGGGCTTGAGCTTGCTGGAAAAGACTGCTATAACATTTTCACGATAAGCAAGGACTACGAATAAGAGGATAGCCCAGAGCATAGCATTGCGCAAAGCCGGTCGTTTAAAGACAATAAATTTCATGAATTATCCCTCCCTCTTCAAAAGATATTCAAGGTCCGAACGGAACATGTAAAGAGAGGCTGTACTAATTCATCGAGATTATTCAGTGATAAAGAAAAAGCACCAGCCGGTGCTTTTAATAGTTTAATGTATGAACATTTCTTAACGGCTGAATCGTGTCCCCAGGATAAATCTCAGGAGATCATAGCCAAACAGGAGCTTAAGAAAAAGATGAAGGACCAGGATACTGGTGACAAAATAAACGGCAATACGAATGACTACAAAAGCGATGGAGAAAAACCAACCAAAAACATGACTCAGGAGTATCGCCGAAAAATAAAGGGCAAGGATCAAAAGAATAATTTTCAGGACAATAACCCAATTGGAAGACGGAGCAGGACGATAAGCGTTCATAACAACACCTCCTACGTAATTTAGATTAACATATTTCGACCTTACTGTCTAGATTGTTAAACAATTCGCCTATAGGCTTGTTTTCGCGCCAAAAAGCACCTCTCTGCATATGATGACTATGATACGGAGGGGATGCTGATGAACGATAACAGCTTGGAATTTTGGCGAACCCTAATGGAAAAAGGCACGGCCTATTTGGGCCAAACAGATTATGTGAAAGCGGAAGATTATTTTAAGAGAGCAGTGCGGATCGCCCACCATCTCGATGTACCCTTAGTTAAGGCTTTTTCCTTACGTTTACTGGCGACGGTTCAAGTGAAGCAAGGCAAGACAGAAATCGCGGAGAAAGGATTCCGGGAAGCTCTGCAAATCTGTGAAAAGGTCAATAACTATAAAGGAATGTCCGAAGCTTTAGCTGGTTTAGCCAGTGTGGCCGTGGAAAAAAACAATTTTGAAAACGCCCTGCACTTCTATCGCCGGGCTATTGAAGTATATCCTCCTGAGTCGCCGCCCCTTCGTTTGGCTATGCTGTACAGTGATTTGGGTCAGGCTTATTCGGCCCTGGAACGTTGGCAGGAAGCTCAGGATACTTACAGGAAAGCCATGAATTTGTGTCACAAGTTTAATTATCCCAAAGGAGAAGGGGAGTTAAGTATCCTCATTGGTGAAGTTCATTATCGATTGGAGGATAAAGACCAGGCCATACTATGTATACAACATTCCTGTAAAGTCTTCGCCGGGAGCAAAGAAGAAGTATCGCTGATCAACAGCCTGCAATACTACGCTTTTATGATGTTTGAACTGCAGAGACTTGAAGAAGCATTAACAGCACTGCAAAGGGCGGTTGTGCTGCAGATGAGAAATAATTTATGGGAAGACGTCAGTGAGTCGGTCTATTTTATGGCAAAAGTTCTGCAAGGCTTAGGAGACCTGGATGAGGCTCAGTACTACCTTGAGCTATCTATAAAATGCTGCCCCGATCATGAGCTCAGCCTGGCCCTGCGTTTACAAAGCATAGGGAGGCTTATGGTCAGAAAGGAAGAGTACGGCCAGGCTAAAAAGTACTTTTTGGAATCTGCCGCCATTTTTGAGCTTCTGGGAGACGATCTCCGCTTAGGTGAGTGTTATGAATATTTGGCCTTTCTTCTTGACGCCTTGGGAGAAGAGGAAGAAAGTGAATACTATCGGAAAGAGTCCAAACGGATGATTGCCGGTTATCATGCCCATTCCTTGAATGCAGTGCAGCGGTTAGCCGAATATTATGAGCGCCGCAAGCAATATCTGGATGCCTTGCAATGTTATTGGCAATCCATAGAGATTGCCCGGGACATCGGGTATGAGACCATGGATTTGGAACGGGCGGTACAAAGAGTTTCCCGCAAGGTTCGTCAGAAGAAACATTGATAAATTGTGCCGGAATACTAGGAAAGATTCCATTTTTCGGTTAGAATATGGATATAGCCAAGAGAAGGATATGTGAGGGATTGCTGTGAAATTAGAAGACATGCTCCTTTTGGAAAGCTTGGAAGATATCCATCAGGTGATCGAACAGTCGCTGAAGAAGATTTCTAAAGTCCGCTCCGTTCATGTCCATCATTTCGAAGAATGGGCAGAGGAAGTCAGGAACCATCGGAGAATATTCGAAGAAATTTCTATTCCGGCCCGGTTGATCATTGAACATCTCATCCATTGCCGCCATAAATCAGGGCAAGTATCATTGGAAACGGGCCAAATGTCCCTGGCTTTTTCAAGCATTGGCAGTATTAAAGTTGAACAGTTCGGAATCATTAAAATAAAATGTGGGGAACTGGAGACCTTGTGGCGGGACAGCAACACCAGCTATTATTTTTATCCAGACAAAGTGGAACTGCGGGCTGCCGATGAGAAATCAGCGATGAAGATACTTTTTACCTATGCTTTCACTCAGCAGATCGTCGAGAAGTTTCCGGAACTTATTCACTGCCCCAATGTGGCGTATATTCACCCCCAATTGGAACAATGGTCAAGGCAGGTGTAAACTTATGGCTAATCTGGAAAAGGGTTTAATTCAGATTTATACCGGTAATAATAAAGGAAAGACAACAGCTGCCTTAGGCTTGACTCTGAGAGCGGTGGGGCATGGCTATCATGTTTTTATCCTTCAGTTTATGAAGGGCCGTCAGGATTATGGGGAATTGCAGGGATTGAAACGTCTGGAGCCGGAATGCCGGCTTGAGCAATACGGCTCACCGGGATGGGTCTTTAAAGGACAAGCTGAGGAAAATGATCGCCGCGAGGCCCGGGCAGGTTTGGAGCGAGCCCGGGAGATCATGCTGTCCGGGGAATGGGATATCGTCATCCTTGATGAAATCATCAATGCCATCTGGTTTGAACTGATTCCCGAAGAGGAGGTCATAGAACTACTGGCTCAGAAACCTGAGCAGGTAGAGATTATCATGACAGGCCGCAATGCATCACCTCAACTGATAGAGAAAGCTCATCTTGTCACAGAGATGGTGGACATTAAGCATCCTTATGAGCTGGGGATCCAAGCCCGCAAAGGGATAGAGTATTAAAGGACAGTTTTTATTTTATTTTATTCTATTTGATTAATTATCGGAAATTTGAGAAAATTACCTATAATTATGACTAGATTTAAAATAAAAACTATGGTAGAATAAGAGCAAGAAATTACTTTCACATAAAACGGAGGTGTAAGTCATATGTATGCAGCAAAATATGAATCCATTAAGACGGGCATCCCGGATCGCTTACCAAAGTTTAAACGTGGCGACCGCGTGTTAACCTATAATTCAAAAATGGGAACCGTGGTACGCTTGGAAAAAGATGAACTCGGTGAGTATTTCGTGGTTCAATTAGACGTCTTTTCTGGAGAATATGCTTATGACGCCAAAGATTTGACAAGATTGCAGTAGTAATATAAATTCCTTGCATAAGTTTGTAATAAGTTTGTGATTAACGCTTGTGGAGCTGAAAAGCCGCAGGCGTTTTTATTTTGCCCTTTGAACCTTTGCTAAGGTTTCGCCAGGGGAGGAGAAAACTAATGTCTCTTCTTTTTAATTAAGGCATATATTTAGATTAAGCCTTGTAAGGTATGATGTATAGCGAAAAGGAGGACTACGATGGAAGTAATACAATGGCTTAAAAATTATCGGGATAGAGAAGCTGCCTTGGCATGGAACGGAACCTTTACGGAATATCTGTTAAAGATCGTTGAGAACCCCAAGCTTGCCATGCACGCCCATGCACGGATCTATGAGATGATTCGTAAAGCAGGGATTAAAGAAGAAAATGATCATAAGAATTATGCATTCTTTAATAAAGAACTCTTTGGCATGGAGAAAACCTTGGAGCGTCTGGTAGAAGAGTATTTTCATTCGGCAGCGAAACGACTGGATGTCAGAAAGCGGATTCTTCTGCTCATGGGTCCTGTCAGTGGGGGCAAGTCCACCATTGTAACCTTGCTGAAAAAGGGCCTGGAGGACTATACCAGGACGGAGGAGGGCGCCGTTTACGCTATTGATGGCTGCCCCATGCATGAGGATCCTCTCCATCTGCTTCCCCAAGTCCTGCGGGAAGAATTCGAACAGCAATACGGAATTCGTATCGAAGGCAATCTTTGTCCGGTCTGCCGGCTGAGAGTGGAAGAAGAGTTCCAGGGCCGTGTAGAGGATGTACCGATCAAGCGGATCATTTTCTCCGAAGAACAGCGGGTAGGCATCGGAACCTTCACTCCCTCTGATCCTAAATCCCAGGACATCGCAGATTTGACGGGAAGCATCGATTTCTCCACCATCACCGAATACGGCTCAGAATCGGATCCCCGAGCCTATCGTTTCGACGGTGAATTGAATAAGGCCAATAGAGGTCTTATGGAGTTTCAGGAGATGCTGAAAAGTGATGAAAAATTTCTCTGGAACCTGCTCAGCCTGTCCCAGGAAGGGAATTTTAAAGCAGGGCGGTTTGCCTTGATTTCCGCTGACGAGCTGATTATCGCCCATACCAATGAAAACGAATATAAATCCTTTGTGGCCAATAAAAAGAACGAGGCGCTTCAATCCCGGATTATCGTGATTCCAGTTCCCTATAACCTGAAAATCAGTTCTGAGGTTAAAATCTATGAAAAGCTGATCCAGCAAAGCGATCTTAAGGGGATTCACTTGGCTCCTCACAGCCTCTGGACGGCTTCGGTCTTCAGCATCATCTCCCGGCTGAAGCCCTCCAAAAAGCAAGGTATGGATCTGGTCAAGAAAATGCGTCTCTACGATGGGGAAGATGTGGAAGGGTTTAATCAGAAGGATATTAAAGATATTATGACTGAGGGTGAAGAGCAGGGAGAAGGGATGAGCGGCGTTGACCCCCGCTATGTTATTAATCGTATCTCAACAGCTCTCATCCGCGATCACAAATCCTGTATCAATGCCTTGGATATTTTACGAGCACTTAAGGATGGCCTTTCCCAACATACTTCCATCACCAAAGAGGAAAGAGAAAACCTGGTCAATCTCATCGCGGTTGCCCGCAAGGAATATGATGAAGTAGCGAAAAAAGAAGTCCAAAAAGCCTTTGTTTATGCCTATGAAGAATCGGCTAAATCCTTACTCAATAACTACCTGGATAACGTAGAAGCCTATTGTAACTCCAGCAAGCTTTACGACCCGATTACGGGAGAGGAGCTAGAGCCGGACGAGCAGCTCATGCGCAGTATCGAAGAGCAGATTGGGGTATCGGAGAATGCCAAGAAGGCTTTTCGGGAAGAAATACTGATCCGCATTTCAATCTATGCCCGCAAAAACAAGGCTTTTCAATACACTTCTCATGAGCGGTTAAGAGAGGCTATTGAGAAGAAATTATTTGCCGATCTTAAAGATGTGATTAAGGTGACGACTTCAGTATCCCATCCGGACCAGGAGCAATTGCGCCGCATTAATGAAGTGACGGATCGCCTGATTCAGCTTCATGGGTACTGCCCCATTTGTGCCAATGAAATCGTCAAATATGTCGGCTCCCTCCTCAATCGTTAAGGAGGATGAACCATGAGTGATGATATTATTGTCAGCCGGGAGGATTGGGGCTTACATCGCAAAGGCTATCTGGATCAAAACCGGCACAAAGAGAAAGTTCAGGAAGCGATCAAAAAGCAGCTTGGGGATTTAATCGTTGATGAAAGCATCATCCTCAGTGATGGCAAAAAGGCTACCAAAATACCGATGCGCTCCTTAGAAGAGTTTCGCTTTCGTTTTGATTACAACAAGAAAAAGCACACAGGCCAAGGAAGCAAAAGAATGCAGGATGGCGATATCCTGGCTCGGGAAAGCCAGCGCAAACAAGGGGCCGGTAAAGGTCCGGGTGCCGGAGATGAGCCGGGAGTCGATATTTATGAGGCTGAAGTCACTTATGAGGATCTGGCTACACTTCTTTTTGAGGAATTGCAGCTTCCTAATTTGGATGATAAAAAACGCCCCTTGATTGCTCATGATAAACCGGAATTTAAAGATATTCGCAAGAAAGGCCTGATGGCCAATATTGATAAAAAACGCACTCTTATCGAAAGCATCAAACGGCAGGCCTTGGCCGGCAAGGATCAAGACCTCAAAATACTTCCTGAGGATTTGCGCTTTAAGACCTGGGAAACTCATCCTAACTATGAAACCAATGCCGTTATCCTGGCTATGATGGATACCTCAGGGTCCATGGGTCAGTTTGAAAAGTATATATCACGAACCTTCTTTTTCTGGATGGTGCGTTTCTTAAGGGAAAAGTATGAAAATGTGGAAATGCGCTTTTTGGCCCATCACACTGAAGCGAAAGAAGTCACGGAAGAGGAGTTTTTTACCCGGGGAGAAAGCGGTGGAACTCGTTGTTCCTCCGTCTATCAACTGGCTTTAGAAATTATCCGGCGGGATTATCCTCCTGCCCACTATAATATTTATCCGGTTCATTTTACTGATGGCGATAATATTGGCTCAGACAACACCCGGTCCTTGAATCTGATGCAAAAGCTTGTGGACGTGAGTCAGGTAGTTGGCTATGGCGAGATTCTCAGAACCCACTACTCCAGCACCCTCATGTCCTCTCTAAAGCGTATTACGGATCCTAAGCTCCGCTTTGTCACGATTCGCGATCGCCAAGAAGTTTATGAAGCGCTGAAAACGGTATTTTCTTAGCCGTGCCGGCGCCGGCAGAGGATGAAAAAAGTCAGGAGAGGTGTCTATGGACTATGAGGTGACAGAACTCAGCTATTATGCTCAAGAAATTGCCAAGGTGGCCAGAGGCCTGGGGCTTGACTTTTATCCAGTGCATTTTGAGGTCTGCCCGGCTGAAGCGATTTATTCTTTTGGGGCTTATGGGATGCCGGTGCGTTTCACACATTGGAGCTTTGGCAAGGCTTTCTATCGTATGAAAATGCAGTATGATTTGAATCTCACCCGGATCTACGAACTCGTCATCAACTCGAATCCATCTTATGCGTTTCTGTTGGAAGGGAATCGCTTAATCCAGAACAAGCTGGTCATAGGCCATGTCTATGCTCATGTGGATTTTTTTAAGCATAACCGCTATTTCCGACGAACCCCTCAGGACATGGTGCTGCGCATGGAAGCTCATGCCCGGCGCATGCGGGACTACGAACTGGAGCATGGCCGGGATAAGGTGGAAAAAACCTTAGATGCGGTATTAGCCATCCAAGAGCATGTGGATTTCAGAGCCCATTTAGGGCCTCAAAAAAGCTCTGCCGAAGACTCCAACAAAAAAGGCGGAGCGCAAAAGAAAATTTCCGTCCACCTAACTGAATATGCAGATCTTTGGGATAGAGAAACTGATGATGAAGCTGAGGAAAGATTACCGGAAGAAGACCTGCTGCTTTATTTAATGACTCACTCTTCAAGCCTGGAAGATTGGCAGCGGGATATATTGAGTATGATCCGTGAAGAATCCCTATACTTTTATCCCCAGATCGAAACAAAAATCATCAATGAAGGGTGGGCCACCTTTTGGCATTCACGAATTATGAGAGAACTGGACCTCACTGACGCCGAGGCGGTAGACTTTGCCGTAATGCACAGTCAAGTCGTACAGCCTGCAAAGCTGCAGCTCAATCCCTATTACTTAGGCGTTAAGATATGGGACCATCTTGCTGAGCATTATGACTGGGAAACTTTGTTTGAAATACGAGAGATGGAGAATGACATTTCCTTTGTGCGCAATTATCTCAATCAAGAACTGGTTGAGGAACTCAACCTCTTTAATTATCGTAAGGTAGGTGCCCACTGGCAAGTCATGGATACCGCCTGGGAGAAGGTGCGCGATAACCTGGTTAAGCAGCTGGTCCATGGCGGCCATCCCCGTATTTTAGTCATGGATGGGGATTACGAGGGAAAAGGCGGGCTCTATCTTGTTCATGGTCATGAGGGACTCGACTTGGACATTGTTTATCTGGAAAGAACTTTGCAGCTGCTGCAGACATTGTGGGGCAAAGGTGTTTATCTGGAAACTGTGGTGGATGGCAAAAAGATTCTTTTCGAATGCACGAGCAGCGGTATTTCCCGGAAGAGCATGGCAAAAGTTCAGGATAGGCAGAAAGAGGAACAATAATGAAGCTGTTTCCGCCGGGGGTATCTGCGGCAGAGGGGTAAAAGGTCTTGGCTCGGGTCGCGTAGCTTTACGCACAACGCGTACTCCATAGCTCCGGCGCTGGTCAACTCGCTTTCTTAACAGCTCCGCCAAACCTCAGGGTAATACCTGATGTGAACCGTGGCTCCGCTATGTTAAGAAAGCCTCGTTGACCTGACCGCCCCTCCGCTAAATCCGTTCGCTTTTGTACGTAAAGCTACTGCTTGCGGGCCCCCTTTGGGCCGCCGACCCTGCCGCCTCCAGCGGCGTCGGCAAGACGGAAAAAACAGCTTGGGTCGCGACTCATCCCGCAAAGCCTGCATGCAAACACCTGCAAAGCAGCCCAAGGATTTTGCTTTACGGAAGAGAGCGAATTTAAGCGAGCGGAAACAAAACTTCGCGAAAAGCCTGCAGCGGAGTCGGGTTGGAAACAGGACGTTTCCAACCGGCCATTGAGCAGGAGCGATTTGGCCGGGTACCCGACGGAGCGGAGGGCTTTGAGCGGTAGTTTTGTCCGCGCAGCTTATGGAGCGACCGCTGTAAAGCAAAACCCTGGAGAAATTCCCCAGGACTTTTGCGCAAAACAGCTTCAGAGGCATGACCCTAAAGAAAGCTCTATCTACGGAGAAAGGAGGAAACCCTCTTGTTAGAACAATTGCTCACAGTACTGGGAGAGTTCGTCGTCGAATTGATCTCCAGCCTGGGCTACTTTGGCGTCTTTCTGGCCATGGCCATCGAAAGTGCCTGTATCCCTCTCCCCAGTGAAATCATTCTCCCCTTTACGGGATATATGGTCTACATAGGTCATTTTGACTTTTGGACGGCTACTTTAGCGGCAACCTTAGGCAATCTTTTTGGCGGTCTCGTCGCCTATTATGTGGGTGTCCGGGGAGGCCGGCCTTTTATTCAGCGTTATGGACATTATTTTTTTATCAAGGAAAAGGAATTGCAGTGGACTGAGCGTTTATTCAGCCGGCATGGGGAAATTACCGTCTTAGTGGGACGTCTGCTGCCCGTGATACGAACCTTCATATCCCTGCCCGCCGGTATAGCAAAAATGAGTGCCGTGAAAATGGCCATCTATACAGTACTGGGGGCACTGCCCTGGTGTATGTTCTTAATCATCGTCGGAGAAAAGCTGGGCGCTAACTGGAACTCACTTAAGCCATTATTCCATCGCCTGGATCTAGTGATTGGTGTGCTCATCCTGGCAGGCATAGGTTATTTCTTTTTTAAGCGCAAGGGCCGCAAAAGGCGGTAAAAAGGTTCTATTCTTTGCGGCAAAACGGACATACTCCAAAAAATCTGAGCCAATGCTCCTCGATTTGATACCCGCTGTCTTGCTCAAGCTTCCCGGCGATGTTGGAGATGGGGCATTCCCCTATCCATTCTTCAGTACGACCGCATTGGGAACAGATCAGCTGGTGTGAATGATGGTGATGAGATGCCAAGCTTTCCAGACGATATTTTTCGCCGCCGGCACTGAATTCTTCAGATCTCAGCAGACCTAAGCTTTTGAGCAAGCTCAGCACACGATAGATGGAGGCGACACCAATAGGAACATTTTCCTGCTGAAGAAGGTTATGAATATCGTAAGCACCTAAAAATTCAGAATGGCTGGTTAAGATGCGGATAACTTTTTTACGTGGGTCAGTAAGGCGATAGCCCTTTTCTTGAATGAGTTGGATGATCTCATTGTAGTCCATTTGTGTTCACCCTTTCTCAGAGGTCTTTACACGGCCAAAACTGCGGCCCAGGCTGACTCGTTTGGGCGAACAGAGAAAGCTCAGTAAAAAGATTACGGCTGCTGTCAGAGCGATACTGGCTCCGGAAGCCACATTTAAATAATAAGAGAGATAAAGGCCGAGGATGGCGCTGATTAATCCAAAAAATACAGAGAGCAGCACTAATTTCTTCAGGGAATGAGTCCACTGAAAAGCCGACGCGGCAGGTATAGTCAGCAGTGCGGTGACAAGAATAATGCCAACGGTTTGAGAGGCCACCACTACGGTCACAGCGATCATGGCCAGCATGGCATAATGCAGGCGTGCACGGGGCAACCCTGTCACTTCGGCCATTTCCGGATCAAAGGCATAATAAACGAACTCTTTGTAGAATACCGCAAGAATGGCAAGAATCACACATGTTGAACCAACAATGATCATCAAGTCAAAAGAACCGATAGATAATACCGAACCGAAAAGATAGCCGGTCAAATTGCTTGAATAGAATTTTAAGGAGCTGATTAATGCTACCCCTAAAGCCATGGAAGTGGAAAAGAGAATGCCAATGGCTGTGTCCAGGCTGACTTTGGCTTTCTCATGAAGCGCACCAATAAATAAGGCAAGACCTATGGTATAGATATTGCCGGCGATGTATAAATTCCAGCCCAGGAGATAGCCGATAGCTAACCCCGCTAAAGAACCATGTGCTAAACCTTCGCCGATAAAGGCCAGACGTCTTAAGATCACAAAGGTTCCTACGACTGCCGTAAGCACTGCCACAGCAATGGTGCCGATGAGGGCCCGCTGCATAAAAGCATATTGCAAAGGCTCAATAAGTAGATGCATATGGAATATTCCCTCCCAGCTGATTTCCCATGAAAGTGCGCTCCAGAATATGCGGGACCAAAACCTCCTGAGGAGGACCAAAAGCGATAACCGTTTGATTGAGGCAAATTATCAAATCAAAATGATGATACTCCAAGGCCGCTAAATCATGGGTAGTGGTAAGGATAGTTATGCCATCGCCGTGGAGGTCCTCAATCAGGCGAAAAATGCTTTGCTGAGAAGGAATATCCAACCCTGTGGCCGGCTCGTCCAATAGCAACAGACGGGATTCCGTGGCCAGGGCCCGGGCGATCAGGACTCTTTGCTGCTGGCCTCCGGAAAGCTGGCCAATCGGGCGATCCTTCAGATTCAACATATTAACTTTGCTTAGGGCTTGCTCCACCAGATGATGATCCTCGGCTCGGGGACGATTAAACCAACCTAACCGTCCGGTCCGGCCTAACAGAACCACTTCATAGACCGAAATCGGAAAATCTTTATCCATGGTTTTCAACTGTGGGACATAGCCTAACTGCATTTTGCGCCGCCATTCCCGAGTCGGCGGCTGTCCAAAAACCTTAACGCTTCCTTTAGTGGCCTGATTCAGGCCGACAATGCTTTTAATCAAGGTGGACTTTCCAGAGCCATTAGGGCCGATGATGCCGACGCAGGACCCGCTGGCAATGCGCAGATTGATATCCCACAAAATATCCCGTTGGGGAAGTGAATAGGAAAAGGAATCAAACTCAACGGCCAACATTGTAAAACCTTCTTCCTGATGTAGGGTGGCTTAGGCTGATGTGGAATGACTAAGGTGAAATTACTTAAGCGCTGTGACAATGGCTGTGGTGTTGTGCTTCATGATCCCGATATAGCTGTCGGTTTCCGGCGTAACGCCAAGAGTATCATTATACAGATCTTCCACGACCTTAATCCCGGTTTCTTGGGCCAGTTGCAGAACAAGCTTGGTATTGAAACCCACTTCACCAAAGATAGCCTTGACCTGATGCTCTTTAATCAATTCGATGAGCTGAGCATAATCCTTTGCCGAAGGTTCAGACTCATCTCCGTGAACCACCGGCCGCAGGACAGTGAGTCCGTACCGCTCTGTATAATAGACCCAGGCATCATGGTAGACGATCAAATCCCGGTTCTCCTGGGGAATCGTAAGAATTTGTTCCTGTATCCACTGATCTAATGCTTCCAGTTCCCGCAGATAGTTTTCGGCATTGGTTTTAAAAATTTCCTGATCCTGGGGATAGGTCTCAATCAAGGCATCACGAATAGATTTTACATAATGTTGGGCATTTTTTACATCCAGCCAAAGGTGAGGGTTTCCCTGGGAATGGTCATGGCCATCACCTTCTCTATGGACTTCAGCTTCGTCGTGAGCACTCTCTTCCTCATGGTCACTATCATGGTCATCAATGCCCAGTATCTCTAATCCATCGGCCAGAATCACCGTGCGCAGATCCTTATTCTGAGAATTGGTGATGAGCTTTTCTAAATAAGTTTCCTGGCCGACCCCGTTGGCGAAGAAGAGCTTGGCCCCGGTCACCTGGCGTACCGCCTCGGGCGTAGGTTCGTAAGTATGGGGATCGCTCCCGGTCGGAACCAAACTGATCACCTGGATGCTCTCTCCACCTACATTTTTAATCAGATCGGCCAGAGGGGAAATGCTGGTAATGACGACCTTCTGATTCATGGTGCTGACAGGTTTTTCAGCAGAGCATCCTGTTGCCAAGAAGACAAGGGAAGCTATCAGGAATAGTTTTAGCCAATGGGAATGTTTAACGAACGAACGCATAGGTTCCTCCTCGTATAATTGATTTAGTTCCTGCCCCACGAGTCCCAAAAACTAATG
>VSSQ01000535.1_pt1 | contig 23177 bp, 20 predicted proteins | sample 4763081 | NCBI WGS metagenome assembly VSSQ01 (sample SAMN12137344, study PRJNA551015) | bioreactor metagenome | isolation source: SDC9 anaerobic chlorinated ethene degrading culture | place: USA: Knoxville, Tennesee | collected 2015-01-01
AGCCCAGCCACAAGCCATCCCGTTCAGTGCGTCACGGCCATATGCGATTCCCCTGGGGGCCGGGGCGCGCAATCCGCTTTACTCGGGCGCCGGCGTCGCCTGGCTGATGGGGATCGAGCACATGCCGCTCGTCTTCCTGGCCGTGCGCGCGGCGCTGGGCGCGGTGCCCTCGGATCTGGTCGAGGCGGCACGGATCGCCGGCGCCGGCCCGATGCGCATCGTCGCGCGGGTGATCGCGCCGCTCTGCCTGCCGCAGATCCTGGCCGGCGCGATCCTTGCCTTCGCGGCGGCGGTCGGCAATTTCGGCGTGCCGGCACTTCTGGGCATTCCGGGCCGCTTCCCGATGCTGACCACGCTGATCTATCAGCGGCTCAATGGCTTCGGCCCGCAGGTACTGGGTCAGGTCGCGGTGCTGGCGCTGATGCTGATCGGGCTGGCCGGGCTGGCGCTGCTCGCCCGCAGCGCGCTGATCCGCCGCCTGTCGGTGCCGGTGGCCGCGGGGCGGCCCTTCGCGGGCTTTGATCCGGGGCGCGGGCGCGGGCTGGCACTGACGGTGCTTTGGGCTGTGCTCGGGGTGTTGCTGATCGCGCCGATCGCGGCGCTTCTCGGCACGGCGCTGGTGCCGGCGCTTGGCATGCGGCTGACGGCCGAGACGGTGACGCTCGCGAATGTCACGCAGACGCTCGCCGATCCGGTGATCCGCCGCGCCTTTGTGAATTCGCTGGGCCTGTCGCTGACCGCGGCGGCGCTGTCGGCGCTGGTGGCGCTGCCCTTCGCCTGGTTCGCGCAGATCGCCCGGCAGCCGCTTCTGCGCCGGCTCGACACGCTCGCGGACGCCCCCTTCGTGGTGCCGGGAACGGTGCTCGCGCTCGCGATGATCCTGGTCTTCCTGCCGCCGCTGCCGGGGCTGGGCGTGTCCGTCTATGGCACGCCGGTGATCCTGCTTTTCGCCTATCTCGCGCGCTTCCTGCCCCTGGTGCTGCGCCCGGTGGGCGGGGTCGCGCAGGCGATGGAGCCCGCGCTTGACGAGGCGGCGCGGATCGCCGGCGCCCCCGCGCTGCGCCGCATCGCGCTGATCTTCACGCCGCTTGCGGCGCCCGCCGCCGCTGCGGGGGCGGTGCTGGTGGTGATGACCGCCTTCAACGAGCTCACGCTCTCGGCGCTGCTGTGGTCGGCCGGGACCGAGACCGTGGGGGTGATGATCTTCGCGCTGCAACAGCAGGGCAATTCGACCGGGGCGGCGGCGCTGTCGGTGCTGTCGCTCGCCCTGGTGCTGGCGCTGGCGCTGCTGACCGACCGCATCGCGCGCCGCTCGGCACCCTGGGTGCTGCCCTGGCGCGGCGGCGTCTGAGCACCACTGCGGTCGCCGGCCATGCCCGGGCGGCGCGCTTTTTCGCTGTGTCATTCCGTTGCGGAATGCTGTGCCGCATGCGCTGATCGCGCCTGCGCCGCGGAGTGAACCGGCCGCGCTGTGCTTCCGATGTGGCTGCTTCCGAGGCCGGCGCGCGGCGGACTCGGCGGAAACGGACGGAAATCCAGAAAATCCCGTTCTTTCACAGCCGGCAAAGAATCGTTCTTTGCCGGCGAAATCGCGCCCAAAGATTGGGCGCTTCGCGGAGCGCGTTCCGCCGCGTCGTTCCGGTGGCCCGCCTCCGCACCATGCAGTCTGCTGGGATTCAATGAAAATCCGAATGTTCATTCTGAAACGGAATGAGCTTTTGCGCATCGCTTGATTGTCTGCGATGCCGCTTCGTCGCCGATCTGGGGACGAGCCCGCGGCCCTGCCGCCCGGGTGCCGCCAGAAGAACCGTCTCATCAGGGAGTGCCCCCCGTGATCCACCCGTTCAAGTCCCTTGCCGCGCTTGGCCTTGCCGCCGTGCTCGGCCTTGCCGCCCCCCTCGCCGCAACCGCCGGCTCGCCCGAAGAGGGCTGGGCGGGCGTGCAGGCCGCGGGCAAGCTGCGCTGCGGCGCCGCCGTCTTCCCGCCCTATGTGATGCGCAACCCGGTCACCGGCGAATACAGCGGCTTCTTCGCCGACCTGTGCCGCGAGTTCGGCGAGGAAGTGCTGAACGTGCCGGTCGAATTCGTCGACACCACCTGGGACAACATCGTCGCCGGGCTGCAGGCCGGAAAATGGGATCTGTCGCTCGCGCTCAATCGCACGCCGACCCGGGCGCTGGCCATCGCCTTCTCGGACCCGGCCGTGCCCTACGAGATCACGCTGCTTTACAACAAGGACAACCCGAAGATCCCGGCGGGGGCGAAGAGCCTGGCCGATCTCGACAAGGAAGACGTCACCATCGCCGTCGTCTCGGGCACCGCAATGGACAAGTCGGTCTCGCCGCTGGTGAAGAAGGCGAAGATCGTGCGCCTGCCGTCCTCGGACGAGGCGCGCCTGGCGGTGATGTCGCGCCGCGCCGACGTGCTGGCCGACCCGTCCGACACCAACCGGTTGTTCATCGCCGCGAACAAGGACTGGGCCGTCGATCTGGCGCCCGAGCCGGCGATCGCCAAGCAGGGCATCGGCTTCGGCCTGAATGCCGGCTTCCCGGCGAAGGACATCGACGCGCTGAACATCTTCATCGAGGAGAAGGTCGCCACCGGCCACGTCGAGGCGCTGGTCGAGAAATCGGTGCAGGAGGTTCTGGCCGAGGGCCAGTGAGCCCCACCCAAAACCGGCGGGCGGGGGCCGACCTCCGCCCGCCTCTCTGCACGAAGGCAAGGACGATGGCTCAGGACAAGCTCCTCAAAATTCACAACCTGCACAAATCCTATGGCGATCTGGAGATCTTCAAGGGCCTGACGCTCTCGATGGACCGCGGCGACCGGCTGGTCATCATCGGCCCCTCGGGTGGCGGCAAGTCGACGCTCTTGCGCATCGTCATGGGGCTCGAGGACATCGTCGGCGGCGACATCTACATGGACGGCAAGCCCTATATCCTGCGCGACGGGGCAAAGACGAAGATCGACCGCAAGCTGCAGGCGCGCGTCGGCATGGTGTTCCAGCACTACACGCTGTTCCCGCATCTCGACATCCTGCGCAACCTGACCCTTGCCCCGGTGAAGACCCGCGGCATGTCGCGCGCCGAGGCCGAGGAAAAGGCGATGGGGCTGCTGACCCGCTTCGGGCTGGATGCGAAGGCCCGCGCCTATCCCTCGCAGCTGTCGGGCGGGCAGAAGCAGCGCGTCGCCATCGCCCGCGCGCTGATGCTCGACCCCGATCTGCTGCTCTTCGACGAGGTGACCTCGGCGCTCGACCCGGAACTCGTGGCCGAGGTCGAGGCGGTGATGATGGAGCTGGCCGAGGCCGGCATGCCGATGATGATCGTCACCCATGACATGCACTTCGCCCGCAACATCGCCAGCCGCGTGGTCTTTGCCGCCGGCGGCGTGGTGGTCGAGGACGGCCCGCCCGAGCAGGTGCTCGACGCCCCGCAGGTCGCCCGCACCCGCGAATTCGTCGAGCGCGTCTTCGCGAAAAAGAGGTGAGGGCGCGATGAGCTACGATCTGCAGTTCTTCTACGTCTGGCAGAACCTCGACAAGCTCGGGCAGGGGCTTGTGGTCTCGCTCGAGCTCACGGGGCTTGCGAACCTGATCGGGCTGACGCTGGGCTTTGGCGTGGCGCTGCTGCTCGGCGCCAAAAGCGCGCTGCTGCGTGCGCCTGCCGCGGCGATGGTCGAGGTCTTTCGCTGCACCCCGGTGCTGGTGCAGGTGGTGTGGTTCTTCTACTGCGTGCCGATCCTGTTCAACCTGTTCATCGACCCGATGGTGATGGGGGTGCTGGCGCTTGGGGTGAACCTTGCCGCCTTCAACGCCGAGGGCTACCGCGCCGCGATCCAGTCCGTCCCGCGCGAGCAATATGACGCCTGCGCGGCGCTTGGCCTGACCGGCTGGACCCGGATCCGCCATGTCATCCTGCCCCATGCCCTGCGCGCTGCGCTGCCGGTGCTGATGACGAATGGCATCACCATCTTCCAGCAAAGCGCGCTGGTCGCGCTCGTGGCGATTCCGGACCTGATGTACGCGGGCAAGATGCTTGCCACCGAGACCTATCGCCCGATCGAGACCTATACCGTCGTCGCCGCGATCTATTTCGCGATCTCGGCGCCGGTCTCGCTGATCGTGCAGCGCATCGAGGCGCGGTTCGACCGCGTCCAGGCCTGAGGAGGCGTTCCGATGATGCATTTCGACCCCATGGTTCCGTTCAAGTACTGGGACGCGCTGCTGATCGGGCTGTGGATGAGCCTGCGGCTGACGCTGATCTGCCTGGCCCTCGGTATCGCGCTTGGTTTCCTCACCTCGCAGGCGCGGCGGTCGCGGTTCATGCCGCTGCGGGCGCTCGCCACCTTCTATGTCGAGCTGTTCCGCGGCACGCCGGTGCTGATCCAGCTGTTCTGGATCTTCTACTGCCTGCCGCTGCTTCTGGGTTTCGAGCCGGGCAACTTCGCCTCGGCGGTGGTGGCGCTGACCCTCTATGCCGGGGCGATCACCTCGGAGACCTTCCGCGCCAGCCTGAAGTCGATCCCGCGCGAGCAATATGACACCTGCCGCGCGCTTGGCATCACCGGGATGAACCTCGCGCTCTGGGTGGTGCTGCCGCAGGCGCTCCTGCGGGCGATCCCGACGCTTTTGTCGAACGCGGTCGCGCTCTTCAAGGAAAGCGCGCTGATCTCGGCGGTCGGCATGGCGGATCTGATGTTCATCGGCTCCTCGATCTCGAACCGCACCGGGCGCCCGGTCGAGATGCTGACGGCGATCGCGGTGATCTATTTCGTCGTGGCCTTCCCGCTGACCCGGGTCGTCGGCCGCATCGAGGCGCGGATCCTGCGTCGCCTTGCGGTCTGAGCGGCAGAAAATGCTTGTCTCGGCGCGGGGAGCGGGCGAAAGCAGGCGCGAGCTGCTCGGAGCCCTGCTGATGAAAACCCCGCGCCGTTTTCTGCCGTCGCTGTCGCTGCTGCAGGCCTTCGAGGCTGCGGCCCGGCTGCAGTCGATCACCGGCGCCGCGCAGGAGCTGTCGCTGACGCAAAGCGCCGTGTCGCGGCAGATCCGGGCGCTCGAGGAACAGCTGGGCACCTGCCTGTTCCACCGCGAGAAGCAGACGATCCGGCTGACGCTGGGCGGCGCCTCCTATGCGCGCGAGGTGCGCGAGGCGCTGCAGAAGATCTCGCAGGCCTCGATGAACCTGCGCGCGAACCCGCATGGCGGCACGCTGTCGCTCGCCATCCTGCCCACCTTCGGCACGCGCTGGCTGGCACCGCGGCTGCCGGGGTTTCTGGCCGAGAACCCGGGCATCACCATCAACCTTGTCACCCGGCTGACGCAGTTCGACTTCCGCAACGAGGCGGTCGATGCCGCGATCCATTTCGGCCGCACCGACTGGCCGGGCGCCGATTGCGTCCATCTGATGGGCGAGGATGTGGTGCCGGCCTGCGCGCCGGCACTGCTCGAACGCTATCGCTTCGGCACGGCGGCCGATCTGCGCAGCGCGCCGCTTCTGCACCTGACCTCGCGCCCCGACGCGTGGGAGCGGTATTTCCTGCGCCACGATGTCGATGCGCAGAACGTGCACGGCATGCTCTTCGACCAGTTCGCCACGGCGGCGCAGGCAGCAGCGGCGGGGCTGGGCGTGGCGCTGCTGCCGACCTTCCTCATCGACGACGAGATCGCGGCGGGGCGGCTGGTGCGGGCGCTTGATGCGCCGATGCGCTCGGAAGAGGCCTATTACCTGTGCTGGCCGCACGATCAGGACAGCTACGAGCCGCTGCAGGTGTTCTGCAAATGGCTGACGGCCGAGACCCGCGCCTTCGAGGCGGCGAGGGCCGCTGCGGCGGGCTGATCAGCCCGCCACCCGGTCATGGGCGAGGATCGCCGCGGCCAGATCCTCGAGCCCCGAGCCCACCCCCTTGAACAGCGTGATCTCGTCGCGTGACCGGCGCGGGAACAGGTTCTCGCGGCACAGGGTGTCGAGCGTGCCCTCGATGTCCGCAAGGCCGATCGCGCCCGAGGCGAGCGGCTGCGCGATGTCGCCGCTTTCCACCCGCGCGTGATCGGTGTCGAGGAAGATCCGCACGCGGCGCATCACCGCGTCATCGGCCTCGCGCATCTCGGGGGTGAAGGAGCCGATCAGGTCGATGTGCTGACCCGGGCGCAGCCAGTCGCCGCGGATCAGCGGCGCGCGGGCGAGCGTGGCGCAGGAGATCACATCGGCGCGCCCGACGGCGGCGGCGAGGTCGGTGACCGCCTGCGCCGCCATGCCCCCTGCGCGCAGCTCGGCCGCCAGCGCCTCGGCCGAGGCCGCGGTGCGGTTCCAGACCTCGACCGTCTCGATCGGCAGCGCGGCGCGATAGGCCTGCGCGAGGTTCGCGCCGACCCGGCCGGCGCCGACGATCAGCTGATGGCGGCTGTCGGGGCGGGCAAGGCGTTTCGCGGCCAGCGCCGAGGCCGCCGCGGTGCGCCGCGCCGTCAGCTCGCCGCCATCGAGGATCAGCGCATGCGCGCCGGTGCGCCGGTCGAACAGGATATAGCTCGAGGCGATCGCCGGCAGGCCGAGCGCGGCATTGCCCGGGTGCACGTTGACGATCTTCACCCCGCCCCAGCCCGCCGCCTGCCACGCGGGCATCAGCAGCAGCACGTCTTCGGTGCCGCCGGGGTTGGTCATCAGGTGCTGGTGGCGCAGCGGCACCTCGCCCCCGGCGCGAAAGCCGGCGTCGAGGGCCTCAATCAGCGCGTCGAAGGGCAGGGCGGCGTGGGTTTCCGCAAGGCTCAGGATCTTCACGGGCGTTCTCCTATGCGGCCTCGAGCCAGCGCGCGCGGGACGACACGTCGCGCAGGGCCGGGGTTTCGCCGGTGAGGTGCTGGGCCAGGATCTCGCCCGCACCAAGGCTCATGGTCCAGCCGAGCTGGCCGTGCCCGGCGTTGATCCAGAGATTGGCGAAGTCCTTCACCTTGCCGAGGAAGGGCGGGCCCGCGGGGGTGGTCGGGCGCAGGCCGGTCCAGAACTCGGGCGTCTCGAGATCGACCGCCGCGCCGAAGCTGCGCCGCACATAGTCGTCAAGGAGCTTCACCCGCTCGGCCGGCAGGCTGCGGTCGCGCCCGGCGAATTCGGCAATCGCCGTCACCCGCAGCCGGTCGCCGTAATTGGCGACGGCCAGCAGCTCGGTCTCGTCGACGAAGGGCAGGCGCGGCACGTCGGCGGGGTCGGTGATCCGCCAGGTGCCGGAATAGCCCTTCACCGGGTAGATCGCCGGGGCAAAGCCGAGCGGGCGGGTCAGGTCGGGGGTCTCGACCCCGGTTGCCAGCACGACAGCGCCGCAGGGCACGGGGCCGGCCGAGGTCTCGATCGCGACGATCTTGCCGTCGCGGCGGGTGAAGCCGGTGACGTCGGTGTCATAGCGGATTTCGACGCGGCCGGTTTCGGCCAGCCAGGCGGCGGTGCGACGGGTGAAGAGGTGACAGTCGCCGACCGAGTCGATGTGGCTCAGCAGCCCGCCCGCCAGACGCTCGCGCATCGCCGCAAGCCCCGGTTCGCGCGCGATCAGCGCCGCGGGATCCAGCGCCTCGATCTCGCCGCCGGTGCCGACCTTGGCGGCATAGCTGCGAAACTGCGCGCCGTCCTGAAACAGGTAGAGCGCGCCCTCGTGCGCGGTGGCGACGGGCAGGCCCATCTCGGTCTCGGCCGCCTTCAGCATGTCGCGGCTGAACCGCGCCAGCCGCCGCTCGCGGTCGCTGTTCACCGCATTGGCGGAGGCGGTGCAGTGGCGCAGGAAGTCGATCCCCCACCGCCACAGCGCCGGGTCGATCAGCCGGCTCACCCGCACCGCGGGTTCGCGCCCGAGCAGCGCCCGGCCGAGCGCCGGAATCGCCGCGGGCTCGGCCCAGGCCTTGGCATGGCCCACCGCCATCATCCCGGCATTCCCGCGCGAGCACAGCTCGGCCGCGCCCGGCAACCGCTCGATCAGCGTGACGCGCCGCCCGCGTTTCGCCAGGGCCCGCGCCGTCATCGTGCCGATGACCCCCGCACCGATCACCACCACCCGGTCGTCTTGCATCTTTCTCTCCTTACGGGGTCTCGCGCAGGTCGCAGACCCACAGAACGATTGCCGGCTCGGCCTCCAGCGAAACCAGCGCATGCCCCATCGCACTGTCGAAGGCGAAGCTGTCGCCGGGGGCGAGGTCGACGGGGGCGTAATGTTCGGTGAAGACGCGCACGCGGCCGCTTTGCACCACCACCTGTTCCTGACCGGGGTGGGCCTGCAGCGTCTCGAACGCGTCCAGGCTGCGGGCGCGGATCTCGGCGCGGAAGACGAGGTAGGGCTTGCGGATCACGTCGTCGCACAGCAGTTCGAGCCGGTAATGCGGCGTCTCGATCACCCGCCCGTCGCCGGCCCGGGTCAGCGAGCGCCAGCCCGCGAGCCGCTTCATCGTGCCATAGCTGAGCAATTCCTCGATGCCGGTGCCCAGGCCGCGGCAGATCTTCGCGATCACCTCGAAGGTGGGCGACAGCTGGCCGCTTTCGATGCGCGACAGCGTCGCCGCCGAGACCCCGCTTTCCGTCGCCAGCGCGGTCAGGGTCAGCGCCCGGTCAAGCCGCAGCGCCTTCAGACTGGCGCCGAGCGACACCGCCGGCGTGGCGGCGGGGGCGGTTTCGGCGCTGTCACGGATTTCGGTCTTCCACATGGCGGGCCCTTTCGTTGCGCCGAGCCTGTGCAAGAATTTTGCGGATACGCAAATTTATTCCGGATCTGCCGGGGCGAAAATCCGCTCGGAACGCCGGTTTTGCCCAAGGATTGGGCGGTCAGCCGCCCGGGGGAGCGGTAACGCGGCTGCCCTCGGCGATCCGCGCGCCGGGGAAGGCGATCACCTGCGCGCCCTCGGCCAGCCCCGCGGTGATCTCGGCAGCAAGGTCGGTCTGATGCCCGATCGTCACCGCCCGCAGCCTTGCGCGCCCGTTCTCGACCACGAAAACCGCCCAGCCTGCCCCGTCGCGGAACAGCGCCCCGATCGGCACCTGCAGCACCGCAGGCGCCTGCCAGATCACCACCCGCACATAGACGCGATACTGATCGCCCAGCCCCGGCCGCGCCTCGGGCGGGGTGAGCAGGTCGAGCTTGAGATGCACCCGCTGCTCCTCGATGCCGAGGGCCGAGACCTTGGTGAAGGCGGCGGGCTCGATCTGGCGCACCCGCGCGGCCAGTGCCTCGGGCCCGCCCCAACGCTCGACATGGGCGGCGGCCCCCGGCGGCACCTGCACCGCGTCCGAGGAGAGCAGATCCACCTCGATCTCGAGATCGCCCAGATCGCCCAGCGTCATCAGCACATCGCCCGCCTGCACCGGCCGCGCGCTTTCGTTCGCAAGCTCGAGGACGGAGCCGCTGGCCGGGGCGCGCAGGTCGATGCAGCAGGCGCTGCCGGCGCCATCCTCGCCCGGGCCGAGAAGGGCGGCCTGGGCGCGCGCAAGCGACGCCTGCTGCAGGTCGACCGAGGATTGCGCGGCTTCAAGTGCGCTGCGCGCCACGGCGCGAGTGGTCGTCGCCTCCTCAAGCAGGTGCTGCGACACCCGGCCGAGCGCGGCGAGCGTCTCGTTGCGGGCATAATCGCTTTCCGCCTGGTCGAGATCGGCGCGGGCCTGCGCCAGCCGGGCGCGGGCAAGGGCGAGTGCCGCCTGCGCCTCGGCCACCGCCGCCTCGGCCCCGGCGCGGGCGCGGGTGTCAAGGAAGGCGGGCTCGAGCGGCTGGATCCGGGCGACGACGGTCTCGCCCGCCCGCACCGCATCGCCCACGGCAACCGGCGCGCGCAGCACGGTGCCGGCGAGCGGCGCCGTCACCTCGTAGCGGTCGCGCACCCGCGTCACCCCCTCGGCCGAGACCGTCACCTCCATCGGCGCGCGGCTGACGCGGGCGAGATCGACGGTGACGGGTTCGGGCCAGAACGCCCAGACCAGCGCGGCAAGGGCGAGCAGCCCGGTGGCGGCAAGGGCGAGGGAACGGGGGGCGAGGGAACGGCGGGCGGGGCGGCGGGGGGTGGTCATGTCATTCCCTCTGTTTCAGGGCGGTGGCGAGGCTGACGCGGTCGAGCCGGCGGCGCACGGCCAGCGCCGCGACCAGCGCCGAGACGGTGGCGATCAGCGCCGCCACGGCATAGGTGCGGCGCGCGATCACCAGAGGGATGCGCACGACATCGGTCGAGAAGCCCTCGGCGATCAGTGCGGCGAAACCGTAGCCGCCCAGCAACCCGGGCGGGATGGCGAGGAGCGTGAGCAGCATGAGCTCCCCCACCAGCACCCCGCCGACCTCGGCACGGCTGAAGCCGAGCACGCGCAGGCTGGCAAGTTCATAGGAGCGTTCCGACAGCCGGATGCGCGCGGCATTGTAGACGACGCCGATGGTGATCAGCACGCCAAGCACGGCATAGATGCTGACCGAGCGGGTCAGGTTCTCGTTCAGCGTGGCGTCGAACTGGCGCTGCACGTCGGGCCAGAACAGCGTGCCCGCGATCGCCGGGGTGGCCTTCACCGCGCGCTCGAACTCGGCCATCCGGTCGGGGTCGAGCAGCAGGTCGATGCGGTTCACCTGCTCGGCCATGCGCATCCGCGCGGCAAGCGCGGCGGCGGGGATGCTGGCGGTCTCGCCCAGATCCTGACGGATCACCCGGGTCACCGGGATTTCGTAACTGTCGCGCGGCGGGGCAAGCAGGGTGACGGTGACGCGATCGCCCGCGCCGAGATCAAGCTTCGTCGCAAGGCTTTCGGGCAGCGCCAGCCCGTCGGCGGGCAGCGGCACGGTCCGGCCCCCGGCATCGAGGGTCTGCACCAGCGCGGCCTCGGGGCTGCGCGCCTCGAGCACCGTGCGTTCCGAGCGCGGCCCGTGGCTCAGCCGCACCGGCACCATCAGCGCCCCCTCGGCGCGCAGCACGCCGGGCAGATGGCCCGCATCCTCGATCACCGAGCGCGGCGCGTTCTCGGCGAGCGTCAGGGTGACGCTCTGCCGGTTCGTCCGGCTGAAGGCGGCGTCGATCACCGAGGAGATCGCGTCATAGGTGAAGAAGCAGGCGACGAGCACCGCGATCGAGGCCGCGACGCCGAGTGAGGTGACGAGCGCGCGCCCGGGCCAGCGGGTGATCGCGCGCAGGATCATCATCGTCGTCTGCCGCAAGCCAAGCCGCGCCGCCAGCGCGTCGATCCGGCCGCGGCGAAAGCGCGGCGGCGCGGGGGGCTGCATCGCCACCGCCGGGGCAAGCCGGGCCGAGCCGCGCACCGCGCGCAGCGCGCCCGCCACCACCGCGCCAAGCCCCATCAGCGCCGAAAGCGCAAAGCTTGCCGTGCCCGGGGTGTAGACGAGCCAAGGGAAGCGGTAGAAGCGTGTGTAAAGCGCGGTCAGCTCGGCGCCGAGCCACCAGCCCGCGCCCCAGCCGATCAGCACGCCGACGAGGCCGATGCCGGCCGCCAGTTTCAGGTAATGCAGCGCGATCTCGCGCCCGGTGAAGCCCATGGCCTTCAGAAGCCCGATCACCGGCCGTTCGAGGCCGATCAGCCGCCCCATCACCATGTTCACCAGAAAGGCCGAGACGATCAGGAAGATCGGCGGCAGGATCACCGCCATCGCGCCGAGCTGATCGAGCTCGCCCGAGAGGAACTGGTCCGAGCTTTGCAGGTCGCGGCCATAGGCGCCGGTGCCGCCCCAGGGCGCAAGCTGCCGGTCGAGCGCGTCGATCACCCGATCGCGCGAGGCGCCGCGGGTCAGGGTGAGGCTGAGGTCGTTGAAGGCGCCGGTCAGTCCCGCGGCGGCGGCGGCCGGCACCTCGCCCATCCAGATCACGCCATAGCGGCTGTCGTCGGGCATCACCGAGCCCGGCCCGATCAGATAGACGAATTCGGGCGAGAGCATCAGCCCGGTCACCTGCAGCTCGCGCCACTGCCCGTTCAGGATCGCGCCGAAACTGCTGCCGGGAAAGAGATGGTTCGCCTCGGCGAAACTTTCCGACAGCGCCACCTCGTCGGTCGCGCGCGGGTCGGGCAGGCGGCCGGTGCGCAGAACCGGCCGGTTCAGCACCGGCGCGCCGGCCTCGGGCAGCGAGACGAGCCGCGCCTGCGCCGGTTTCGTCTGCCCGGGCAGGTCGAGCACCACCTGCATCGAGATCCGCGCCTCGGCCTGCGCGACGCCGGGGATCGCGGCGATCTCGGCCAGCTGCCCCTTCGGCACGCGCGTCGCGCTGGCGAAGACATCGGCGAATTGCATGCGCTCGTAGAAGGACTGCCGGGCGAGCCGCAGCGAGCGTTCGGTGCCGGTCGCCAGCACCAGCACCATCACCCCGCAACCGAGCACCAGCGCAATCGCCAGAGCCTGCGCCCAGATCCGGCGCAGATCGCGCAACAGCTTGCGGTCGAGGGCACGCATCACCATTCGATCCCCTGCGGCGGCCTTGGGTCGGGGTTCTCCTCGATCGCGGTGACGCGCCCGTCGGCGAGCCGGATCACCCGATGCGCCATCTGCCGGATCGCGGCATTGTGGGTGATCAGCGCCGTCACCGTGCCGAGATCGCGGTTCGCCTCCCAGATCGCCTGCAGCACCGTCACCCCGGTCGCACTGTCAAGCGCGCCGGTGGGCTCGTCGCACAGCAGCACCTCGGGCCGCTTGGCCAGCGCCCGGGCGATCGCCACGCGCTGCTGCTCTCCGCCCGAGAGCTCGGCCGGGAAATGGTCGAGCCGCGCGGCAAGGCCGACGCGGTCAAGCGCTTCTTCGGGCGGCATCGGGTTGCGTGCGATCTCGGTCACCAGCGCGACGTTCTCGCGCGCGGTGAGGCTGGGCACCAGATTGTAGAACTGGAAGACGAAGCCGACGTGGGCGCGGCGGAAGGCGGTGAGCCCGGCATCGTCGAGCCCGGTCAGCTCGGTGTCGCGAAAGAACACCCGCCCCGTCGTCGGGCTGTCGAGGGCGCCAAGGATGTTGAGCAGCGTCGACTTGCCCGAGCCCGAGGCACCGAGCAGCACCACGAGCTCGCCCTCGTTCAGCGCAAGGTCAATGCCGCGCAGCGCGGCAACGGTGACGCTGCCGGTGACATAGGTCTTCGTCACCCCCTCGACGCGAAAGACGGCGGGCTGCGCCATGCGGTCTCCTCCTCCCTCCATCCGGTGCGATCATGGCACGATCGGGTCGTCGCCACCTTGATCCCGCACAACTGCGCACCGGGGCAAGACTGCTCGTGGGTCGATGCGCCGCATCCTGTGCCCTTGCCGGCGCCGGCACCTTGCCCCACCTTGATCCCCAGAATTTACGCAAGGAGACTCCCATGCCCTCGGAATCGCTTACCTTTCCGGGCCAGGACGGCACCCCGCTCGCGGCCCGGCTGGAGCTGCCGGCGGGGCCGGTGCTGGCCACGGCGCTGTTCGCGCATTGCTTTGCCTGCGGCGGCGACATCGCGGCGGCGCAACGGATCTCGGCCCGGCTGGCGGCGGCGGGCATCGCCGTGCTGCGATTCGATTTCACCGGGATCGGCGGCGAGGGCGGGGATTTCTCGACGCGCAGCTTCACCGCGAACATCGGCGATCTGACCGCGGCGGCGCGCTTCCTTGCCGCGCGCGACATGGCGCCGGGGTTGCTGATCGGCCATTCGCTCGGCGGCACCGCGGCGCTTCTGGCGGCCTCCGAGATGCCCTCGGTGACGGCGGTGGCGACGATCGGTGCCTCCTTCGCGCCGGCCTCGCTTGCGCGGCATTTCGGCGAGTCGATCGCCGAGATCGCGGCCGAGGGCGGCGCCGAGGTCTCCATCGGTTCGGCCCGGCTGCGGATCGGGCGCGATTTCGTGCAGAGCCTTGCGGGCCTCTCGGTCGGCCCGGCGGTTGCGGCGCTGCACCGCGCGCTGCTGGTGCTGCACGCGCCGCGCGACATGGTGGTGGGGATCGAGAATGCGACGCGGATCTTCCTGGCCGCAAAGCACCCGAAAAGCTTCGTCACCCTCGATGACGCCGATCACATGATCAGCGATCCCGCGGAGGCCGATTATGCCGCGGGGGTGATTGCCGCCTGGGCTGCGCATTATCTCGATTTGTCCGAGCCCGCGGCGGAGGGAGTGCCGGAGGGCGTGGTGCGGGTGTCCGAGGCCGACCCGGCGGGGTTTGCGCAGGATATCACTGCCGGGCCGCGCCATCACCTGATCGCCGACGAGCCGGTGGCGCAGGGGGGCACCGACCGCGGCCTCTCGCCCTACGGCCTGCTGTCGTCGGCACTTGGCGCCTGCACCTCGATGACGATCCGGATGTATGCGCGGCGCAAGAACTGGCCGCTCGATCACGTCCGGGTCGAGGTCAGCCACCGCAAGCTCCATGCCGAGGATGCGGCGGCGGTCGAGGCCGCGGGCGGGCGGATCGACGTCTTCTCGCGCGAGATCACGCTGGCCGGCCCGCTCGATGCCGAGCAGCGCGCGCGTCTGCTCGAAATCGCCGATCGCTGCCCGGTGCACCGCACGCTGTCGCACGGTGCCACGGTCGAGACCCGGCTTGCGGGCTGATCAGGCGGGCTCGGTGCTGCGCAGGCGCAGCGCGAGGTCGGGCCGGTCGCTGGTCAGATGGCCGATGCCGAGGTCGAGAAAATGGCGGATGCGCTCCGCGTCGTTCACCGTCCAGGCGCAGAGCCGTTCCTTCGGCCAGAGCGCGGTGATCGCGCGCCATTCCGCGTCGAGATAGTCGTGGCGCAGCGCCACGATGTCGACGAGGTGCCCGACGGTGCCCAGGAAGGTTTCGAGCCCGCCCTGGCGCGCGACCCAGTCGGCGTCGGCCGAGACGAGGCGGGCGATCGACGGGGCGACCGCGGCGCAGTCGCGCAGGGTGCCCACATCGAAGGAGGTCAGATGCGCGCGCCGCTCCAGCCCGTGCGCGATCAGCGCATCGGCGACGCGGGCGGCGATGCCGGGATAGGGCTGGTCGGCCGCGTCGAGCTTGATCTCGACATGCAGGCCAAGGCCGTGCACCGGCGCCAGCACCTCGAGCACCTCGCCGAGCGTCGGCACCACGGTGTCGCTGTCCTTCAGCAGCGTGCGGCGCCGGGTCTCGGGCGTCAGCGCGCGCACCGGGCCGGTGCCGTCGGTGGTGCGGTCAAGCAGCGGATCGTGGATCACCACAAGCTCGCCCGCATCGGTCAGATGCACGTCGAACTCGATCGCGTCGCAGCCAAGCTGCAGCGCGTTGCGAAAACCCGGAAGCGAGTTCTCGGGCCAGAGATTGCGGGCACCGCGGTGGCCGTTGATGGCGGTCATGGGAAGCTCCTTCAGCGAATGGTGGGGTCGAGCCGGTCGCGCAGCCAGTCTCCGGCCAGCGAAATCGAAAGAGTTGTCAGCGTGATGACAACGGCGGGGGCAAGCATGATCCAGGGCGCGGTGGTCAGGTAATCGCGGCCGAAACCGACCATGTTGCCAAGGCTCGTCTCGGGCGGCTGCACCCCGAGGCCGAGGAACGAGAGCCCCGATTCCATCAAGACGATCTCGGGGAAGGTCAGGGTCATCGACACGATCAGCGTCGAGGCGACATTGGGCAGGATGTGGCGCAGATAGACCCGGGCGGGGCTGGCGCCAAGCTGCACCACCGCCGCGGCATAGCCCTGCGCGCCGGCCGAGATCGCCAGGCCGCGGGCGATGCGGGCATAGCGCTCCCAGCCGTAAAAGCCCATCAGCCCGACCAGCAGCGGCATCGACGAGCCGAAGAAGGCAAGCACCGCCAGCGCCATGATGAGGAAGGGCAGCGCCGCCTGGAAATCGGCAAGCATCACCACCGCATGCTCGACCCAGCCACGCGCCTTGGCGGCGAGAAAGCCGAGCGTCGTGCCGAAGACGGCCGAGAGGATCGTCGCGCCGAAGGCGATCACCAGCGAGACCCGCACCGACTGGATCAGCCGCGAGAGCACGTCGCGGCCGAGCTCGTCGGTGCCAAGCCAATGGTGCGGCGTCAGCGGCGGGGCGAGGCGCGCCGTCAGATCCATGCGGGTGATCGGATAGGGGCGCAGCAGATCGGCGAGCGCCGCGCAGATCAGCATCGCGGCCAGCCAGAAAAGGCTGAGCGCGACCGAGACGGGCAGGGCCGCGGGCAGCCGCAGGCGGCGGGAGCGGGGCAGGATGTCGGCAAGGGCCATGGCGTCCTCCTCAGGTTGCGGGCTGCGCGCGCAGCCGCGGGTCGAGCGCGCCATAGAGCAGATCGACCACAAGGTTCGAGACGACCATCACCGCGGCGATCAGCAGCAGGATGCACTGCACCACGGCAAGGTCGCGGTTGCTGACCGAGACGATCAGCAGCCGCCCGATGCCGGGCCAGCTGAAGATCGTCTCGACGACGACGGCGCCGGCGATCAGCGAGCCGACCATGAAGCCCACCAGCGTCACGATCGGCACCGCTGCATTCGGCAGCGCATGGCCGCGCACGACGTTGCGCCATTTCACGCCTTTTGCTGCAGCGGTGCGGATATAGGGCTGGCCCATCACCTCGATCATCGCCGAGCGCGAGAAGCGCGCCAGAACGCCGATGCCGCCGATCGAGATGGTGAGTGTGGGCAGGATGCCATGCACCCAGGTCCCCGAGCCGCCCGAGGGCAGAACGCCCAGCGTCACCGCAAAGATCAGCACCAGCACCAGCCCCAGCACGAAGGAGGGGATGGTGAAGCCCGCGACGGCGAGCAGGATCACCCCGCGGTCGATCAGGCTGTCACGGTGCAGCGCGGCATAGACGCCCGCGGGAATGCCGAGGCCGAGCTTCAGGATCAGCGCCGGGATCGTCAGCTGCAGCGTCGCCGGCACGCGCTCGAGCACCAGCGCCAGCGCCGGCGAGTGGTCGCGCATCGAGACGCCGAAATCGCCGCGGAAGATCGCGCCGAGATAGGCGAGGTATTGCTGCCACAGCGGCGCATCGAGCCCCCAGGAACGGCGGAAGGCCTCGACCGCCTCTTGCGGCACGTCGGGGCCCAGCATCACCTGCGCCGGGTCTCCGGACAGGCGCAGCACGACGAAGGCGAAGGTCATCACGGCGATCACCGTGGCAAGCGCGCGGGCAAGCCGCAGGGCGACGAAGCGCAGCATCGGCGGTCCTTTCAGGCGGCGACGGGGGCATTCGCCCCGGCGGTGACGTGGCAGGCGACGGCGCGGCTGGGCTCGGGCACGCGCAGCGCCGGCACGCGGCTGCGGCACAGGCCCTGCGCCAGCGGGCAGCGCGGGTGGAAGGCACAGCCCGCGGGCCGCGCGGCGGGGTTCGGCGGCTCGCCCTGCAGCAGGATGCGGGCATCGAGCGGCCGCCCCGGCACCGGGATCGAGGACACCAGCGCCTGGGTATAGGGGTGGCGCGGCTCGGCGAAGATCTGTTCGGCCGGGCCCTCCTCGACGATCCGGCCGAGATACATCACCGCGACCCGGTCGGCGAGGTTGCGCACCACCTTCAGGTCGTGGCTGATGAAGACCATGCCAAGGCCCTTCTGCCCCTGCAGGTCGCGCAGCAGGTTCACCACCTGCGCCTGGATCGAGACGTCGAGCGCCGAGACCGGCTCGTCACAGACCAGAAGCGCCGGATTGGTGGCCAGCGCCCGCGCGATCACCACGCGCTGGCGCTGCCCGCCCGAGAGCTCGTGCGGATAGCGCCCGCCCTGATCGGCGCGCAGCCCGACCGCGGTCATCAGCGCGGCGGTGCGGGCCGGGCGCTCCTCAGGCGTGCCGATGCGGTGGATGTCGAGCGGCTCGCGGATCTGCGCGGCGACCGTCAGCCGCCGGTCAAGCGCCGAGAGCGGGTCTTGCCAGACCATCTGCATGCGCGACCGCAGCCGGCGCCAGATCGGGGTGCCGAAGCGCGGCAGGGGCATGCCCTCGAACAGCACCGTGCCGCCCTGCGCCGGGTCAAGGCCCAGCAGCATCCGCCCGAGCGTCGACTTGCCCGAGCCCGACTCGCCGACGATGCCCAGCGTCTCGCCCGCGCGCAGCTTCAGGCTGACCTCGTCGACGGCGCGGACCTCGGTCATGGCGCCGGTCAGGCCGCGGCGGGAACGGTAGATGCGCACCAGATCGCGCGCCTCGAGAAGCGGGGGCCGGCTCATGTCATCGCCCTTTCCGTGCTGAAACTGTCGTGCCGCGCCTCGGGCACCGGATAGGCGCAGGCGAGGGTGCGGCCGTCGGGCTGCATGAGCAGATCGGGGCGGGTGCGGCTGCAGGCGTCATGCGCGCGGGTGCAGCGCGGCGCGAAGGCGCAGCCCGGCGGCAGGGCGCGCGGATCGGGCACGGTGCCCGGGATCGGCACCAGCCGCCGCCGCGGCCCGGTCATCTGCGGGATCGCGTCGAAAAGGCCGCGGGTATAGGGGTGGCGCGGATGCGCAAACAGGCGCTCGACCGGGCCCGCCTCGACGATCCGGCCGGCATACATCACGCAGACCCGCTCGCAGATCTGCGCGACGGCGCCCAGATCGTGGCTGATGAAGACGGTGGCCATGCCGGTCTCGCGCCGCAGCCGGGCCAGAAGTTCGAGGATCTGCGCCTGGATCGTGGCGTCAAGCGCAGTGGTCGGCTCGTCGGCGATCAGCAGCTCGGGCCGGCCGGCGAGCGCCATCGCGATCATCAGCCGTTGGCACTGGCCGCCGGAAAACTCGTGGGTGTAGAGGTCGAAGCGGCGCGGCGCGTCGGGGATGCCGACCATCTCCATCAGCCGGATCGCCTCGGCCTTCGCCGCCGCGCCGCGCAGGTCGCGATGGAGCCGCAGCGCCTCGCAGATCTGCTTGCCCACCCGGATCACCGGGTTCAGCGCGCTCGACGGGTCCTGGAAGATCATCGCGATGCGCTTGCCGCGCACCGTTTCCAGTGTCTCGCGCGGCGCGCCCACGAGCTCGCCCGCGCCCAGCCGGACCGAGCCCGTGACCCGTGCCTTCGCCGGCAGGAGGCCAAGCGCCGCGAGCCAGGTTACCGACTTGCCGCAGCCCGACTCGCCCACCAGGCCAAGCGCCTCGCCCGGCGCCACGTCGAGGTCGATGCCATGCAGCACCGGGACGCCGTCGAAGGCGACGCGCAGGTCGCGGATTTCCACCAGTCTGTCCATGAGATCCTTCCGAAAGGCGCGCGTCCGGCCGGGGCCGGAATGCAAAGCCCCGGCGGGCACGCGGCCCGCCGGGGGATGGCCGGGGCAGGGGGTCAGCCCGCGGCCCAGTTCGAGGCGCGGAAGTCCATCGCGAAGGCCGGCGCCGCCTTCCAGTGCAGGTCCGAGCGCATGCCGGTGAAGACCGCGTTCTGGTGCAGCACCTGATAGGCCGGGTCCTCGCGCTCGGCGATCTCGAGCATCCGCGCGATCGCCTTCTTGCGGGTGGCGTGATCGGTCGAGGTCTCCATCACCACCGAGAGCTGGTTCATCTCGGCGTTGGTCCAGTCCTTCTTCTGCTGGGCCTCGCCGTTCGGGCCGAACTGCACCACGAGCGGGGTGATCGGGTCGTTGATGAGGTTCGAGGCCGACCAGTCGCGCACGCCCTTGATCCCGGCGGGGTCGTGGATCTGCGCCCAGTTCTCCTTCATCTCGATCTCGACGTTCATGCCCACCTGACGCCACATCTCGACCATGATCTGGGCGGTCGGCGTCTGGTTGGTGTAGTAGTTGTTGAGGAGCCGATAGGGCACCGCGTCGCCCTTGTAATTGGCCTGCTTCAGCAGGTCGCGGGCGAGCTCGGGGTTGTACTCGGGCGCGGCCCAGCCCTCGACGAACATGTCCGAGCGACGGAAGCTGTCGAACTGCAGGCCCGCGGGCACCACCGTCTGCCCGGCCCACAGCGCCTCGACGATCGCCTGGCGGTCGATCGCATGGGTCATGGCGCGACGTACGCGCGGATCGGCCAGCACCTCGTTTTGCGTGTTGAAGACCGAGATCCGGTGGTTCCAGATGGTCGAGCTCTGCACCTCGAAGCCCGGGGTGCCGGTGACCGCGGCGATCTGGTCGGGCGGCAGGTCGCAGGCGAAATCGTATTCGCCCGACAGCAGGCCGTTCACCCGGCTCGACACTTCCGGCACCTCGACGAAGGTGATCTTCTCGAGCGGCGGCTGACCGCCCCAGTAGTCGTCGAAGGCGACGAGGGTCAGCGACACGTCGGGCTTGAACTCGGCCACCATGTAGGGGCCGGTGGTGACGGGCTTCGCCGCCCAGTCGGCATAGCTTGCCGCCTCGTCCCAGGCGCGGCGGTTGGCGATCTGGCTGCCGAAGGCATAGAGCCGGCCCTCGAGCGTCACGTCGGGCGTCGCGTTGTGGAAGCGCACGGTGTACTTGTCGACGATCTCGACGCCCTGCAGCGCCGGCCACAGGCGGCGGCCGATGCCCGGCACGTTCGCCGGCAGGTCCTTCGCCGTCGCGGGGGTGTAGTTCTCGGCGAAGATCGTGGTGCCGCCGACCGGCTGGGTGTCGCCGAAGACGCGCTCGGGCGAGAACGAGAAGGCCACGTCCTCGGCGGTCATCTCGTCGCCGTTGTGGAACTTGACGCCTTCGCGCAGCTTCAGCTCGATCGTCTTGTCGTCGATGCGCGACCACGAGGTCGCCAGCCCCGGCACCGGGCCCTGATCGCCCATCCAGTTGCGCAGGATCAGCCCTTCCCAGAGGTTCGGGAAGAACACCCGTTCGCCGACGTTCGACTGTTCGTTCCAGATGTCGAGCGTGTTGTTGTTGGTGATCTTCTGCACCGCGACGGTGATCGAGCGGCGGGCGCCCTGTGCGCGCAGATAGCCGGGCAGCAGCAGGCTGCCGGTGGTGGCGCCCAGCAGTCCGAGGGCATGGCGGCGGTTCAAGCGGATCATCGGTGTCTCCTGAAATGGCACAAGGCGGGGCCGGGCCCCGGGAGCAGGGACCGCCGCGGTGGAGCGGCGGGACTGCCGGTCATTGAGCAGGTTCAGGTGACGTTCCGGCGACCGCCGTGCGAAACTTGCGTAACAGCTCCGGGTGGGCTCAGCCGCGCGGCAGCCAGGGCGGGTGCTCGCCGATGGTGGCGACGAGATGGTCGACGAAAAGGCGCAGCTTGCGCGGCATCGGCCGGATCGGCGGCCAGACCGCGCTGATCGGCAAGGGCGGCGGGGCAAGGCCCGGCAGCACCGCAACCAGCCGCCCGTCGGCAAGCGCGTCATGCACGATGAACGAGGGCAGAAATGCCAGACCCAGCCCCGCAATCGCCATGTCGCGCATCGCCTCGCCGTTGTTCGCGGCGACGCGGGCCGGGCGGGGGGGCGGCACGCCGGGGCCGAGCTCCCAGGCCTCGCCCGGGCGGGTGTTCAGATAGCCGATCGCCTCGTGCGCGGACAGATCCGCGGCGGTGGCGGGAGTGCCCATGCGGGCCAGGTAGTCGGGACTCGCGACGATCGCGCGCGGGTCCTCGCACAGCCGGCGCGCCATCAGCGTGCTGTCGCGCAGCCGGCCGATGCGCAGCGCCACGTCAAAGCCCGCCCGCGCCAGGTCGATGTGCTGGTCGTCGTAGTTCAGCACGATCTCGAGCCCCGGATGGGCGCGGGCGAAGCCCGCCACCACCGGGCCGAGATGGCGGATGCCGAAGCTCATCGGCGCAGCGATGGCAAGCCGGCCGCGCAGCGCGCCGCTGGCGGCACTTTCGGTGGCGGCAACCAGGGTGGCCAGCGCCGGGCGCAGCCGCTCGGCCAGCTCCTGTGCGGCGTCGGTCGCGCTGATCCGCCCGGCGCTGCGCAGGAACAGCGCGGTGCCGAGCGCCGCCTCGAACTCGGCGATGCGCTTGCTGACTACCGATTTCGACAGCCGCAGCCGCGCGCCCGCGGCCGAGACGCTGCCGGTCTCCATCACCGCGAGGAAGGTCTCGATATCCGCGAGCGTCCAGGTCATGCGGGCAGGATATCCGCCGCCCGCCCCGTTCGCAAATCCAGAACGCCCCTCAGTGCGGCAGGTCCGGTTTCTCGCCCGGGGCGGTGGTGAAGACATCGGCCCAGTCCGGGTTCCGGGTGTAGAGCAGCTGCACATAGGGGCAGAGCGGGATGATCTTCACCCCCTCGGCGCGGGCATCGGCGACCAGCCGCTCGACCAGCGCCGCGGCGGCGCCGGTGCCATGCAGGGCCTCGGGCGCGCCGGTGTGATCGGCACTGAGGAGCGCCGGGCCACGCCGGGTGAAGGTCAGTTCCGCCTCGGCCGCGATGCCGGCGACACGGGCGACATAGCGCCCGTGCCGGTCGTCACGCCATTCGCGGGTCAGGGTGATCTCAGTCATCGGTCTCTCCTGTCATCCAATGTTGCACCGCGGCCTCGTCGGCCGTGGTGATCTCATGCCCGGCATCGAGTGCGCGCAGCGTGACCTCGGCCCCGGCCGCGGCCAGCGCCGCGGTGAGCTTCGGCGCCTCGGCGCGGAAGAAGTCGCGCGCCCCGGTCAGCGCCAGCACCCGGGTGCCGGCGAGATCGGCGGCGGGCGGGTTTTCCAGCGCCGCTGCCGGGCGCAGCAGCACCGCGCGCCGCACCGCGCCCGGGTAGAGCTGCAGCACCGCGCCGAGGAACGCCGCCCCGTTCGAATAGCCGATCACGCTCAGCCCGTCCGGGTCGAGCCCATAGGCGCGGCGGGCCTCGGTCAGGAAGGCGTCGAAGGCCTCGGCCTCGGCGCGGATGTCGTCCTGATCGAAGCGCATCAGCCCCTCGCGGCGGAACCAGCGCGGCGTGCCTTCCTCGACCGCCCGGCCGCGCAGGGCGACCAGCGTCGCGCGCGGGTTCACCCGATGCGCGAAGGGCAGCAGGTCGGCCTCGTTCCCGCCCGAACCGTGCAGCAGGACGAGCGTCGTGCCGTCCGGCTCCTCGGGGGTGAAGATCCGGTGCACGAAGGGCAGATCGCGCTGCGGCAGGCGCGGCGCGCCCGGCAGGGCGAATTGCGGCAGCATCACCCGCAGGTCGGCAGCGCGGCGCGGGTCGTCGACCGGCACGAAGAGCGTCTCGCCCAGATGCCCGGGCGCCTCGTCCACCGCAAAGCCGGGCCCGTCCGTCGCGTATTCGAGCAGGCTGCCGCCCGGCTCGCGCACATAGAGCGAGGTGAAATAGGTCCGGTCGTGCAGCGCGGTAGGCTCGGCCGGGGCCAGCGCCGCCTCCATCGCCGCGACGGCCGCCACATCGGGGGCGCGGAAGGCGACGTGGTCGATGCCGCCGGTGCCCGCCGCCGCCTCCCAAAACCCGGTCGCGTCGCGGATGTCGAGGGCGTCGGTCGCCGAC
>VSSQ01000212.1_pt2 | contig 23162 bp, 15 predicted proteins | sample 4763081 | NCBI WGS metagenome assembly VSSQ01 (sample SAMN12137344, study PRJNA551015) | bioreactor metagenome | isolation source: SDC9 anaerobic chlorinated ethene degrading culture | place: USA: Knoxville, Tennesee | collected 2015-01-01
CACCTGCTAATACAAGGGTATTGTTTACTGGGTTAACTGCTGATGTTAATGTTGGTGTATTGATAGGTAACGCTTGTCCGTAGCTATATGGAGCAACTGTTGCTGCAACTATTGGTGTTGCTTTGGTTGTTGGTACATTTACAGTTAGTGATACAGTATTGAAATTCGCAATATCTGTTGGAGTAAAGGTTGCTGTATAGTCATTATTTGCAACGGTTGGTATTGTTGTTAAGTTATTCCATGCTATTGTTCCTGCTACTGGAAGTGTTTCTACAGATGCTCTGTGAGAAATAACATTGTTTGCAGTATTATAGGACAATGGTCTATTTGCTAAAGTTTTTCCATAAGTGTCAGTTGCTACTGCATTTAATGTAACTTGTGGGGTTGCTTTTGCTGTGTATACATTTACATTATTATTTGTAATTGTAGTGTATAGATTTGAATTTGATGGAATAAATTGTAGTACATTTGGTGTTATACCTGCTACTGGTGTGGTTGTTGGTGTTACCCATACAAATTGTCCAGCTACTACTATACCTTCATTATTAACATTCTTTGCAGAACCATTGGTTAAATCTGCATCTGCTAAAGTTTGTCCGTAAACTAAGTTTGAAACTGATGGCCATGTAACTACTGGTGCTGATGCATTTACTGTTACAGAAATTGATACTTGTGCAGGGTCATAATTATCATTATCTAATGGATAATATGTTGCATCGTAATTTCCTGTTAATGGTAATTCATCAATTGAGTTCCATACAATTTGTCCACCTGCTAATACAAGGGTATTGTTTACTGGGTTAACTGCTGATGTTAATGTTGGGGTATTGATAGGTAATGCTTGTCCATAGCTATATGGTGCAACTGTTGCTGCAACTATTGGCGTAGCTTTGGTTGTTGGTACATTTACAGTTAGTAATACAGTATTGTAATTTGCAATATCTGTTGGAGTAAAGGTTGCTTTGTACTCATTATTTGCTACTGTTGGAATTATTGCATTGTTGTTCCATGCTATTGTTCCTGCTACTGGAAGTGTTTCTACAGATGCTCTGTGAGAGATAACATTGTTTGCAGTATTGTAGGACAATGGTCTGTTTGCTAATGTTTTTCCATAAGTATCAGTTGCTACTTGGTTTAAAGTAACTTGTGGTGTTGCTTTAATAGTTGTAATTTGAATTGAAGTTGAAACAGTTAACATTGTTATATCTGTTGGGATGAAGCTCAATGTATATGAAGCTGTTCCAACAACTGGTACTGCATTTGGTGTTTGCCAAACAAAGTTACCTGCAACTGCCATTCTATTATCATTTGGATTAACTGCAGAACCTCCTGTTAGAATTACATCATTAATTTCTTGTCCATAAGTTAAGTGTGAAACTGCTGGCCATGAAACTACTGGAGAAGCTGCATTAACTACAACTGGAATAGAAACTACTGTAGGAGTATAATTTATTACATCATTAGGTCTAAATGTTGCAATGTAGCTATCTCCGTTAATTGGAGTAGTTTCTGGAGAGTTCCAAGAAATAGCTCCACCTACTGATGCATTATTAACTGCATTATAAGCAGGGATAGCAGAAAGGTTAATTGAATTTGCATTTAGTTTTTGTCCATTACTATAAGGATTAACAGTGTAAGGATTCATTACTGGAGTTGCTTGAGTTGTTATTACACTAATTGGAATTACAACTGAATTGTAGTTTGCTGTTTGTGTTGGAGTAAATGTAGCTAAATATGTATCTTGATTTACTGTTGGTATTGCAGCTGGAGTATTCCAATTAATTGTACCAGCAACTGAAAGAATTTCAGTTGAACTAATATGAGATACATTATTTTCTGCTGTAATAATAGTTAATGGTCTTTGTGATAATGTATATCCATAAACTGCATTTGCTATTGGAGCAACTTCAACAACTGGTGTTGCTTTTTGTGTATAGATGTTTACATTTCCTGTTACAGGTAAATATTTACTTGCATCAGAAGGAATAAATTGCATTGCATATCCATTAGCTCCAGTTATTGCAAGGGTTGTTGGTGCTACCCATACAAATGTTCCATTAATTGAAGTTGAAACATTGTTAGGATTAACAGCTAAACCTCCTGAAATAGTAGCATCTTCAATTTTTTGACCATAAACCAAGCTTGAAGCTGTTGGCCAAGAAGTGATGGTAGGAGTTACTGGAGTTACCTGAACTTGAATGTTAATTAGTTTTGTGTTGTAGTTAGCTGCGTCTGTTGGAGTAAATCTTGCAACATATGTCATTCCATCTACTGGAGTCAATGTTCCATTTACCCAATCGATAGTTCCAGCTACAATTGCATCATTATATGTATTTTTAAATGAAGCTGTAATTGTATTTGCTGATAATGTTTGTCCATAAGAATAGCTTGCAACAATTGGTGCACCTGTTAATGTAGGTGTTGTTTTATTTGTGTAAACTGGAATTTCACTTGCTAATCCTATATAGTTAGGATTTGAAGGAGTATATAATACTTCATACATTGTCATTCCTGCTACTGGATATTCTGTAGTTGGGTCTGCAATTGTCCATGTGAATGTTGGGTTAACATCAACTGGATTATAAGTAGAACCGTTGGTTAATGTTGCAGTTGCTAATGTTTGTCCATAATGTAATATTGATGCAGTTGGCCAAATAATAACTGGTTGAACTTGATTAATTGTTACGCTAACTTCAAAGTTTGCTCCTGATAATGGATCATTTGCAACTGGAGTCCAGTTATAATATCCATTAATACTATCATTATATTGGTTATTGATAATTGCATTATTGTAATTATGACTGTCATCAACTACATATTTTACTTTATAAGTTGCTTGTCCTGCAACTGGAACAATATTAGGATCTACTACATCCCATTCAAAATGTCCAGCTGTTGATAAAGCAGAAGCAAAATCAGGATGAACTGCTGCACCTCCAACAAATGTAATATTAGAAAGTTTAGTTCCAAATGCTGTAGCTAAAGTTGTAGGTAGAGCATTTATTCTTGGAGTAGCTTTATTAACAGTTAAAATTCCATTAACATGGTCAATAATTTCATATACATTATTATTTTTTAATTGTGTATTTGTAGCTAAACTGATTACATAAGTTCCAACTTGAAGACGATATTGATTAGAATCACAAGACAAAGTTGGGTTTTGAAGGAACATTGTTTCTTTTTCTGATTCAGAAATTAATACTGAATCTGTAGAAGATCTATATTCATAAACATCAAAATCGTAATAAAGAGGATTTGGTTCTTCATTTACTTCATCTATGAAATATGGTTGATTAGTTACTTCTCCATAAACTCTTTGACGATCTTGTGCAATAATTTTTATTTGTGCTGGTAGAACAGTTAAAACATCGGTTAGTTCTGTTCCAAGAATAGGCAATAAATAATCTTGATTAGAAATAATATAATTATTATCAACTGCAGTATATTTTCCAGCTGGAATTTGAATCCATTTAGAACCTATTGATGTAGCATAATCGCCTGTTGTTAGATGATTCAATCCATAAGCTACAAATAGAGGTTGTCCATTGTCTGTAATTGCTGTTGAAAAATCTTCATTATTTACAAAACCTGTCCAATTAACATTAAATGTAGGTAATTCTTCTCTAATTGAGATAGTATCACTTGACACCTTAACAGTCAAAGGTGCAGCATTTATTGTGATAGCAGCTAAAGTTGGCATTGGAGCTAAAACATAGTTATGAGCATCTGGCCCTATTAGTTGACCTAAAACTGTTGCAGGAAGGATATTTGTTTGATTATAATTTCCTGCATTCTTAGTATCTAAATCAAAAATAATTGAATCAAATGTAACATCATCATCTCCTAATCCACGGTTAATTAATTGACCAGCTGGAATTAAGTCTGTATTTGAAGTATTAACTCTAAAATTAGATTTTCCATCATATACCTTAGTGTAAGTTAAATCATAAGTTAATACTTTCGGATTTATCTTAACTCTTGCAAGGAATACATCTGGAGCATAACTACCATCTGTAGGAGTATAAACAACCCAAAGAGTTGTATCTGCAGCTATAGATCTATAAGGTATATCGGTTGGATTTATTGGAGTTGTACCTGTTCCGTCTGTAACAAAAGAGAAAGTTCCAGGAGCAGCTCCTGCCTTTCCAGGTAAAATAAATGTTGCAGGATCAATAATTGGTGCTGCTGCTGCTGCACCTATTGTAGTTCCATATACAAATTCAAATCTTACTCCATCAGGATTAACATTGTTAGATACTGGAGAAACAGAAACAGATGCTTTTGCTTGTACAGCAAGATTAGTTAATGTAACTGGAGAATTGTAATTTCTTGTAAATGCGGCATCAGTCAGTGTAAACTGAACATCTTTTGAATAAGGACCTGCTACAGTCATTACTTCAGTTGGATTAAGGTATGACCAATTTCCTATTGTAGGATTAGTTGTTGTATTATATACTACATTAAGTTTGTTCTTATGTATAACTGCTCCTGAAGGGGAAGTGATAGTTGCATCTCCAACAGTTTGTCCAACATAAATTGGGGAAGTTGATGGAGCTATTGTTATTGCTAAATCAGCTCTATTTAATAATATATAATGAGGGTTAGAAACGGTATCTCCATAAGCACCAGCATAACTTGCATCTGGAATAAATATATAATCTGCATATTCTCCAGGAATTGCTGAAACATTTGGAATACTGTCTGGATAAACCCACTTAAATGTTCCATTAATTGAACCAGAGGTTGTTATTGCATGGATTTTTGTAGGATCAGCATTTGCTGCTGCATCAACAACTTGAACTCCGCCAACTGCTGTTGAATTGTAGATTTCTTTTAATGTCCATCCGTATTCAGTAATATCTTGAGGAGGGAATATAATAGTTACTGGAGTAGCATTTACAATTTGAGTTCTATCACTACTTAAGAAAGTTATTCCTTCATAGTTAGATACAATTGCTTGGTTGGTTAGATTTAATAATGTTAAAATATCATTATTTGCTAAAGTTACTCCTGCTTTATTTACAAAAACATCAAAAGTATCTGGTTGTGGAGTTATAGAAGGAACATCTAATCCTGCTTTTTTTAGTTGATATGTGAAACTTTCAGATGCAAAATTTGTAGCAAATGTTGCTGCATCTGTTCCTATGAATCCTGTAAAATCAAAATCTCCAAATGAAGGTACATATGTAAAACTCATTGGATAATTCATTGCAGGGAATAAAACAGCGTCTTTTAGCTTCATTGTTAACATTGGAGCTTTTGTTATGTCAGCTGTGATTACTAAATTGTATGTAATGTTGTAGTTTGGCAAGCTTGCTCCTGTTTCTGTTGGAGAAGCACTAAGAGTTACAGCTTTATTAGTTCCTACATTTGCATCAGCAAATGTTGCAGTTAGTGAAGAGAAGTCTATTGCTAAATCATCTATTACTCCATTTCTTGTAACTCTAACATCAGATAAATTTGTAAAAGTATTATATTTTACATTTGACAAATTTAATACTGCTGTTGCTGTACCATCATATACTTTATTATCTGAATCAATTAAATCTACATAAATATTCTTCGGAGTGATTGTAACGTTTGCAGGTACTATAATAGAGTTGTAGTTTGGATCATCATTTGAAGGGAAAGTAGATTCAAGCTTGATAAGTCTTGCTTGAATTAATGGAGAACCTGTTTCTGAAACAAGTGGTTGGTAAGAATTTGAATCAATATTATTGTATAACCATTCAATTCTATAATTAAATCCAACAGGTGCTGGGGTTATTGTAGTATTAGTTATTTCTACAAGTTTTGTTCCATAAACTACTGGAGCTGCACTTAGGCTTAAAGTAGGGTCTAAGTTTGCTTTATTTAATAGTATTGGATGAATTCCTGGAATTGTATCACCAAATGCACCTCCATAACTTGCATCAGGAAGGAATATATAATCTACATATTCTCCTGGAGCTGCCGCAACATTTGGAATAATATCTGGATATACCCATTTAAATGTTCCATTAATTGGACCAGAAGTTGTAGTTGCATGGATTTTTGTAGGATCTGCGTTTGCTGCTGCATCAATAACTTGAAGCCCTCCAACTGCTGTTGCATTAAAGATTTCTTTTAATGTCCATCCATATACAGTCTTATCCTGTGCAGGGAATTCAATAGTAACAAGAGTAGGATTAACATTTTGAGTTCTATCGCTACTTAAGAATTTTAATCCTTCATAGTTATTTATTACTAGTTGGTTATTTATATCTAACATAGTAAGTAAATCCTCATTAGCTAAAGTAACGCCTCCTTTATTTACAAAAACATCATATGTTCCAGGTTGTGGACTTGTTGGTAAAACAGCAACTCCTCCTTGTTTTAATTCATATTTGAAATTCTCAGCTGCGAAATTTGCACCAAAAGTTGTTGCATCTGTGCCAATAAATCCTACAAAATCAAAATCATTAAATGAAGTTCCATCTGAAAAGTTTGTTGGAAAATCAATATCTGAAAATGTAACAGCATCTTTTAATTTCATTGTTAGCATCGGTGCTTTTGTAATATTAGCTAATGTTGCTGAATTATATGAAATATTATAGTTTGGTAAACTTGTTCCTGTTTCCAATGGAGTACCACTAAAATTAACTGTCTTACTATTTCCAGCATTTGCATCTGAGAAAGTTGCTGTAAGTGGTGAAAAGTCTATTGATAAGTCATCTAAAACTCCATTTCTTGTAACTTTAACATCTAATAAATCAGCTAAGGTATTATAAGTAACATTTGTTGTATTTACAACAGCAGTTGTTGTTCCATCATATTCCTTATTGTTTGCTCCAATTAAATCAATCATAATATCTTTTGGAGTAACAGTGATGTTAGCAGGAACTATAATTGAATTATAGTTTGCATCATCAGCTGAAGGAGAAGTTGATACTAATCTTGTAAGTCTTGCTTTAATTAATGGAGATCCTGTTTCTGAAACAAGTGGTTGGTATGAGTTAGAATCAACATTATTATATAGCCATTCAATTCTATAATCAAATCCAACTGGTGCTGGTGTGATAGTTGTTCCAACTATATCAACAAGTTTTGTTCCATAAACTACTGGTGTAGCACTTACGGTTAGAGTTGGGTCTAAATTTGCTTTAGTGATATTACCATGTGATAATGCTGTGTTAGGAATTAAATTATAATTAGTTGCTTGAGGTCCGTTTAATAATAATCCTGAAATATTAACATTTTTCAAGTTAGCAACAGATGCATCAGAAAAAGTAGCAGTTCCAATCGTTCTATCTAAATCAATAGCGTCTCCAGCAATAACTCCAGAAAATAATAAATTTGGATCTGTTGTTGTTGTTGCCCAATCAATAGTAGCAGTATTAGTCCCGTCATATTGATGATCAAAAATCTTTATTGCATCTTCATTTACAGTTATTACCTTTGGTAAAATACGAGCATTTACTTCAAACTCATTAATCTTATAGTTAAATGCAATACTTGAAACAGTTGCATCAATTCTTATTCCATTAACTATTGCTTTGTTGCCTGGTGTGTTATACAACCCTGCATTTGCACTTGGTGCATATACATTAGTTATTTCACTAACATAACATCCAGACTCTCCAGCTACATAACCAGTTAAATTGATAGAACCTAATTCAATTTGATTCCCATCAAGTAAATTGCTTCCATTATAAGTTTTTGTAATAGTATTTCCAGCACTATATGATGCTGTTAAAAAGGCGTGTTTGATTTCTCCTTTTGTAGATACTAATCTTGCACCTACAGGATCATAAGATAATTTTGACCATGAAACCGGGGTATAACTTGTTATCGAAACAAGTTGATAGTTTACAGGATCTGTTAGAGTTGCTGTACTAAATTGACTTAAATCTGTAACTTCACATGATTTGTTTGTTCCTGCATTCTTGTCGCTATATTTACAAGCGGCCATTGTTTGCGGGTTAAAAATTGTGACATCACATAATGCTACTGGGATCTCTGCTCCTGTAGTAGCATTTACAAGCTTCGCCGTAGAATTCTTCCATTCTAATCCTCCATACTGCGAACCATTATACACTCGGTCTGGGGTTAGATTTAATCGTACTTGAATTTGTGCTAATGCAGTAGTACTGCAAAAAACAACCATAACAAGAACAACCAAGAAAGAAAACATCTTCATGAAGCTATTGTTCTTTAAAGTAATTTTCTCATTCATTTTGTTGATTATTAATTATTAAATATTTTGTTCTTTTAATGTTTATATATTTGGTAAGCGGAAAGAACATTTGCCGCTTTTTTTTCTTGAGCATATGTTCTCATTATTGATCAGGATAGAATTCTGTTTTACTCATAATGATTCATTTTTCTTTATAAATAGACTATATATCTATAATCTTAAACATACAATTGATTAAATAATTATTATTAGCATTTCAATTATTTTGATTAGAAGTAACTCTTATTTAGATAGTTACCACCAAATAGGTTTAAAAATAAATACTTAATATAAAAATTTAATAACTACATTTCCTATTTTGCAAATATAATATAATAACTAATATCTAACCAAAAAAAATAAAAAAAAAGTACTAACACATAAATAAGGAAATTCTTAATGGTTTAAATATCCGATATTTCTGTACCCTATTTTATTCATTATATTGCATATTTTTACTCCTGGGAACAATAATATTTTCCAACAAATTATGCATATTTACTCTATTTTAATACAATACTTTAATCAATTATTATAGATATTCTTTCTTTGAAAATAAATCACATTTTCATCATTCTAAAATAATCAAAAGTAAGACAAAAAAGATCGTGCAAAAAAAACTTTTTATTATAAATATTTTTACTATATTTGCAAGACAAAATTGAGAAAAATAAGTAGAAGGACCTTGTTCTTTAAAGTCTATTATCTTAAAAACACATATTTCCCGTTAAAATAAGTTAAAATAAAAGATGCACATCTTTAACTATGAAAGATGCACATCTTTTGCTGTGAATGATGTGCATCTTTTGGTCAAAAACTCCTTGTTTTAAAAGTTTTAAATAATGATTTAGGAGAATTAATCCTCATTTTAGAATAATAACTCCTCTTTTATTTTTTACACTTCTTTTAAACTAAATTCAAACTTAAATATTACGCTTGCATTAAGCAAAAATAGTGTAGGGACAAAGAGAAATACTTAAGAAATAAGGTTTATAATTAAACTAAAACCTATTATTTCTACGCTTAAATAAAATTGTCAAAGAAAAGATTATTAATGTGAAGTATCTATTTATTTTTAGATAGTTGTTTGGTTGAGAGTAGTCCACATGCTGCAAGGATATCTTGTCCTTTTGATTGACGAATAGTTGTGGAAAGATTAAAAGACTCTAATTCTTTTTGAAATTCTTCCATCTCTTTAGGTGAAGGTGCTGAAAATGGAAATTCAGGAGTTGAATTATAGTAGATTAGGTTTACCATTGCTTCAATTCCTCGCAAAAGATATGATATTTCTTTTGCATGATAGTAAGTATCGTTAATACCTTTTAGAACTATATATTCAAAAGTAAGCCTTCTTTGGCCATACCAATTATATTTTCTTAATTCATCGCAGACATGTTCAATTGGATATCTCTTTTCAATTGGCATTATTTTTACTCTTTCCTCATGAAAAGGGTTATGCATTGAAATTGCTAAATGACATGATGTTTCATTAAGAAATTTTATCATTTTAGGAATGATTCCCGAGGTTGAAACTGTTATTCTGCGACTGCTAAGAGCAAATCCCCATGAAGATGTTAAAATCTCAATACTTTTAACAATTTCATCGTAGTTGTCAAAAGGCTCCCCCATTCCCATATAAACAATATTGCTTACCTCATCAAACTCATCAATACTGCGAAGAAAGTTTATTATTTCTCCTGCAGAAAGGTTGCGAAGAAATCCCTGTTTACCTGTTGAACAAAAACTACAATTCATCTTACAGCCTACTTGAGTTGAGACACATAATGTAAGACGTTTTTTATCAGGGATTAGAACGCTTTCAACAAAAGCATTTTCTCCATATTGATAAAGGTATTTTATTGTTCCATCTTCCGAAAGGGCTTCCTTAAGAGGTTTAACTATGCCTACTTCATATCTCTCTGAAAGAGCTTGACGTGCCTTTAAGGAAAGATTAGTCATTGAATCTATATCCAAAACTCCCTTTTTATACATCCAATCTGCAATTTGCTTTGCTGTAAACTTTGGCAACTGGAGTTTAAGACAAGTTTCTTCCAATTCTTTCAAAGTTTTTCCTAATAATTTATCTTTCATCTACATAACCTTCCTTGATAAGTATTTCTTTCAATCATTCTTTTTTCTATTAGAGAAACGACTTCTTCATTACGAATATTACCCCATCCTTCATGAGCCCTATAACGAGGAGGTACTTCTCCAGAAAAACGTTCTATTACTATATTTGGATTTAATTGCTCTAAGAAATCAATTATAAATTCTTTATATTCTTCAAAGGGGAAGAGATGAAAGTCTTGAGGGTTTTGCTCGTAATCGGTTATGATTGCAGTGTTTTTGAATAATTGAAGTTGATGAAACTTTAAAGAGGTAAGCCCAAGTGATGATAATATATTTGACTCTTCTAACATTTGAATTTTTGTTTCACCAGGTAAGCCAAAAATTATGTGCCCCCCTGTTTTTATGTCTCTTTCTACGCTTTGAGAAATTGCCCATCTGGTTTGAGAAAAATTATGTCCTCTATTAATTCTTTCAAGGGTTTTATCATAACAACTTTCAATCCCAAACTCCAACATAATATAATATTTCTTTGAAAGCTCAGCAATATAGTCAAGCTTTTCTTCATCAACACAGTCAGGACGTGTTCCAATAACCAAACCAACAACATTTTTATGTTGTAAGGCTTGAGAATAAAGCATTTTAAGAACATCTAGAGTGGCATAAGTATTTGAGTGGGGCTGAAAATAGGCTAAATACTTGTTTGCTTTTGGATATCTTTGTCGATGAAACTCTATTCCCTCATCAATTTGTTGAGTTATTGATTTATTGGGTTGACAGTAAGATGGATTAAAAGCATCATTATCGCAAAAAGAACAACCTCCAAAGCTTAATTTCCCATCTCTATTTGGACATGTAAAGCCTGCATCTATGGAAAGTTTTTGAACCCTTGACCCAAATATTGTTTTAAAATAATTGGAATAGGAGTTGTATGGTCGAGGACTTTTCCATAAATATTCTTTATTTTCTTCTCTCACAGATAATATTTTAATGCTTTGAATTTTTGAAAAAATATAATAATTGAAGCCCTTAACTATATTAAAGCTCTTCTTTATTGAAAAGCAAATCTACTATATGAATAGTTTTAAGATTGAAATTATGTAGATTGATATATGATTGCATATGCAATAGGCATGATTGGTCTGTACTAACAATGTAATCTGCCCCTTCAGAAAGAGCCTGCTCTACTTTTTTTTGAGCTAATGCCATTGAAACTGACTCGTTAAATAAAGAAAACATACCTCCAAATCCACAGCAAAAATTATTTGTATTGGGACTAACTATCTCTAATCCATTTACATTTTGAAGAATTAACTTTGTTTCTTCAACCAAATTGTACTCATTGAGTGAATGACAGTTATAGTGAATGGAAACCTTATGAGGAAAATATGCTCCAACATCTATGGTTTGGGTTACATCTACTAAAAACTCAGTAATATCAACAATATGTTCATTTATATATTTGTAAATATTATGACTTGAAGTATTGTAGAAGAGCTTGCTCATATTATTTTTTATATATCCTATGCAAGAAGTTGAACAACCAACAATATAGTTTCTTATTCCAAAATTATTAATAAATTTCTCACCTATTTCTTTTGCTTCAGTCCAATTACCATTATCATATAACAATCGTCCACAACAAGTCTGTTCTTTGTTATATATAACATTATGACCAAGTTTTTGAAGCAGTAGAATTAAATTTTCTCCTGTTTGCGGAGTAAACTGATCAATACAACATGGAATAAATACTTCTACATCCATTTCTCTATTTCTTGCGCCTAATTTTTAGCTTTTCTTCTTACTTAGACTGTTTATAAGTGCTATAATGTATCCAAGGGTTATAAAAGCTCCAGGAGCTAATACAAAAATTAAAATTCCATCATTATCACCAATAAACTTCAAATTAAACAAAGAGCCTGACCCCAAAATTTCTCTTACACCACCCAATATTGTTAATGCTAAAGTAAATCCTAATCCCATTCCAATTCCATCAAACATCGAATCAAAAATTGTATTCTTATTTGCAAATGCCTCAGCTCTGGCAAGAATTAAACAATTCACAACAATTAGTGGAATATATATACCTAAGCTTGCATAAAGAGCAGGAACATAAGCTTCCATTACTAACTGAACAATGGTTACAAAAGAAGCAATAATAACTACAAAAGCAGGAATACGAACATTGTCTGGGATAAAGTTCTTTAAAGCAGCAATTACAATATTAGAACATATCAATACAAAAGTAGTTGATAATCCCATTCCTAAAGCATTTATTGCAGAGGTTGTTGTTGCAAGTGTAGGACACATCCCTATTAAAAGGACAAATATTGGATTTTCCTTTAATATTCCGTTAAATAATATCTTTAATCTATTCATGGTCAATTGGGAATTATTTTTGTTCTTTATATTTCTTAAATGCTTCAAAAGCAGATCTGATTGAAGATAGGAAAGCCCTTGATGAAATGGTTGAAGCAGTTATTGCATCAAAATCTCCACCATCTTTCTTTACAATAAAATTATCTTTTCCTGGGTTCTTACCCCTTATGTCTTGATTGCCTTTTGTGGTCTTAAACCACTCACTAATTTTTGAACCTAAACCTGGCGTTTCGGAAGCGGCCAAAACTGTATAATTAGAAATAGTTCCATCCTTATCTAAACCTACCATAACTTCAATTTTTCCTGCATATCCTTCATAAGAGTATGTTTGAATTGCAGCTCCAGCAAACTCTCCATCTTTTAGAGCGGGATAAATAATAAATGCATCTGGTTTCCCATCAAGTTTTATTTCAACTTTCTCTCCAATCTTTGCATCTTTAATTGGCATAACCGCATGAATCGCATCTTGTTGTTTTTTTTGCTGGGCTTTTATTATAGGCTCTTTAGTTAGCGAGAAACCTACTGCCAAAACTGCTGATGCGACAAAAGAGATTAGGCTTAAAGATAATACCATATTTTTTAATGAAGAATCTAACTTTGCCATATGTATATTTTTCTTTTTTTAATTTAAAACTAATATCCAAAACGCTTTGGAGAAGATGCTTTATCAATAAGAGGTGTTACTGCATTCATAATAAGAATTGCAAAAGAAACTCCTTCAGGCATCGGTCCAAAACTTCGGAAGATTATTGTAAGAATACCACAACCACAGCCAAAAATTAGCTGACCTTTATAAGTTATAGGTGAAGTTACCATATCAGTTGCCATAAATATAGCTCCAAGAAGCATCCCTCCTGCTAAAATTTGATATGATGGATGAATAAATTCGCTTGGATTTACTAACCAAAGAATAAGTGAAAAAACACCTGCAGTTGTTAAAAACGAAACTGGAATATGCCAAGTTATAACTTTTCTAAATAGCATAATCAACCCTCCAATTAATAGGGCTATTGCAGAAACTTCTCCTATACTACCTCCAGTTGCTCCAATAAACATATTCCACAAATCAACAGCTTGTCCGTTTTTCAAAGCTAATAATGGGGTTGGACCTGTTAGAGCATCAGAAATTGAAGAGTCAAATAAAGGTTTAGGAAGAGGCCACTCACTCATTGCAACCTTTGAAGGGAATGAAATAAAAAGAAATACCCTACCAACTAAAGCTGGGTTAAAAGGATTTTTCCCTAATCCTCCATAAGACATTTTTGCAACACCAATTGCTACCAACGCTCCAATTCCAACAATCCATAATGGAACATTTGAAGGAAGGTTAAATGCTAATAAAACTCCAGTAATGATTGCTGAACCATCTCCAATTGTAGTTTTAGTTTTTAAAATATACTTTTGAATTAACCACTCAAAACCTACACAAAAAACAACTGAAGTAAGCGTAACCATTAAAGCATCTATGCCAAAATAATATATACTCACCAATAAAGCTGGAAAAAGTGCAATTATTACCGTCCACATTATCTTCTTGGTGGATTGATTGCTTTGCACATGAGGTGAACCTGAAACAGTTAGTAATGCCATTTTTAAAAATGTTTTATTTAACAATTTATCTGTTATTCTTTCCTTAAGAGTCTAAATAAGACTTTGTTGAACGAATAATTTCTAAGTATTTAATTTTATAATTTAATTCAAAATCTTCTGTCAAGCAAAATGATGTTATTGAAATAACTCTATTAAACATTTTAATAAAGTAGAAAAAGCTTGTAGCACTTTCTTCTCCAATATTAAAGTTTGCTATATACCATATTGCTTCTTTCCCATTAATTTTTTCTTTGCCTTCTTTAACTATTGTAAAACCTTCAAAAAACTCAGTCAAATCGACTGAGAGAAAGTTTTTATCTACAAATTCTTCCAAACTTCCATCATCCCAACGACTTGGAGTAAACTGTATCTTTTCTTCAAAAACTTGTTCAGATTCCTCTTCATCTAAATCTGAAACATTACTTTCTTCATAATAATTATCATCTTCAATTCCCTTCGCAAAGGGAGGATAGATTGTTATTTCTCCATCTTGTCCATTCTCCAAATCCCATTCGTCAGGATAAGACACAATAAAATCATTGACTTTATCAACATATACTTCTTTTCCTCCTTGTTGTGCAAATACTCCTGCAAAACAGAAAAGAAAAGCAAGAAAAAGTATATGATTAATTGATTTCATTATTGATTTTTTATTTGAAGTTTATCTTTGTGCTCTTTTACGACGTATATCTCCAATATGATTTTTTGAAACACGTATTAAGTCTAACAAAGGTCTTCCAGCAGGACAAGTATAAAGACAAGAGCCACATTCTATACAATCCATAGCATAAGATTTTTCAGTATCTTCCCATAGTCTATTCTCTGCTAATTGAGCTATCTTTATTGGCTCTAATCCCATTGGACAAACTGTTACACATTTTCCACAACGCAAACAATTAGTTTCTTCTTTACGTGAGGATTCTTTTTTAGACATAAGAAGTAATGCAGAAGTAGTTTTCACAGTTGGAGCAGAAAGATCTGAAATAGCTTTTCCCATCATTGGACCTCCACTAATAACTTTTCCTGTATCTTCAGGTAATCCTCCACAATAATCAATTACAGATTGTATTGGAGTTCCCACCCTAACCAACAAATTCTTCTTTTGCTTTACATTCTTTCCTGTAAAAGTGAGAATGTTTTGAACTAAAGGCATATTCTTTTGAATAGCATAATAAACAGCTTGAGCAGTACCAATATTATTTACAACACAACCTACTTCAATTGGAAGTTTGCCACTTGGAACTTCTCTTTTTGTGAGTGCATATATAAGTTGTTTTTCTGCTCCTTGAGGATATTTTGTCTTTAATGGGACTATATTTATTCCTTTATAATTCTTTGATATTTTAGTTAAATGCTCTATTGCATCAGGCTTATTTGCTTCAATCCCTACTATAGCCTTATCCACATTTAAAGCCTTTTTCAATATTTCTATTCCTGTCAAACATTCTTCAGCTTTTTCTTTCATTAGCCTATAATCAGATGTTAAATAGGGTTCACATTCAACTGCATTAATTATTAAAAAGTCAGCTTTTTTCCCTTGAGGAAGCATATATTTAATATGTGTTGGAAAAGCAGCACCTCCTAATCCGACAATTCCCATTTCTTTTATCTTTTCAATAATTTGAGCGGAGTCAAGTTTAATTTCTCTAACAATATCTTTAGAAGTATCAATATCTTCCATCCACACGTCTCCCTCTACATCAATGTATACTGCTGGTTTCTTATATCCAGTAAAATCAGTGGCAAAATCAATTTTAGTTATTGTCCCTGAATATGGAGAATGAGTATTAGCACAGATAAATTGTTCGGCCTTTGCTATAAGTTGTCCTGCCTTAACCTTATCCCCTTTTTGAACAACTAAAGTTGAGGGAGCTCCTAAATGTTGAGAAACAAAAACAACTGCTTGTTTAGGTAGAGGGAAAACTTCTATTGCAGAATCATTAGATAATTTGTTTTCTTGAGGATGAACGCCACCTTTATTAAATGTTTTCATGGTTATTTATGCTTCTAAATTAATTTTGAATTGATTGAGTTTGGTCAATAGTCAACTTCTCTTTTCTTGGAGGGAAATTAATTTCAAGAATTGCTCCTGTAGGACATTCCTGAACACATTTGCGACATAACTTACATTTATTGAAATCTATATATGCTAAATTATTTTCTATTTTTATTGCGTCAAACTCACATACCTTTTCGCACTTTCCACAACCAATGCAAGCTACATTACAATTTTTCTTTGCCAGTGCACCTTTTTCTGTATTAACACAACTAACAAAAACTCTTCTATTCTTAATCCCCTTGTTTCTTAATTCAATTATATGTCTTGGACATGTTTTAACACAAAGCCCACAAGCAACACATTTTTCTTCATCAACAACTGGCAAGCCACTTTTTGGGTCCATATTAATTGCATCAAATGCACAAACACTAACACAATTACCCAAACCTAAACATCCATTAGGGCAACCTCCTTCAGAAGAAAAATTAAGATGAGCATACAAACAATCTTGAACTCCTTCATACATAACTTTGGATGTAGTATTTAATCTCCCTCCATTACAACGAACAACTGCAATTTGAGGCTCTGCAGTACTTGCTTCTAAGCCCAATAATTCAGCAATTTCACTGCTTATTTTTTCTCCACCTACAGGGCAACGTAATCCTTCAAGGGAACCTGCCTTGACAATAGCTTCAGCTAACGAACGACATCCTGCATAACCACATCCTCCACAATTTGCCCCTGGAAGTTTTTCAGCAACCAAATCAATGCGAGGATCTTCAACAATTCTAAATTTTTGAGCTACAAAATAAAGAATAACGGCAGAAATAACACCAGTTAAAACTAACACCAAAACAGAGTAAATAATAATTGACATAATAATTTAAACTTAGGTTTCTTTAAAATTACAATCTACAAAAGTACGATAAAAAATAATATCAGTAAAAATCTTTTCAAAAAATTGAAAATTAAAACTCATTTACTTGTTAGAATATTAAAGCATCTAACTTATTAAAATCTCTTTTTATGCATCAAAACTTACTGTACTATAATATGAAGAGGCTGTCTTGAATATAATATTTCAATACAGCCTCTTTAAAGTTTATGTAACGATTATCAACTGTTATTTCTAAAAAATTCAGTTAGCTCTAATTTTCTTTCTTTGGAAATCTGATTCCATTTAATTCCTTCTATTGCTCCTTCTACTGAGTATAGAAGGTTTATGCAGGTATTTGGATCTTTTGATTTTAACTTCTTGAATACTTGTTCGGTGCCTAAATGTACTAAGGTTTCAAAGGAATCTATTCCAACCTCATTTAGTTTTCGAGCAGTTTCCTTTCCAATATTTAGGACTTCGGTTAAATCATCTTCCATAGAAAGTTATTATTACTATTCTTCGTCTTTTGTTGCTTCTTCGTATGCTTTCAACAATGCGTTTTGAACATCTGTTGGTACTTGTTGATATTCTTTATATTTCATGGAGTACCATCCTCGTCCAGAGGTTAGTGATGATAATGAGGTTGAGTAGCGATACATTTCTGCAAGGGGAACTTGTGCTTTGATGATTTGATTTCTTCCTTCAGAGTCCATTCCCATTACTATTGCTCTTCTTCCTTGTAGGTCGGTCATAACTCCTCCCATCATATCGCCAGGTACTTCTACTTCCATGTCGTATATCGGTTCAAGGATTTTTGGTCCTGCATTTTTGAAGGCTTCTCTAAATGCATTTCTTCCTGCTAACTTAAATGCCATTTCGTTGGAGTCAACTGGGTGCATCTTTCCATCAAATACGTTAACGACTATATCTCTTGCGTAAGAACCTGTTAGTGGTCCTTCTTCCATCTTTTCCATTATACCTTTAAGGATGGCTGGCATAAAACGAGCATCGATTGCTCCTCCTACGATACAGTTATTGAAGACTAACTTTCCTCCCCATGGGAGTTCGTGTGTTTCTGTTCCTCTTACTGGATATTTTGTTTGGTTGGACATTCCGTCAAAGTAAGGTTCGATTAACATATATACTTCACCGAATTGTCCTGCTCCACCTGATTGTTTCTTATGGCGGTAGGAGGCTTCTGCACTTTTTGTTATGGTTTCGCGATATGGGATTTTAGGTGCAAGGAATTCTATTGCTATTTTGTGTTGGTTGTCAAAATACCACTTTAAGGTGTTTATATGCAACTCTCCCATTCCTTTGATTATGGTTTGTTTTAGTTCTCTTGAAAGTTCTACTCTCATTGAACGGTCATGTTGGCAAAACTCATTTATTAATGCTCCTACCTTTTCGTCATCGGTGTTTTCGTGTGCTTTTACTGCAGTGGTGTATATTGGTAGTGGGAATTCGATTGGTGATACTGTGTCGGAAGCATTTTTTGCTGAGTTAAGGGTTGTGTTTGTTTTGGCGTCTTTTAGTTTTATTGTGCTTATGATGTCTCCTGCTACGGCTTTGTCTAATTTCGTTCTGGTCTTGCCTGAGTTTGCGTAAACTTGAGATATTCTTTCTTTGTTTTGGTTCTTTGAATTTAGAACGTCCATTCCTTCTATTATTTCGCCTGCCATTACTTTCATAAAGGCAATTTCTCCCAAGTGTTGTTCGTTGGAGGTTTTGAAAACAAAGAGTGTGGTTGGTTTGGTGGAGTCGTAGGATACTTTTTCTCCGTTTGTTAGTGTTTTGATGGCAACTGCTTCATTTGGACTTGGAACATTGTTTGAGATGAATTCGAGCATTCTTCCTACTCCCATGTTTTCTTTTGCTGAGCAGCAAAGTACTGGGAATACGCTTCTGGATGCTAATCCTAATTTCAAGCCTCTTCTTACTTCTTCTATGGTTAAATCTCCTTGGTCGAAGTATTTTTCCATTAAATCGTCGGCTCCTGCTGCTGCGTTTTCAACTAAGGTTAGGTAGAGTTGGTCTGCTTTTGCTTTTTCGCTCTCTGGTATTTCTGTAACTTCGGGTTTGCCTCCTCCTTTTGGGTATTTGTACATTTTCTTGGTAACTAAATCAACAAAGGAGTCAAAGCCAACACCAGCATTCACCGGATATTGAATAATAGTTATCTTTTCACCAAAGAAATCCTTCATCTCTTTTATTTTTTCATCAAAGGCTGCTTTTTCAGTGTCAAGCTGATTCATGGCAAACATAATTGGAATATGAAGTTTGTCTGTGTGCTTGAAAGCAAGTTCTGTTCCTACTTCAATTCCTATCTGTGAATTGATAACAACTACCGCTGTTTCAACAACATTCAAAGCCGCAACTAATTCCCCTTGAAAGTCAGAATAACCAGGTACGTCTAAAATGTTTATTTTCTTCGTGTTATATTCTGCAAACAAAGCTGTAGCAACAACAGAGTTCCTGCGGTCTATTTCAATGTCCCTGTAATCGGAAATGGTGTTCTTTTCTTCTACACTTCCACGGCGGTTGATTATGCCTGCTTCAAAGGCAATTGCTTCGGCAAGGGTTGTCTTGCCGCTTTTAGCCCCTCCAACCAAGGCTATGTTCTTAATCTCTGATGTTTGATATACTTTCATCTCGTTTTTATAAAGTTAAACATTAATATATTAGTATAATTTTTTCATATTAGAAGGAGGCAAAGATATAAAATTGATTCTTAGTAGCAAAGAAAAAGGTCTGAAAATATGGAAAAAAAGTTTAATTGAAAGTAAAGGGCTTAAAATGGGAATTTAACGCCCTGTGAAAATGCCCAAAAGAAGTATGGAATTGGAGCTCTTGCCTCTGAGGATGTAGAGAAAGGGTTTGTTTATGTGGTGGTGCTCTGTTTTGGAATTTGCTTGGAGTTTGGTGTCAATATCGGTTTTATCCACGGCAAAGGAAGCTCGGGTGGGCTTTTGGAGAGTGAGTTTGGAGGTTAGGAGAAAGGATTTGACTGATTGGGGAGTTTGTCCTGAAATGCTTGGAAGAGGCAGGGCAAAGCTGGAAGCTAAGCTAAGTTCGGGCAGGCTCACTTTGAGGTTTTGGAAGGTGAGGGATTCTATAATTTCCATGTATTTGGTTTCGGTGAAATTGCTCGCAAAGGTTTTTATATCCCAGTCCTTTGGCTCTATGATTAGGAGGGAGTAATTGCCGTTGCCTAAGGGAATATCCAAACAAAGGGCGGTTTCATTTTGACTTAGTCCGAAGGTGCCAGCAATTTGGTAGAAGGTCATTTTCCTTTGTGTGGAGTCATTTAGAGTAAAGGGGAGTTGTTTGCTCTTGAGCATTCCTTCATAGGGGATGGGGATTTGCAATTCTTGGGTTAGGGTTGGCAGAGGGGAGGTTTTGTCTGAGAGCAAGGTGGTGGACTTTTTTATTGTGGAGTCTATCTCTGAGATTACGGAAAGGGTGTTTGTGATGTTTTGGATTAGGGCTTGGCTGTCGGAGATGGAGAAATTTTGTGAAAAGACGTTGAGGTAGTTTGTGTCGGATACATTATATATATAGGAGAGTACGCCCAAGGTTGAAAAAGAGAAGGGAAAGAGTGAGTCGGTGGAGTTATATATTTGATTGAGAAAGAGAAAACTTAGGGAGTTGGAGATTCTGAGTGTTTGGAGTTCTTCTGGGGTAAATTTTTCGGCAGGTGTGCCTATTAGTTTGGGGGCTGAAATAGATACGCCAAAGTCTTGCTCCTTGGTGCTTTTGTTGCACGAAAATTGGAGTAAGGCTGTGAGCAAAAGGATGGTAAGAATGGATATTCTCCTTTTCATTAAAAATATTTTAATGGTTTTCCCTGCAAAAATACTCTAATTTTGTAGATTTGCAAATCTTTTTCATAATGAAATGACAAAACAAAAGGTTTATACTACTTCGCAAGCACTCGATAGGGCAAAGGTTTATTGCTCTAAGGCTGAGCATAATCAAAAGGAGGTTCTGCTTAAACTTAGGGAGTGGGGATTAAACCTTGAGGAGGCGGAGAGCGTGCTCTGTGAACTTATCTCCCAGAATTATGTGAATGAGGAGCGTTATGCTTTGCTTTACTCCAAAAGTAAGTTTAACCAAAATGGGTGGGCAAGAGTGAAAATCCGCCATCATTTAAACCAAATGGGAGTGTCTGAAAGGAATATCCAAAAGGGATTGGAGGAGATTTCAGAGGAGGATTATGAAGCCCTATGCCTAAAGCTCGCCACCAAAAAACAGGAAAGCCTTAAGGGAGAAAATCCAATTTCCATTAAACAAAAAACTACTGCCTATCTGTTGTCAAAAGGCTTTGAATACGAACAAATAAACCTTGCCTTAGAAAAGTTAAAAGGTAAAAACTAAAAGTGAAAAGTAATTTATGCTAACAAAAATACACCCTCTTTTGCAGTTTTCGTTCTTTAAACAATGTGAGTTTAGCCTTAATGGCAAAGGGAAGAACTTATATATAACTTTTGATGATGGTCCCATTGCGGAGGTTACGCCTGAGGTTTTGGAGCTTTTGGATGAGTATGATGCAAAGGCGACTTTCTTTTGCGTGGGAGAGAATGTTGAGAAGCATCCTGAGATTTTTGATGAAATACTCAGGCGTGGTCATAGCGTGGGGAATCATACCTATCATCACATAAAGGGCTGGAACACCAACGATGAGGAATATTACAACGATATAGAAAGGGCTAACAAGCTGATTAAGTCTAATCTTTTTCGCCCTCCCTACGGACGCATTACCCCTAAGCAGCACTATCATTTAAAGAAGTCTTACCGCATTATTCTCTGGAGCGTGTTGAGTTACGACTACAACAGACTCCTAACAAAGCAAAGGGTATGGCGAAATGTCCGTAACTCCGTAACCAACAACGATATTATCCTATTTCACGATAGCATTAAATCAAAACCCAATATGATTTTCGCACTAAAACACACCCTCTCCTATTTTTCAGCCAAAGGGTATCGGTTTTTGGGGATTAGTTAGGAATTAGGAGTTGGGAGTTAGGAATTGGGAGTTGGGGCTAAAAAGTGGGGGGATTAATTCTTGACTTAGTCTAATTTTATTTTAACTCAGTCTAATTTTATTTAGACTCCGTTAAAAAACGCATTTGACTTAGTTAAAGTGATGTTTTTGGGGGTTTCCTTAGGTTTTCTATTTGTTTTCAAAGTCTGTAAATCATTAAATACTATCTACTTATCATAGGACAAAGGGGGAGTTTTTTCTAACTTAGTCTGAGCGTTTTTTAACGGAATTTGAGCGTTTTTAGACTAAGTTAAAAAACAAGGAGACTAAGTCTAAAAACAAGGAGACTAAGTTAAAAAACGCTCAGACTAAGTCTAATTTTAAGGAGACTAAGGAGCTTAAGGACTTGAGGGACTTTAGGGACAATTTACCTCCTTTTCCTTAAACTCCCTAAGCTCCCTAAAGTCCTTAATCTCCTTAATCTTTTTAAACTCCTTAATCTCCTTAGAGTCCTTAAGCTCCCTATGACTTTTAAACGCCTTTTTTGAAAATTCTTGCAAAATAATTTTGTAATTAAATTTATTTACTCTATATTTGCACCGTGTTTAAGAAATAACAAACACCAAATAATTATTTTATTAACCAAAACTATAGAATTATGATGTGGCTTTCGCAAATTATTAAGAAGATTACTACTGGTTTAAATCCAGGTATGAAGTATTTCCCTGCACTTGTTCGTCAGCCAAATATGACTAAGGACGAGTTGGAAAGGGAAATTGCTGATTTGTCTTCCCTTTCTCCAGGTGATGTTTCCAATGTTTTCAAGAACCTTAAGATTGTTCTTGGGAAGAGTGCACAAAATGGTAGGAGTGTTGAGACTGAGATTGGTATATTCCAAATTCAACTCAAGGTTACTGCTGCCAACACTTTGGAAGAACTATCTGTTGACAATGTAGAAAAGGTAAACATTCGCTACATTCCTTCAAAAGACGTTCAGAAAACCTACAAAAAGGAGAACAATCAGTTTATGTTTGTGGATGTTACCCCTAAGGGTCATCAGGAAAAGACTGTT
>VSSQ01000538.1_pt1 | contig 23055 bp, 20 predicted proteins | sample 4763081 | NCBI WGS metagenome assembly VSSQ01 (sample SAMN12137344, study PRJNA551015) | bioreactor metagenome | isolation source: SDC9 anaerobic chlorinated ethene degrading culture | place: USA: Knoxville, Tennesee | collected 2015-01-01
TAGACAAGTTTTTAGAAATCACTACAATTTCGGAAAGACGATACATTGATGACAATTTGATTACCTCCGACATTGCTTTTTTTGCTGCCGAAAAGGCAATTGAGAATGCCCGAATCGACAAAGAGAGCCTTGATTATATTATTGTTGCCCACAACTTTGGGGATATCAAAAGTAACAATAACCGAACCGACAATGTTCCTTCTTTGGCCGCACGTGTAAAGAACAAACTGGGCATAGAAAATCCCTTTGCCGTTGCCTATGACATTCTTTTTGGCTGCCCCGGATGGTTACAGGCCTTTATCCAGGCCGATTATTATATCCGGTCGGGAGATGCCAAACGAATTTTGGTAATTGGTGCCGATGTGCTTTCCAGGATCTCCGACCCTCACGACCGCGACAGCATGCTCTATGCCGATGGAGCCGGCGCAGTAATCCTGGAGGCTGCCGAAAGCTCTGCACCGATTGGAATCATTGGCCATGTTACACGTTCCGACACCAAAGTATATCTGAATATGCTCAACATGGGTCCATCTTTCAAAACAAACGGAACAATTGACCCAAGCAACCTTTACCTTAAAATGAACGGACGACGGTTGTACCAATATGCACTCGAAACTGTACCCCTTGCAATAAAAGCTGCACTGGACAAATGTGGCACCGATATTAAGGAAATAAGCAAAGTTCTCATCCACCAAGCCAATGGAAAAATGGACGAGGCCATACTAAAAAGACTTTATGCCCTGTACAACATAACCGACATTCCTGCCAACGTCATGCCAATGTCCATCTCATATTTAGGGAACTCAAGCGTGGCAACCCTGCCCACTTTGCTTGACTTGATCCTGAGGGACAACCTCACCCACTCCGAAAGCGCCGGCAACCATTCCATAAATAAAGGAGATAAAATTGTCTTTGCATCGGTTGGAGCCGGAATGAACATCAACGCATTGGTCTATATTGTTTAGTCCAAAACAAGAGTTTTTTGTGCATGAATATAGGCACCGTTGTTTGCCATACCCTCGATACGTACTACAAAACCATCTTTATGATCGGAGGTATAGAAATCAAACTCCGCAACACCTTGTTCATTGGTCTTGACCGAGGGATTCCAATAGAGAGTTGTCCTGTAATCCGGAGGTGCATAATTCAACATAGTCGGAGTATCGTATACGGGTGCATTAAACAATGCCGGTTTTTGCCACCCACGTGGTTTAAGCACCTGGCCTTGAGACTCGCTAAGTGCAGTACCACTTGTATAACTGCTCCTGCGGGCAGATACAAGGATTACCCCCCATGCAGACCTGTAAAGGGCTCCCTCATTGCCTCTCAATACAACCAAGGTTTCAACATCCCGGACACTCCAACTATTTAACATGCCTACAGATTCCATTTTAACACCATCAATGTACAGCAGTGGCTCTTCGTTACTTACAATAGTTTTCGGGTTAAAATTGGCATCTACCGATGTTTTTATACTTGAACCCCTCACATTGTAAAGAGTACCATCTATTAAATAAAATCCAGGGTACCTTTGGACAATATAATCTACAAGACGCCTGTGGTCATCCTTTTCCAGCTCTTTCCTCTCCACAACCCTGTCCCGTTGAAGGTACTGTCCGAATGGCGAAGGATTGTGCTTTGGTCTGTAATAAGCACTAGCTCTCACTATTGCCTCATTGAGCAGAGTTGCCTCTGCATCCATCTCTGTGAATATTGGGGGGAGTGTATCCTTTACCGGAGCAATAGCTTTGTTGCTGTTAACTCTGTAATTGTAAACAGGAGGGATATCCCGGTCGTATGCAGTGATTTTAACTCTCCTCTTTCCTCGCTTGTTTACCTCTGCATAAAAAACGGTACCATCGGGAAAATCCAGGCTATCCACCATGAAATCCTGCCCTGTCAGTGGTGCTTTCCAGGCGAACCCGATTTGAGGGGCAATCAGGGACAATGACAAATCATCGGAATTTTTGCGGATAGGGGTGGACACATGTCCCCTTAAAGACTGGGTGTACTCCTTACCGTAACGAACTTTGGGAAGCCCACTCCATAAGCTTGAAATGTCGTAGCCGGGAAGTTCGCTTTTGACGAGCATATATGATTCAATATTCTCTTCCTGGGAATAATCTTTATACTTACTGTCCACAACAGATACCGAGAACTCTCCCTTAACAGGATTGCCGGAGCTATCAGTTACCCTCACATTTACCAAAACCTTATCACGAGAACCATACACATCCTTATCGAAGGTTATTTGAGTATAAAGCTTATCCTTACTAAACACAGAGAAGGTCCTCTCTGCCAATACCCTGCCCTCTCCTGAAAGCAACAGCATATGCTGGACTCCCGGGAATAAATCCCCAGCGTCAATCTTGATCAAATGCTTGCCTTGCGGGACCTCGCTACAATAATAGATATCACTCAAATTGTACAACACCAAAGTGGCATCTTTCTCGATAGTATGGGTTTCTAGCAAATAATAATCATCGATCCGTCTATAGTCAATCCTGTTATTCAACAAAGCCGGGGTAATATCGACTTTATCCCTAGCAGTCACCTTACTGGTAATGACACCTCCCGGTGTTGCCACAAATATACTTGTATAAAACATCTGCTCTACCGGCAGATTCCTGTTCCAACCGGTGTATGCTCTTAGAATATAATCCCCAGGTAAAAGAGAATCGGGCAGAGTCAGATAACCCGCAAAACCATCTTCGCTCCTCTTGATCATTACACTGGTAATCACAGTATCACCAAGCAGTTCTGCATAAATAAAATTACTGGCGGGCATCAACGAATTGGCAGAACAGTTTTCCAAATAGCCTTTTAACCACACAGTTTCGCCAGGTACAAAAACAGTCCTGTCTAAATGAACAAACAACTTTTCCGGAGACAAATACTGCGAAAAAAAATTGAAATTACTAATCAGCGAGTCCCTGTTTTGAGCAAAACCAATAGTGCCGGTAATTCCATACAAGTACAACATTGTATGTAAAACAGCAATGATTAAAGATGTTCTAACGAGATGTTTCATTACAAATCAAACATTTGTGTTTATTCCGCTTTATTATGGTGCTACAATAGGGAATTCTTTGTAGAATCGAAGCAGAGAAATTGTTTCTTTTCGTAGCTTGGTCCGTACGAATTTTTTCATCTCTTCATCCACCAATTCTCCCAGTCCATTAAGCATACCTCTGTCGTTTATACTTTCTAGATGGTCTATGCATTTTTGGATGTAATCTTCAAATGGAAGTCCCATTCTGTTTTCTACAATAAATTTATTTATCGGAGTATGCTTTTGCATGAAAAACCAACTATCAAAGATATCTCGGTTTGTTATTTCTTTTCTGTCCAGCAAGGCACAGAGTTTATGAGCAAACATATCAGGAATAACCATAACATTCATTTGTATTCCTAATAAATTTTTCAATTCGTAATGGTTATCCCATTGTCTATTGGAGATTTCTATCTTTAATTTTCGTTCACTAAAACCATAATCCAAAACGATAATCATTCCGAAAAATTTGTTTGCTTCATCGAATATCTTCCCATACTTGAGCAAAATATTTTTAATCTTTAAATAAACTGATTGTTCTTTACTAGTATCTAGCAAATTAAAATCCAAATCAACCGAGAAGCGAGGTAAATCATAAAAGAACATCAGCGCTGTTCCTCCTTTAAAACCTAAGCAATTTGCTAATTCAATATCGGAATAAACATCTTTAAGAATTTGGAACAGGAAAAATTTATGTTTGTTAACACTAATCATTTGAGAATAATTTGCTTACTCGTTTTGTCATTTTTTTTGAATTATATATTGGCAGAAGCTTATATACCAGATCTTTGTCCAGAGGGTTAAGATTGTCAAAACTATATGTTGTATTCAGATAAAGAACATCCAAAAATGCACGTTCCGGAGTTGCTATGTTAACATTGTTTCTTTGAACGATACCTTGTGTTACTATGATTATATCGCCTTTGATCTTTCGATATGAATAAATCTGGTTTTCAACATCAATACTCCGGCTTAAATAACTGACAGCAGTTATACGTTCGTCATACTGAAAAACAACACCTGCCTTTTGAAGCACATATTCAAGTGATATGTAAGATGGGGTATAAAGAGTACAAGCTAATTCTTCGGGATCATAATTGAATTTTACATAAATTCCCTTCCGTGGTCGTAATAACTTTCCTGTTCGGACATAATAATTCAAACGCTCATTAAGTCTCTTGAAGTTACTCTCACAAATAAGCATCGCAATATCATTAAGTGTGAAAACACTACGCTTATCATTATATACAGATAAAATCAAATCATATTTTCGTGAACTATTCATTGTATATTATTCAATGTTTAGTTCACAATGTTAAATAAATAAATTTTTATTTGCAAATTTGCGCATCAAATTAAAATTTAGGAGCGGGTACTGTCTGTTATCGCCCTCAGGGTATCGGGAAGGCTATCGTGAAATCTAAATATTGTCATTCCAATGACATTTTTTACGTTAATATTGTCATTATGCAAACGTATTAATATACTTTGTATTGATAAAAGATAATATGGAAATACATTTAAACCTGGTACTTGGTTAACTCCGAGAGACAAAATATTTTCAAAAGCAAACGCTATATGACAGTGTTGGCATTATTGGCAAAATACTCAGTTGTTTCCATTTTTTACTGCCCGAATCCCAATAAAGAGAATAAGCATTGTGCCGATTAAGTAAGTTATATATGCCAATATTCAAAGTGTGATTCACCTTTTCTCCCGTGATATTTAAAAAATAGCCAACATCCCACCTGATATACATCGGCATCAAAAAATTGTTCCGATGAGTAAAATAATCTCTTTCTCCAATATATTTATCATCATTAGGATTCCCGTTATCAAAACCTGGCATAAATCCGTAATATGTCCCTGCCTTAAGTGATTCATAGCGACCGGATGTCAGTACAAAAGCAGTAGATAACCCGTACTCCTTTTTATTGTTTTTCTTTAATATATATGATGACGAGAAGTTAAGAGAAGTTAAGAATATGCCTTCTGTCAAATTTCTGTCAAATTTAAAAGGAATACTCTTTCCATTTTTTTACTATAGCATAACTCCAATATCTGTTGTGAAGAATTTGTAAGAATACAATTAACGGTAATTTCCCGGCTGTCCGATGTATCTAAATTTATCTCTTCGATACAAGAAGTCACAACAAGTACAACTGCAATAAATGAAAAAGCTATTCTCCCTTGCATACTATTTAAAACCTAAACATAACCCCTATTTGAACACTACCCATATAACCAATACCAGCCTCCGCAAAACCAACAATTTTCGAATGTCCGATTTCTATCCCGAGAGGTGAAGCTTGCCACGCAAAAATCGTCTTATTTTCAGTTTTGTTTGCTTGCTGGTTATTATCAAATTCTTGTTCGCTTTTGGCAAAAACCACTCCTGCTCCGACTCTTGAATAAAGAGTTATAATGTTTTTACTAGACCAGTAGAGCTTAACATTTGGCATTAGAACATTGTAAATGTCGTTTTTTGTTCCAAGTGCAGAAGAGGACCCGAGTACAATATCTTCATTTATTTGACTGAAAGAATATTTAAATCCCAATCTGATTGTTTTGGAAAGTTTATATGAATAGCCGAAATTCAGAGCACCCCAACATTTAGAATTGTTGCTCTGGTAATGACCACCCGTATGCAAATCTGTAGCAGTTATTGTAAAATTATCCATGAATTGTGAGGCAGGAATAATTCCATAACTAACAGACAACTCATTGATTTCAGTATTATTTTGGGCATTCACACAAAATGGGATAAATAACACCACAATTAAAATCCCGATAAATTTTTTATTCATATTACTAATTTTAAATATATGTTAAAAGCCTGTAATCTAATTTTTTATACTCCAAAACACAATTAATGGATTTGCATCCTCGGGTATTTTATTGATTTCTATATAATCTAGAATTTGCCTATCAATAATTAACTTATCACTTGTGAGAACATTGGAAGGAGTGACAATGGATAGAAATTTATCATTCACTATGTCATACACAGGGAACAGATAATTGCTGTGAATATTATAACTAGTCTTGCTTTCTTTGCAGTAAATCACATATCTGGATTGAATATTAAATGAAGATTGTGGAAAGAACAAATAAGAAAAACCAAAGAAATTGTTGTTAACAGAGATATAATCCAATTTTGTAGCAACATCCTGTTTTTCAAAAATACCAATTGCCTGTTGTGGAGATTCATATAATTGTTCCGGGACCTTATATACACCAAAATCCACATAGTATTGAGGTGTTAGGGTATCTTCATAAATTTTATAAACATAATTACTCGTACCATGTACAAATAGGGAATAATCCTTATTTCCAGTAAACGCTTTTTCGGCGAAAACCATATCTCTTACCTCAACAAAGGGGATATAACTCTTTGTTTGACCATTCCTTTGTATCTGAAGATTGAAATCCGGTCCCATATGATACCATGCAAACATCTCTTTAGATAACCGGATACCGTCCAATACCAAGGAAGAACCCTCTTGTGTTATAACATCCAAAAAATCACCACTACTACATGAATATCTCAATACTTTATTGTCCGATGATAATATGAGAAGTTCATCGGTGTATTTATCAATTAAGAAGTTTTGAATGGACACATACTCTTTAGGGCCTCTGCCTTTAGAAAATATCCTGAATTTCAACTTCCCATCCTTTTGGAAACAAAGAATCTCATCCTGACTCTTGTTAAGGACAAAAAAATCAAACTTATGGAAAATTACTTTTCTGATGTTACCAATTGGAATAGAATCATCGAGTTGGATAATTTCATCGATTACAATTTTTTCCTTAATTAATGGGAAGTCGTCTTTTTCTACATTTACAGCAATTGTTAAAAGCTCGTCGTCAACTCTGTTATTACACGAAACAAGCATTAAACAAAAGAGAACTATTCGAATATATTTCATGATCATAGATATTTTGTAAATATTAAAGTTAAGTGCTGTTCTGAATTAGTTTTCATTTAATCTTCATTAATATCAAAACCGGATTGTCATTCTCACTCATTTGGTCTGCAATTCTTTTTAGAGAATCGGATAGTTTGTCATAATAATCAATCAATTGAATGTAATTCACAAAAACTGCTACATAGTTTGGATTTAGCGTTCTACCGTATTTTAGATTACGCCAATCTAAACATTCAAAAAGATAATAATCAACATTGTCTGGTCCCTTTATCTCAATTCTGTCTTCTAATGAGAAGATTTTCTTGGCTGTTTTGTCTAATACTAAAAATTTCTTATTCTTGTTGTCAATATTAAGAGATGGTTGACCAATACCGGCAACATATGTATTAAAAAAAATATACTTGTCCGTCTCCAGACTTGGAAAAACACCTCTCTCTCCGGGATTGGGATAGTTTGTAACATCTATGAATTTTGGCACAATCCTCAATGAGTCATTTATAAAAAAAGTCGTATCAGAAGACAAGGTATAGAAGTAAATCCCACTTTTTGTTGTAAGCAAAGAAGAACGCATTGTTCCCGTAGCCCACAGGTGCATTCTCTCAAAATTTATATCAGGAAAGTCATGAAAAGTCATACTGTCTTTATCTAAAAAACTTAGTGATCGAAAATTAAGAGGGGTACCATATTTATCTCTTGAAAGGATTTTTGCATGAGGAAGGAATAGAACCAACGTGTTAATATTTATATTGTCAATATTATCAAATTTTAGAATCCTATCATTGACATATCTCGATTTAAATCTTTTAAACTTTCCATACATATCATATACTTGTAGTTGCGCTGCCATTTCATCCCAAATAAACACCTCTTCTCTAATTGTATCAACAGCAAAACATATGGGGCCAAATAATTCAGAAGGTCCCCTTCCTTTTTGACCAATTGTATAAAGAGGATCTCCCTCATGATTGTATACAATAATTCTTGGATTATAAGTATTCCCATCAGCAATAAAAATTCTGTCATCAGTAATGAAAACAGATCTGGGTCTTGGCTTTTGAATGAATATATTGTTCTCACCCAGTTTTAATGGTATGTATGAGATTTCTGCAATTTCATCCAGGTTAAGATCAATCTTGGGATAGTTTATATTTGCGTCAATTTCGATTACTCCTGTAGTCGATTGCTCGTTTGAACATGAGGTTAACATTGCCAATGAAACAGCAACGATAAAAGTAATTACAAAGAAATGTCTCAAATATTCTAAGTTTAGTCGGGCCCCATTAGTTTATATAGAGCTTAAGCAACACATAGTTGTCAGCATTGTTATCAAGTTGATTTAAATCCATTTGAGCCAGTATGGGTATGCTGGATTCTAGTTCTTTAACCATTTGACCATTGACAATAAACACAATAGCATTATCATCGGTTAACGCTTTAGGAGCCCCTAGTTTTCTTATTATAAGATCGTCTGCCTCAAATTTTTGAAACAAAATCTCTTCTGTACTACGATTATACAAAAAGTATCCAAAATTATTTTTGACCCCCTCTTCGGCAATATACAACAATAAGAAATCAGAATTTTCAAAGGCAGAAACAACCGATGCTGTTGTTGTAGAGTTGAGAATAGTGAATGCATCCGAAAAGCTTTTTGCCTTTATAAAGCTGTCTGGATACTCGTAGGAACCCCAGTCAATGACATATGCAGGTAATAATGAGTCAATACCGCGGACAATTTTGTATATAGTGTTGTCAAATACATGTTTGAAAAGGATTTCTCCGTTTTGTGAAGTTGAGAAATTCATTTCTGCAAAAGCAGCAACCATAGACTCCTGCATTCCCAGGTAAGATCCAACAGGTTTAAGTAATGTATCTGTCTTTACAATAGTGTTATTATAAAAAATAGGATGTGAGATACGCTCTTTGAAAAACCAGTATTTGTCTTTTTGCTTGGAAAAAGACAGAGCATTGAATGACAAAAATGACTCTGAGATAAATTGGCCAGCTTGTGTATACTTTAACACTTTTGGTTTGGCGTCACATAACAGTAAAATTTCTTTGTTTGGATCGATGTAAAAATCTTTTATGTACAAATATTCCCCGGGACCACGACCTTCGTTACAAATACTACTTAACAAGGATCCATTAGAGCTATTATAAACAAGAATCTTAGATTGCTGTCTATCGAGTAAATAAGTATTATCAGAATCAAATTTCAAGAATAAATTCTCACCTAAAATGCCTGTTTTAGAATCCAAAGTAACGCTTGTAGCCTTTGAAAAATTGGACTGATCGAAAAACTCACCAGATTGTAGTTTTTCGTATTCAATTAACACTGCCTGCACATCTCTTCCATTGCAACCGCTTAGAAGAAATAATAAAATAAAGAAGAGATTGATAAAAGTACCATTCCTGTCAAATATCAAAATCTTATCGGGATTTATACCCACGATATGTTTATCTGTTATGCATACCCTTGCATTTACACCGATTAAGCTTTCTTGATTGGTTTCCAATTGAACCATTTCGTAGTTGCTTAATAATGTCGATAGTTCTAATCCATCGTTCATGTGAAAAAATGATATGTAATATTATGTTAGTGTCACTTTTTTGAAAACAGTTTTTGAGATATTAAGTCTTTTGGGGCTCTATGTCACTTGTTTATAATCATGTCATAGCGTCAAAATCACTAATATAGGATTACTCTCATCAGTAATATTATTGGCGATAGTTTGCAATTCTTTATTTTTATTATTATTGATGCCTAATGCTATATCATTAGCTGTCATAAAGCCTACTATCCTATTTTTTTTGGTGTATACCGGGGTAAACATAATATCATCAATATAAAATCCGATTTTTCCATCAGAATCTGTTGGGGTATAACAGTGGTTTGCTATTTTATCAAACAGCAAAAATCTAATCTCTCCCATTAAGCCATTTTGTGTTATTATGACTAAATAGGTTTTAGTATCTAAAATATTTATGGTATGATAGAAATTGCTCCATTTGTCAATAGCATCGTATGTATACAGTTCTTTTGGGAACAAATAGTTCCCCATATTCAGGATATATCTGGGTTTCATTACTATATCAGGAGTAATTATAAAGACTGTATCACTAAACTCCTCCTTGATTAATACATTTTCACCATTATTGCTGAGCACTTGAAATGCAGAAATTGAGTTTTCTCCCTTATATTTCCCCTTAATTTCTTTTATATATTCTAACTTATCCGAATAAATTGTTGCTAAGTTATGAATGTCTCCAATTTTAAAATTTTGATATTTAGCTTCTCTCTTAGGAGATGTTAATCCAATTATTTTTTTGTTAAAAAAGGTAATTTGAGAACAGCTGGATGTGGTATCTTTAACGAGATTTTATATACTCCCCACTCTTCGGACAGGTACTCGCTATTTCTAAGTAAATCTCTCATAGCTTTAGGTGGTTAAAATTACGGTTAATTTCTAGTTGTTTCAAACTTATGACTTATTCTAAGCTACATTTTTGTAATACACTTGATGCGGTGTTTGATAATCAAGACTTTCGTGAAAGCGATCATTATTGTAGAAGTCAAAATACTCGTTCATTCCTTTCCACAATGAGAGCCCGTCTTCATAAGCATAAATATAGATATTCTCATATTTGACAGAACGCCATAACCTCTCAATAAAGATGTTGTCGCAGTATCTACCTTTACCATCCATACTTATTGTTATTCCATTCTCTTTAAGTAGTTTTACATACTCTGCACTCGTAAATTGAGAGCCTTGATCTGAGTTAATAATTTCCGGTATTCCATGCCTTTCAATAGCATCTTTTATACAAGCATTACACCATTCGGTTGTCATAGAGTTGCTTATACTCCAGCCAACAACATACCTTGTATGGATATCTATTATTGCAAACAAATACATAAACCCCTTTTTCATAGGCACATAAGTTATATCTATGGCCCACACTTGATTTGCCCTGCAGATGTCCAAACCGTTCAGTAAATAGGGGTATTTATACTCTTTAGGATTGCTGATACTTGTTTTGCGGGTTGGATATATGGTTTTCCAGTTCACTAGCTTTTTAAGCCGTCTTAGGCGCTTTATATTGATATTATATCCCAGCAAGGTGAAGAGTACTAAAAGCTTCTTAGTGCCAAAAAATGGAGCCCTGGTATACAACCTGTCCATAGTTTCCATAATTTCTAAGTTCTCTTTCGATTCGGTCTTGGGCGAATAATAAAAACTACTCCTATTAATGCTTAAAAGCGTGCATTGCTTGTTTATACTTAATTGGTCATTCTTTTCAATCATAGCCTTACGTTTTTCAATTGGAATTATTGAAGCTTTTTTTTTAACCAATCATTGGCAACCTTTAATTCTCCTATTTGTGAATACAACTCCTTTATTAACACTTCCTTCTCATCTTTATCACTCTTGGGATTATTATCGAACACTAGCGAACTATTTTCTAAAAACTGCTTCCTCCAAATGCTAATTTGCGATGGATGAAGATCAAACTTGCTTGCTAGTTCCTCAATACTTGAACGCTCTTTTAATGACTCTAATACTACTTTGGCTTTGAACTCCGGGTTGAATTTTCTTTTTGTTTTCATTGTCTGGTTTATTTATGCAAATCTAATCACTTTTGCACCTGTCCAGTTTTTGGGGAGTATATTAATTATTAAATTTATCATAACAAACGATATTATTATTAACACATAAATAAACATCATCATTATTGTCATTCACCGTAAAATCTGATATATATCCAGAATATTCTCCCGGTCCACGACCTTCAATTCCGACATAACCTAAGTATTTACCGGTCTTATCAAATGATTTAATGCCTTGCATGTCATTTATATAAAACCGATTATCAGATTCTTTCAGGTCACAAATTTCGCCGATAATTGTCTGATTATTTCCTGTTTCTAAAACGATAAACTCGATTTTTTTTGCAATATCGGAGAAGGAAATCTGCTTTTTACTGTTAATACCCTGTTCAATATTGATAGCAGTTAGTTCAAGATTATTTTTCCCGTTCTGACAACTGATTATCAGTGGCAGAATCATAAATAAGATTTTTTTCATTGGTATACTTAATTTATCCTTGATTTATTTAGGAACCAGTTTTTTAAAATCCAGTTAATACTGATAGAGATTGAATAAATCGACATTATTATAATAGTATAAAATCATCCCATTTGAAAAGCACAAAGTCAATGCTATTAAGATGATGCCGAGTTTAAAATGTTTCATAATCCTGCTTTAATAGTTCAAAGTTATAATCAATAATTCGAATATGTGTCTATTTCACTTAGAAAACTTACTCATCATTGCTGCTTTATACCACTACTAATCAAGCATGTAAGAATCAAATTACTCACCAATCAGAAGACCCTCCGCAAAAGCCTCAATATCATATAATTACGAATATATAAGTGCCTAAATCCTCTATATTATTATATATCAGACACATGGAAAATATATGGAAAGAAAAAAGAGCGAATATGGAACGATTCTTTAATTAATTAAATGTCATATGTCTCATATATTCTAAGTTTAAAATTAACTCACAAATATTTCACCACCCCTAATTTATTGAGATCAATTAATTTTCGACTAAATAACCAATACAAGTACTGGATTGCTCTCTTCTGTTATTTGTCTTCCGGTCATTTTTGTAAGAAATTCATATGCTTTATGCTTTTCCGCTTCGGTTGCAGGTGCATCCTGCGGGTAATTAAGTGTTGAAGGATTAAGCACATCTGTTTTTATTTCTCCAAATTGGTACCTTGGGATAAATGTAGATTTAAAACTATCTGAATAGTATAGGTTTGAAATGTAACAATTATTGGTTCCTTTTTCTATTATGTATAACAAGGATTCTTTACTCTTGTCAATGATTCTGGCATAGATGTGTTTATCATCCTCTGCGATATCAATGAGTGCCTCACTTTCTGCAAAACCTGCAAAACCTTTGCCAAGAAAAGCAGGATAAAAGGGATCCATAAAACGAAATTCGTAGCGGGTTTTTAATTCCCCGGTTTCTTGATTGAAATTGTAAACAATATTACTACAATTAGGGTGCACAATAATATCTCCGCTAAATGAAAATATCCCTTTGGTAACAGTATTCATTCCGGCATCATAGCCCTGCAAAGAAAATATGGGCAACTCTCCGTAAGTAAGGACTTTATTCTCGTCAAGACTGTATGCATATAAAATCGGGCTTTGAGCTCCGTTGAAGTTGAAAGCAGATATGTAAGAAGTATTTTTTATCATAAGCATTTTTGAAAACATATGTTTCTCGAGCATATATGAATTAACGAACAATCCGTCGTAATCAAAAACCAACAACTTACCATCCATATTATACAGGTATACATGCCTTTTCTCGCTATCCAGAGCCATTGACATGATCATTGTGTACTCTTGAGGGCCATTGCCTTTGGCAGAAATTTTTCCCATAAATTTACCATCTCTGTTAAAACGAAATACTCCTGACGAAGCTGATAAAACAAAAATATTATCGCTGTCAATGGCCAGGCCCCATACGTCTGGCACAAAAGAATTGAGAGTAGTCTCTAATGCGATAAAAGAGACTGATTTACCTAATGTCTTGAAAGTTGCAGGAACTGCTTTTTGCTTGATCTCTGAAAAATCAAAAATATTTACCTTTTCTTGTGGTGTGCAAGAACACGTTAGAAAAAGGAATAAAATAAAGAAGAGTTTATAGTCTTTCATACTCGAATGATTGTTAAAGTAAGTGATTGATTTTGATTATCGACTTGTGATCTTTCCAAATAAGATTATGGGATTGGAATTTTCATCGCTGTCGAATGACATATTCAATGATTTTGCATATATGGCATCTATAATAAAATAGGCATACTCTCCTGTTGTAACTGGTATTGGATAAATATTGAAGTCATTTTCCTTATTTATGCAAACACGCTGGTTAAGATTCTCGAAATTAATTGATTCAATTACGAACAACTCCTTCGTTTGCTTATCTAAATAAAGATAGTCCGATGAGATCATCCTTCTTTCCAGAGAACCATTATCCCTTTTAGCTATCTCGGAATCAAATTTTTGAAATATATACCCATTCGAGTTCTCAAAGATAAGCCTGACTTCTGATCCTGAGTTAGATTGTGGCCCAATCACCCTTTTTAATCCAATTATGAACTTTGCCACCAAAGTGTGATTATCTATTAGAAAAAGTGTATCAGAATAATTGAAGTTAACCAGGCTTAAATACTCTCCATTCCCATATAATACATTTCCAAACATGCTTGGGGCAAATAAATGTTTGCCTTTGAAAATAAATAATGAATCTGTAACAGGATTGTATTTAAATGCCAGAGATATACTATCAATATCATTTGCAGAATTTAACCTCATGCCAGTATTCGAAATCCCGTAAATATAACCATGTTTATCCCCAGCATGAATTGAGAAATAACCTTGAATGGGTTTGGCTGGATTTAAAAGAGAATCAGTTATAAGGTCCAACACCTGAACCGTCCCGATTGCATTAAAATCTATATAGTAAAGGATTTCTTTCCCTGCCACAATTACAGGATTAACAACAGTACCAAATTCTCCCGGACCATTCCCTTTTGTCATGATAGTTTTTAAAAATCTGCCGTTCCTGTCAAATTTCAATATCTTATCGGGATTTATAACCACGATATGTTTATCTGTTATGCATACCCTTGCATTTCCACCGATTAAGCTCTCTTGATTGGTTTCCAATTGAACCATTTCGTAGTTACTTAATAATGTCGATATTTCTAATCCAATAAGTCCTGCAGGTGCATCAAAGTCAATGCGGACCGGTGTATCCGAATCCTGTTTACAGCCGATAACCAAAAGAAAAGCAGCAAACAGAATCAACAACTTGTTTTCTAATCCATCGTTCATGTGAAAAAATTTGATAATTAATATTATGTTAGTGACATTACCATATATACAACCCAAACAGAACATAAATATCCTCTCTGTCATTGCTGAGCGTAAATATATAATCGTCGTAATTTACATTAAGTTTCTTAAAAAAAGAGGGAGAAATTACTCTTTCTGTATAAATGGGAGAAGCCTCCATTCCTTTTAAGATTAGGCTCTGCCTATTGTATACATTGAGATACACAGTTTGATTTTTTACAAGATTAGCAATTGGACCCAACAGTTTAAAAAAAACTGAATAATCACCTCTATTGTTGGCAATGCCTATGATTTTTTGTTTTGGAAAGGTGATATTTAATGTGTCCTCAAACAATTTTGTAGTACCAGGATTTTCTAAAAAGTCACTTCCATAGAGGTAAATCGACATTCCATCATTATGCCATTTTGCAGCCTTGTAATAGTTTTTGTAACAGAATTTTGACATGATAGAACTGCATTCGTCCCTAAAGATTTCCCTTGAATATCTTTTATCAAGAAGTGAATCATGAATACTGAACATCTGAAAATATGAACCCTTTTCTCCATTAACGTTATACAATGCAAGGTATCTGTTTTTGTATTGCAGGTAAATAACGCTATCCTGCAGGTTCTTGTACCCGGGGATAAAGTAAAAAGATGTTACCAAATCCCGTTGTTTACTATGCATCTGGTAAACAAAATGGTCAGTTAAAATTTTAACCCCAAAAAACTTATTGATCAACCGCGCGTTTGCATTGAACAAATTCCTTTCAATCACATTACACTCAGAGGATGGAGCAAATTCGGCATATAAATCTGTCGAAACTCTCAGGTTGTCATTATAAAAAGAGGTATAGGCACTTTCTATGAAGAAATTACTTTTAGAATAATGGCTGGCTATGTGATCTTTATTTACCCTCAGAATCGAGCACGACACAAACATTGCCAATGAAACAGCAAAGATAAAAGTAATCACAAAGAAATGTCTCATACATTCAAAGTTTAAAATTAACGCACAAATATTACGCCAACCCTATTAATCAAAAAGATAAAATATCTAAAAAACACAAGGTCTGTCATTCCAAGTATTCTGTAAAAAGATAAATGCATCTACCTATTTCACCGTTTGCTAAACCAAGATTACCAGTCTCGGATTCGCAAGTGATATTGTTGAATTGAGACAAGTGTTTCATCACAAAAAATACTATATTCAATAAAACTTTACAACCTGTAATACTGGATTATCCTTTTCAGTCATATTGTCTGTTATTCTCTTTAAGGTATCGGGGAGGTTAGCGTAATTTTCCGATAGATATATGTAACTAAGACTATTTACTAAATAATTTGGGCTTAAGGTTTTTCCAAAAGAAAAGCTAAAATAATTCAGAGCTTCAATAGAATAACTATCAGAAGAACCATCAGGGTTCTTTTTAACAATCTCTCCATTAAGATCAAACAGCTTTTTCTTTACCTTGTCGTAGGCAAGGAGCTTTATTTGTTTTTTATCTAACTCTCTCATCCCTTTATAGTGCGTGGGATGGGAACATAGGAACACGTATCTATCGGTCTCGATGGCAGGAAATATTCCTATTTCACCTTTATTAGGATAATTAGATACATCAACAAAACGAGGAGTGATTTCCAGAGAGCTGCTAATGTGGTAAGTTGTGTCGGAGCAAATGCTAAAGAAATAAAACCCGCCTCCAGAATTAACGATTGATTTAGAAGTTGTCCATATTTGGTTTGAGTTATATATCCTTTCAAAACTTACATCTGGAAAATCAACAAGAGACAAACTATCAAGATCTATAATAGTCAAGGTCTTGCCCGTTTTTTTGATATTGTCTGCTCCAGAAAGCCATGAAGCAACAAGATATGTAGCATTTGGGTTATATCCTATAAATGTTCTGCTGTTTATGAGATCCACATTTTGCATTCTTAAGCGCCTAGTGAAATAGGCAGATCTTTTGTAATTCCCATCTGTATCATAAACAATTAGCTGGTCTTGTAGTACACTACTAATGTATACCTCGTTTCTTGAAGTATCAACTACATAATCAAATGGAGCCATAAATTCACCTGGCCCCCTTCCTTGGTTCCCAATTTTATATAAAGGGTGACCATCATAATCGTAAACAACTATTTTAGGGTCATTGTGACTAACTTCCTGCAAAAAAAATTTATCACTCATAGCAAAAAAAGAGCGTCGAACACCTGGGTCTAAAAAAATAGTATCCTCCCCTAACCTTAACGGGATGTATCTTATTTCTGCAATATCATTCAGGTCAAGGGTAAGCTTAGGGTACTTCTTGTACGCATCAATCTCAATTATACCATTGTTTGGTGCCTCGTTTATACATGAGGTTAACATTGCCAATGAAACAGCAACGATAAAAGTAATCACAAAGAAATGTCTCATACATTCAAAGTTTAAAATTAACGCACAAATATTACGCCAACCCTATTAATCAAAAAGATAAAATATCTAAAAAACCCAAGGTTTGTCATTCCATGTGCTTACTTGTAAATAAGGTCGTACACCAAAATAATTGCATTTGCATTCTCTCGTTCTACTAGGGACACTAGTGTACCAAGATTATTGTCTTTTGGTCTTATCGGAAAATTATTAATCCCATCATAAAAATTATCTTTATCAATAATATAATTTATCCCGGTATTTCTATTAAAAAAACTAATCACAGACTCATTTCTGTTCGTTGAGTTAATCCTAAACAATAAGTGATTATCACCTATGTCATAAACCCATAAAACATCTTTTTCGTATAACCACCTCGAACCGGGAATTAGCTCGGCGTTAACATTTTGAATATCGAAAGTATGCCTTCCACTAACATTCACAACATACAACTCATCAAACCTTTGTTTAACATTAGAATAGGAATATATGCTATTGTGGGTCATAGGTAAAAAATAAGTAAAATCCCCTTCTGTCAAAAAAACCGAAGATGACATGGCAAAAAAAGGGTTTTCAGATATTGTTTGAGGGATTGGAAGAGACTTCATAAGTACCGAACCATTCGAAGAATACAACTTAACAGAATAGTGATTCCCATCCTCACTGTCAGGAGCACAAACACCGTAGTTAACTAAATAGTCGCCAGTTTTAATGTACTCCATACTAATGAAAGTGCCGGCTTTAATTAATTTTTCTGTTATAAAGTTTCCATCCTTATCATAATAAAGGAATTTATCACTACAACCAACTATCAAACTATCTCCATTAAGGAAAATATCCCCAATTTTAATATATTCTCCGGGTCCTCTTCCTCTTTTATTCATCCTGTACAGAAACCGGCCTGTTGTATCGAAAACCGTGTAATAATAGCGAGAATGTTTTAATCCACTAAGAACAAATATCCTGTCTTTATGAAAAAGAATCTTGCTAACCTCACCAACCATCGCCAAACCAGAATTTTCTAATTCAATAACTTGCTTCGCACGGTATAGATTGTCAAATGATATTCTAGATCTCGAATCCGGATCCACAACTATCACATTATCTGAATCATTAACACATGAAATAATCAAAATGCAAAATAACGAGGTTGTAAATAAATAAGTTATACATTCCAACTATTATCATTAGATGATATTTACAGACCTTGTCAAAATCACCATTTTAGTACAGGAGTCCTTTAGACTTTTTAGTTTAAATTGCTTCTTTAATAGTTTCGTTTAATCTCATCTTTTCTAAATAGGCCTTAGGTGATATATCACCTAAGGATTCATGGGGTCTGTGTTCGTTATTATCTATCATCCATTGCTCGGTTAACTCCTTAAATTCATTGAGATTGTCAAACAGATATGAGTCAAGCAAGCTCTTTCTGTAACTTCCGTTTAAGCGTTTAATGAAACTATTCTGAATTGGTTTACCTGGCTGGATATATTTAATCTTGATTCCGTTTCCATTACAATGGCTTCTCTGTTAAAATCATCAATAATATTCAGAACTCTAAATCTCCTTCCATTAGTCAGAACATCGCTAACGAAGTCACAAGGGGCCCGATAAAATGGGGATTTTGTCAATTCCTCTCTTATTATACCGAATACCTAACAAGATAAGTGCAATTTTCTTCATAATCCACCTTGATTAAAATCTTTCCATTTGAATAAATCAATCTACTATTTGGCTTGATAGCCGTTTGTGGGTCTAATGATGTAATTTCGACGTTTTGATTATACTCAAAAGACTTTTGATTATATAATCCTATATGTCGGGTTCTTTTATTTTCTTGATTTATATGAAAATAATGTATAAACAGATTTTCGCCCAAAGATCTTAAGCATATTATCGATATTTGAGAAGAGTTAGGGGTACTAAAATTTTTTATCAGAAAATCAGCTCTCAATTTATTATTGATAATGGAAAATACTGTATCATTTAATAATGAATAATAAGTTGGATTATCATTAAATAAAAAGTGAGCACCTTCATTTAACATTTCATCATCTTTTATCATCTCACTTTTTTCTGTTATTTGCTCTAATTCCCTGTTTTTAATATTATACTGAACAATAAAAGGATTATTCTTTGTGCTCGATGAGTAGAATATAAGATTGCTGTCACAAGGATAAAAAGAGCTGAAAAACACATCGTTTTCATTTAATAATACATCCCTGGACTCTACAAATTGTCCATCTTTGTATATAATTATTTTTTGCTGAGCAAAATCGAAAGTGTGTAATGTAGAATCTTGTTCATTAAAATATAATCCAGAAACAGCAATATATTCCCCCGGACCTCTTCCTTTGCAATATATATTGCGGATAAACTCTCCATTTCTGCTATATTGACTAATCTGCTCAGAACGCCAAATAACAAAATAATGATTCTCCGTCTCTATTAAACCTGTGATATATCCAATGCTGGAATCTATTTGGATTATTTCTGTTTTTTTTGCAATTGAATCCAAAGGAATTTCCACTAAGTCTGAAACCGGATTTATGTCATACAAAGTAATAGAGTGAAGATTCTTTTTATTATTACAAAAAGATGTAGTAATAAGAATAACAAGGATTAGCAATATGTTTTTAATGTTATTTATCATAATTTTAGCATTTTCATTTAATTATGTTCAGATGGGGTCGACATTCTGTACTGCCAGTTTGTGCAAAAGAGGTATTTGAAAAGCACAAAGTCAATGCTATTAAGATGATGCCGAGTTTAAAATGTTTCATAATCCTGCTTTAATAGTTCAAAGTTATAATCAATAATTCGAATATGTGTCTATTTCACTTAGAAAATTTACTCATCATCGCTACTTTAAACCACTATTAATCAAGCATGTAAAAAACAAAATACTCATCAATCTTGAATCTCTTCTTAAAGACCACAATATCAAATAATTAAGATTTTGAAAGTCCTAAATCCACTAATTAGCTATATATTACATGTTTGAATTATATGGAGAGAAAATTGAGAATTAAAGAATAATAGTTTATATATTTGTTTGTGATGTATTTAATATAAGAATAAAAGCACATTGTCTCACTTGGAAAAGAATTGGATTATGACTGGATGCATTTCGAGGCTGTTTAGTATTTCAGTCTCATTGTTTTTATTTGGTACGTTTTCCTGCACATCTCCGGGCACCCATTACAATACTCTGGTTACGGCAGACAGCTTGATTATCTCAAGACCCGACAGTGCTCTGCACATCCTGCAGACCATAGATGCATCCAGGCTAAACACAAATAAAGAAAAAGCCTACTATGCACTTTTGTATACTCAGGCTCTGCACAAAAATGACTATCCGCTAGGAGATGATTCCATAATTTCAATTGCCTCCCGATACTATGCAAAAAGCAAGGACAAAGAGAAGTATGCCCGGTCGCTGCTGTACCACGGAGCCGCCCTTGAAGAGAACGATCTCAGGGCCGATGCCTTGGAGTACTACAAAATGGCCGCCGATGAATCGGAATGTTGCAACGATTACCTTACCCGGGGTCTTGCAAATTCATGGATCGGAATATTATATTCCCGCAAATTAATAGAGAATAACAGAGATATAGAGTATTATAAAAAGGCATTGGAGTATTTCACAAAAGCCGGGCACCATGCAAATGCAAACTACATCATGGGGTTGTTGGGTAAGCACTACAGGGTAGGTCAAAAAGGGAGGGATAGTGCATACCACTACATCAACATGGCAATTGATCACGCACGAAGCAGAGGTGACTCGTCTTATGCCCACTACAACATGGCATTATTGGCCAGCACATACTACCTGGACGGTAAATACGACAAAGCAAAGGAAACCGGGTTATACATTATCCGGAACCGCAACAAAAACTCTATTTCACAGGAGGTGTACAACACCCTTGCGCGATCCATGGCACACCTTGGACAAATTGACTCCGCCTGCTATTACTCCAAAAAAGTTGTTATTGAGAATAACGACTCTTTATCGTACTACATAACTATGTGTGAGATTGCCGAGAAATCCGGGGATTATAAAAATGCTCTTAAATACAGCAAACTGGCCGATAAAATTTCGGACTCCGTGGTTTTGGAAGCCCGTAAGATGGACCTGTACGATATCGAAACAAAATATGACAATGAAAAGCTGGAAAACACAAACCAACAATTAAAACTAAAAAGCGAAATCAGGTTGATATCATTCATTACCGCTGTCAGCATATTGGTAGCACTGGCCTTTTACATATTATACTTAACCGGCAAAAAAAAGACTGTGGAACAAGAGCAATTATTGTTAATTGAACGGATCAAGTCGGAATCTTTTACCAAGACCAAAGAACTACTGGAAGAATTGTCAAGAAAAAAACTTGCAGAGTCTAAACTTAATGAATTATTTGACAATAAAATGAAAACCATAGGTAATTTAATAGATTTATACTACAGGTACGAATCTCCAAAATTATTTCATGCAAATTTCAAATCTACAATGAATATGGACAATCTCGACCAGGGAGCCTTGGCCGACCTGGAAGAAATTGTTAACTTAAGATACAATGGATTAATTGATCGTATGATCGAAAAACATCCAAAATTAAACAAAAAGGAGATAAGCTTTATTGCGCTTATCTCCTGTGGGTTTTCTTTTGTAGAAATAACTGTTTTTTTCAATTTTCAAAACGACCGGTCCATATACAATTACATGAAGCGGCTTAAAATCAAATTAGGTATAAAAACAGACCTTGTGCAGTACATCAACGAGATGAAAAATCAATTTCTAAACAACCTTGAGCCTTAGGATACTTTGATGTATCTCTCCCCGCAGCTCTTTTGGGGTTGCTTTGTTTTTATATACGTTGTGCAGCGCCTTCAATATTTTCTCCCTGTGTATGCTCCAGCGGAACCATCCAAGGGCCTCTGCCAGCACTACCCTGACATTCTCATTCTCTTTGCTGTCGGCAAGAACTTCCAGCAGCATCTCCACCTGAGTGTGGTTGTTGTAGTTGCGTAATGACCGTATTGCCGAAATCCTGTCTTCCTCCGGTACCGACTTGTCCATTATGGCAGCCAAGGACCTTTCGTTCCTTTTTGCCTGGCTGTCAAAATACTTTACAACCATTCCGGCAACATCTCCTTTCAGGTAAGAGTCTTTGGCTTGTCGCTCTGCCTCTGCCTTTACCTTTTCAAACGGGAACATTGGCAGAGACCCCTGTGAGGCATATTGGACCCTTTTGCTTTCGTTGGAAAAGAGGGTTGTATGCACCAATGGCTCAATCAAAGATTCGTGGCCGCAATAACCGGCAAAACGGGCTGCATTCCTGCGGATCAGTTCATACGGGTCATTCATTGCATAGGCAAGGGATGCGGCAAGCTCTGTGCCTCCGGAATATATGATCCGTTGCAACGCCTGCATCCTCACACTGTAATATGGGCTCTCCTTAAGGTACTTCATCAACAACCTGTCATAACCCGTTGGTTTGTTTTTTGAGAGCTGTTTAAGTGCAATTGCCTGGTAATTGGGATTGTCGCTCTCCAGATACTTGAACCATACCTTATTGTTACGGCTGTTGAGGGCAAGGTTGTTGTTAAGGGCATAGGCTTCAAAACTACGGCTTTTTGTTGCAGAGCCGGGAGTTAGGCGGTATGTGGGGTCTCCTATGAGATGTGATTCCAGAGTCTGTATCTCCTTTTGCCAAAATCCTATACGGGCAC
>VSSQ01000539.1_pt1 | contig 23039 bp, 19 predicted proteins | sample 4763081 | NCBI WGS metagenome assembly VSSQ01 (sample SAMN12137344, study PRJNA551015) | bioreactor metagenome | isolation source: SDC9 anaerobic chlorinated ethene degrading culture | place: USA: Knoxville, Tennesee | collected 2015-01-01
CAGAAACAAGGTGAACCTCTCCACTGTGAGCGGTTCAATCAAGCTCTGGTACTGACTTGCAGGCATTACAGCCAGGCTGTCTCGAAAGAGGCAGCTTTTTTTATTTGACTAGCAGTCTATCCATCGGTAGCATACCTATATACCAGAGGAGGCACCGTGCAGCGTAGTGAAAAGCTTTTATATCTTCTGATGGTTCTACTTATCACCTTGCTCTTCATTACCGCCATGGCCCTCGAGGGCCCGCTCGAGGTGGTGGGACAGGTTGTATCCTTACAGAGAGAAAGTGCACGTCTGATCAACGATTTCACCCTCTACGGGGTGGGAACTGCTCTCTTCAATGCCGCAACCGTAGGAACGCTTGGTTTGGTTTTGGTCTACTTTGCCACCGTCAGTCTTTCTGGACCCACCCTCTCTGCAATCCTGACGATGATGGGCTTCGCCTTCTTCGGCAACACCCTGCTCAACTGCACTCCCCTCATCCTGGGAGTATGGCTTGCCAGCAAGCTCGCACGGAAAACCTTCGGTTCCTACAGTCTCATCGCCCTGTTCGGCACCGCTCTCGGACCGCTGGTCACCTATGTCATGTTCTCCCTCGGCCTTCCTTATGCACTTTCCATCCCTCTGGGGTTGGTTTCAGGAGTTGCTGCAGGCTTCATCCTCCCTGCAGTCGCCGGCTCGATGCTGCAGCTTCATCAAGGCTACAATCTGTACAACGTCGGCTTCAGCTGCGGCTTCATCGGCCTGTTTGCAGCGAATCTGCTGCTCGCATCCAACAAGATGCAAGCCATAACCATTGCATGGAATACTGCGTACTCCCTCTCCCTCACCCTGCTTGTCCCCGTTTTCAGCCTCGCCCTCATTATCACCGCCATCGTCGTCGACAAACCCAAGCGCAGCATGCAAGGACTGCTTGCCATCCAGAAGCTGTCCGGACGGCTTCCCTACGACTTTTTCGACACCGGGTATTTCGGCGGTACGCTGCTGAACATCGGCCTGCTCGGATTGTTGTACTGGACCTATGTACTGGTAGTTGGAGGTGTCATCAACGGCCCGGTCATCGGAGGAATCTTCACCATCATGGCTTTCGGAGGTTTCGGCAAAACCTTGAAAAACACCACCCCGGTGGTTGTAGGAGTCATTCTTTCCACCTTGCTGTTCGGCAAGTCCCTTACAGCCCCCGGGCCCTTGCTTGCAGCGCTTTTTGCCACCACACTCGCCCCCATCGCCGGTCAATTCGGCATCATCGCCGGCCTGCTTGCAGGCTTCATCCACCTGATCATGGTGGAAGTAACGGCTTCCTGGCATGCCGGCCTCGACCTCTATAACAATGGATTTGCAGGAGGTCTGACCGCAAGTTTATTCATCGCCATCCTGCAATGGTACAAGACCAATCGCCCGAAGGAGGATTTCACCACATGAAACGAAAAGAGTTTCTCGGACGACTGATTGGGGAAGTAACAAACTTCCTGCTCGAAGGCAATCCCCTCCGACTCGTCGTCTCCCTGCACCAGGAAGACGATGGTGCACATATCAGCTTCTTCGACGACCGGCCGAGGTCGGAGGAGGAGATTCAGCGAATCTACAACTCCCTCAATCCCCAAAAGAGCAGACCAGAGCTCGCCGAATACTATGGTTTGATGGCCGGCCACGATATGGCGTGGGATGCACGACTGAAACTCATCGGCTGGCAGATCAAGCATGCCAGTGTTGACAATTCGGACAGCGGATTGAGAATCGACCTGTGGTTGGGCAGTGATGCATTCAACCCGGAGAACTTTACGTTGAATAAGAAGGAAAAGAAGAAGTAATTGCAACAAATCTTATATTTTTTGTTGCATAAGCTCTTTTAGTTATGGGTTCTGTTGTATATTAATGCAGAATCTGTTGCATAATATTCCAATTTTGGCTATCATCCCTACAATTTAAGCGGATGGAGCAGCCATGAACACATGCTTTCTACTTCTCGAAGACGGAACCTTGTACCAGGGCAACGGGTTCGGATTGCAAGCCCCGTTGCTTGACGATCATCTCTGTGCAGCAGAGCTCGTCTTCAATACCAGTATGACCGGATATCAGGAGATTCTGACCGATCCCTCCTACCATGGACAGATGGTGGTCATGACCTATCCGCACATAGGAAACTATGGCTGTGAGCCTGATTTCGATGAGGGGATTTCCTCTCCAAGTCCCATTTGTTGTACCGCTCTTATTGTTCGAGCAGCATATGAAGGCCCTCTTCCTTTGAAGAGGGTCTCTTTAGATACCTACCTATCCGAGCATAAAACAGTCGGGATCACCGACATCGACACCCGCTGTCTTACCATCCATCTGAGAAAGCATGGTGCACAGAATGCAGCAGTCTTCCGTACCATGGACGGGAAGCTGACAGACCACCAATACCACCGGGCTCTCGAAAAGCTTGCAGCCTACCCGCATGTCGGACAGCGCAATCTTATTGAAGGTGTTGCAACAAAACAGACGATTACAGACCCGAAGCTACCCAACCTCCCCAAGCATCCGAAGCTCAGGTTTGCCGTGGTGGATTTCGGTATCAAACGTTCCATCATCGCCGAGCTGTACAAACGGAATATCGCCGTTACACTCTTCCCCCCTTCGGTCCAGGCAGAAGAGATACTTGGAAGCGGCTGCGATGCAATGCTGCTCTCCAACGGGCCCGGGGACCCGGCCCTTCTTACCGAAGCAGTGACGATGACCAAAGCGGTTATGGACTCCCTACCTGTCTTCGGCATCTGTCTGGGCCACCAGCTGATCACCTGGGCGCTGGGAGGAAGAACGTATAAAATGAAGTACGGCCACCATGGCGGCAACCACCCCGTCATCGACATCCGCACCAAAGCCTGCTTTGTCACCAGCCAAAACCACGGATACGCAAGCCAGGAGGATTCCCTGCCTTTCGAGGTCGCAGTCTGGCTGCGCAACGCCAACGACAACTCCGTCGAAGGGCTGTATCACACCACCAAGCCCATATGCTGTGTACAGTTCCACCCCGAAGCCTCACCAGGCCCCCGGGATGCCTCATGGATTTTCGATACCTTCATCCGGACTGCACAGGAGGCAAAAGCATGAGTGCCAGAACCGACATCAAGAGGATTCTCGTCATCGGCAGCGGCCCGATCGTCATCGGCCAAGCCTGCGAATTCGATTACAGCGGGACACAAGCGGTCAAGGCGCTGAAGGAAGAGGGGTATGAGGTAATCCTGCTCAACCCCAATCCTGCAACCGTCATGACCACCCCCTCCTTGGCCGACAAGGTCTATCTCGATCCCTTGAAGGTAGAATATGTCGAACAAATCTTTCAACGCGAGAGACCCGATGCAATCCTGACCACCATGGGAGGCCAGAGCAGCTTGAACCTTGCCCTGGAACTGGACAAGGCGGGATTGCTCGAGCAGTACGGGGTCGAGGTGATCGGCTCCTCCATAGCCTCCATCAAACTTGCCGAGGACCGAGGCTCCTTCAAACAAGTGGTGGAGGGACTTGGCTTGGAGAGCGCCAACAGCCATGTTGTACACTCGCTTGCTGAAGCACAGTCGAAACTTGCAGACTTCCCTTATCCGCGCATCATCCGTCCCTCCTATACATTGGGAGGAATGGGTGGCTCGATCGCCAACAACGAACAAGAGTTCCCCGAACTTCTGCTCCACGCCCTCGAGACCAGCCCGACCGGCGAGGCGCTCATCGAGGAGTCCTTGATTGGATGGAAGGAGTTCGAGATGGAGGTTATGCGCGACAAAGCCGACAACGCGATCATTGTCTGCTCGATCGAGAACATCGACCCCATGGGAGTGCATACCGGGGACAGCATCACCATCGCTCCCATCCAGACGCTGGATGACAAGCTCTACCAAACAATGCGTAATGCTTCAATAGCAATCCTGCGTGCGGTAGGAGTCGACTGCGGAGGCAGCAATGTCCAGTTTGCAGTCCATCCAGAGACAGGGAGAATGGTGGTCATCGAAATGAATCCGCGTGTCTCCCGATCGTCGGCCCTTGCCAGCAAGGCAACCGGATTTCCCATCGCCCGCTGCTCGGCGAAACTCGCAGTAGGCTATACATTGGATGAGGTGGTCAATGAGATCACCGGCCAATCGGTCTCCTGCTTCGAACCGGTGCTGGACTACTGTGCCGTCAAGGTCCCTCGCTTCGAGCTGGAGAAGTTCCCCCTCCCAATCTCGGCATTGGGAACACAAATGAGAAGCGTAGGAGAAGCCCTTGCGCTGGGGAGAACCGCCTTGGAGGCCTTGAACAAGGCCATCCGTGCATCCGAACGCAAGCTGGAAGGCTTGTGCGACCTGGTTGCGATCGGCCGCTACAGCGAAGTGGAGGTGGAGCAATTCTTAGGCAGTGCACACCCGCTGAGACTCTTGTCCGCCTATACCACGTTGGTCAGAAAAGGGCCATCCAGCCTGCCTATGATCGAACAAATCACCAAATTCGACCGCTGGTTCCTGCATCTGCTGGTGCAGCAATACGAGTTGGAACAAGCCATCCGCTCCAAGCTCGATCAGCAAACCCTGCTCGATGCAAAGAAGGCCGGTATCAGCGACCGTCATCTCGCCTTCCTTACCTCACAAACGCCACAGGCCATCGAGCGGCTGCGCTATGCCTATGAAATGCACCCGGTAAATCACCATGTCGATACCTGCTCGGGGGAGTTCGATGCCCTCACTCCCTATTTGTATACCACGTACGACGAAACGACAGAGGCCAAGCCGATGGGAGAAGAAGCGGTAGTCATCCTTGCCAGCGGTCCGAACAGGATCGGCCAAGGCTTGGAGTTCGACACCTGCTGCACCCTCGCCTCCCTTGCCTACCGCAAGTTGGGCAAGAAGACCATCATGATCAACAGCAACCCGGAGACAGTCTCGACCGACTTCAACATCTCCGACCGTCTCTATATGGAGAGTCTGGCTTCCGAGGAGGTCAAGGAAATCCTGCGTCTTGAACGAGCGAAGCATGTAGTGGTTCAATTGGGAGGACAAACCCCGCTGAACCTTGCCGGCGACCTGATCAAGGCAGGCGCCTCGATAGTCGGAACAAGCCTGAAGGGACTGCTTGATGCCGGAGACCGTGGAAAATTCTCCGCCCTGGTCTCCGAGCTCGGCCTCAGGCAGCCGAAGAACCGCAGTGCCAAACGAACCGAGGATATCCTTCCCCTGGCCAAGGAAGTCGGGTTTCCCGTCCTCATCCGCCCCTCCTTCGTACTCGGGGGACGAGGCATGTACATCGTCTATGATGAAGAGGCCTTGCTTGCGCTCACGCACCTTGAGGCCAGCGAAGAGGCTCCCGTTCTGGTTGACCAGTTTCTGGAGGATGCCTTCGAGTATGACCTCGATGCGGTCTGTGACGGCAAGAGCCTCTACATCGGAGGAATACTGCAGCATATCGAGGCTGCTGGAATCCACAGCGGCGATTCGGCCGCCGTCTTTCCACCCTACAAGTCCAGTCCCCAGATCCTGGAGCAGATGCAGGCTTGGGCGCATAAGCTCGCCATAGCCTTGGACACCAGGGGCCTGATGAACATCCAGTTTGCCGCCAAGGACGGGCTCTTGTACCTCATCGAGGTAAATCCCCGCGCTTCCAGGACCATTCCCTTCATTGCCAAGACCTCTGGCGTCGATCTCATCGAGGCGGCGGTACGGGTCTGGGAAGGAGAGGATTTGGTCTCCCAAGGCTTGGTGAAAACCGTTGGAGGCAGGGCGATGGGAACCTGCAGGACCGGGTGGGCGGTCAAGGAAGCGGTGTTCAGCTTCGACCGTTTCTCCAATGTCGACCCCGCCCTCGGACCGGAGATGCGCTCAACAGGAGAGTCGATCGGCCTAGGTAAAACATTCGGCGAGGCGTTCGCAAAGAGCCAGATCAGCGCGGGCAACAAGCTGCCTGTTGCAGGAAAGGTCTTTGTCAGCGTCAACAAGAAGGACCGCGCCACCATTCTGCCGGTTGTGCAGAAGCTGGTAGGTCTGGGCTTTGCAGTAGCGGCAACCAAGGGAACTGCAGGCTTCCTGTTCGAACAGGGAATCTTGTGCGAGGTGATGCAGAAGGTCCATGAGGGGAGGCCGAACATCATCGACTATCTGAGGAGCAGGCAGATTGCCTTGGTGATCAACACACCGATGGGCTACCAGGCACACGCCAGCGACGATGAGATCCGCAGCATCGCCATGCGACTGAAGATTCCCTACACCACTACCACCAGTGCCGCCATAGCTGCTGTACAGGCAATCGAATACCTGCAAAAAAAACAAGTGGTTGTTCGTTCCCTCTCTTCCTAGGAGCAATTGCCTTTTGGGTCCTCTTACGATAGTATGACAATACTTTACAAAGGAGACCCAAGAGGGACCGAGTATGTCTGAAGAAGTATTTTCCCAACGAACAACTACCTGCGGGGCGCTGACCAAGGCTGACAACGGAAAAACCGTCGTCCTCAATGGCTGGGTGCACCGTGACCGAAATCATGGCGCACTGCATTTCATCAACCTCAGAGACCGTTACGGCATCACCCAGGTGGTGGTCGATGACGATGCGTCACCAGCTCTCCAGGCTGTTGCAAGCGAGCTTCGTCTCGAATACTGCATTGCCGTCACCGGTTTCGTCCGCCTTCGGCCCGATTCCATGGTCAATCCCGAGATGAACACCGGCGAGATTGAAGTAAAGGCACAGAGCATCGAGATTCTCAGCCGCTGCGCCCCTCTTCCTTTCCAGATCGATGACGGCAAGGAGACACGCGAGGACCTCAGGCTCAAGTACCGGTACCTTGACTTGCGCAGCCAAGGCATGCAGCAAAGGCTCAAGCTGAGGCATGATTTCATTTTGGCGTGCAGAAAGTACCTTGCAAGTCGCGATTTCTATGAGATTGAGACTCCGACCTTGATCAAGAGCACCCCCGAAGGTGCCCGCGACTTCCTGGTTCCCAGCAGAATCTATGCAGGCAAGTTCTATGCACTTCCACAGAGCCCCCAGCTCTTCAAGCAGATTCTCATGGTCGGCGGCATGGACAAGTATTTCCAAATCGCCCGCTGTTACCGTGACGAGGACGCCCGCGGCGATCGTCAGCTCGAGTTCACCCAGCTGGACCTTGAGATGAGCTTCGTCAAACGCGACGATGTCCTTTCCTTGATGGAGGACCTGTTCAACAGCGTCTTCAGGGAAGTCATGAACTACGAGCTGCCCGCACGCTTCAGACGGCTTTCCTACAACGATGCCTTGAATACCTACGGCTGCGACAAGCCCGACCTTCGTTTCGACCTTCCCCTCAGTGATGTGAACGACCTGGCCCAAAAGAGCAGCTTTGCCACATTCAAGGACATCGTCGCCAACGGCGGGTATGTCAAGGCTCTGTGCGCTCCCAAAACCGAGGGTGTGGACTTCTCCCGCAAGTACATCACCGAGCTTGAGGATGCCGCCAAGATCTACGGAGCCCAAGGGCTTGCTTGGATAAAGGTGGGTGAGAACAAGAATCTTTCGGGTGGAGTGAGCAAGTTCTTCAGCGGTCTTGAAGCTGAGCTTGTCGAAAAACTCGGTGCCAACGAAGGGGATATGATTCTCTTTGTCGCCCACCAGAACTGGAAGAAGTGCTGTGCAAGCCTCAGTGCCGTACGTACCAAGCTCGGCAAGGACCTGAACCTTATCAGAAAGGGTTTCGAGTTCTGCTGGATCATCGACTTCCCCCTCTTCGAGTACAATGAGGCAGGCGGACACTGGGAGGCCGCACACCATATGTTCAGCATGCCCCAGGCCGAGTACCTCGATACCCTCGAGTCCGATCCGGGCAGCGTAAAGGGTGATTTGTACGACCTGGTCCTCAATGGGTATGAGGTAGCCTCCGGCTCGATCCGTATCCACGATGTCGAGCTTCAGAAGCGCATCTTCCGCATCTGCAACTTTGATGACAAGACAGCAGAGGAGCGCTTCGGCTTCCTGCTCAATGCCTTCCGCTACGGGCCTCCCCCGCACGGCGGCATTGCTCCGGGAGTCGACCGTATGGTGATGATCATGAGCGAGCAGACATCCATCCACGAGGTCATCGCATTCCCGAAGAATACGGCTGCAGTCAGCCCGATGGACGATTCACCGTCCGAAGTCGACCAGCAGCAGCTTGACGATTTGCACTTGATCATCAACTATCCCAAACCTAAAGCTTGATTTGGAGAGCCCTGGAGCAATCCGGGGCTCTTCCTTGACAAAGAGGGCAAACGGCCCTAGTGTGTAAAAGACATCTGCGGGACTGCAAATCCTGCGGATGTCTTTATTCTATGCAGAGAGATGCCCTATGAAAACAAACCTTGCGCTGACTGTATCAAAAATCAATATCTTCAATAATGTGGTGCTTGCAATCAGCAAGATCAGCATCGGTGTCGTCGCTCACTCGGCAGCCCTGCTCAACGACGGTATCAACAACGCCGGAGATGTAGTCAGCTCGGTCATCGCCTCGGTGGGTATTTCTGCGGCCGGAAAAGAGTCCGATGCAGAGCACCAATACGGACATGAACGGTTGGAGAGCGTTGCAGCCATTCTTTTGTCGGGTATCATCATGGTCGTGGGGCTGGGCTTGCTCGTTGATGGAATCTCCTCAATCATAAAAGGCTCCTACCATGAGAGCCCGGTTCCCGGCCTGCTTGCCGTCATTGCAGCCATTGTCTCCATCGTAGTAAAGGAGATCATGTTCCTCTATACCCGATGGGCGGCTAAGAAGACAGCCTCTTCGGCCCTGCTTGCCTCAAGCTGGGACTCACAGAGCGATGTGCTGGCCACCACCGGCGGCTTGATCGGCATCCTCTTTTCCCGCATGGGGTACCCGATCGCCGATTCCATTGCAGCCATCATCATCGCCCTCTTCATCTTCCGTGTCGGTGTGCAGGTATTCCGCGACGGGGCCGACCAGATGGTCGACCGTGCCTGCAAGGAAGAGACGGTTCAGCAAATTCGCACCGTCATTCTCGACCAGGAAGGGGTCCGCGGCTTGGACCTGCTGCGAACAAGAACCTTCGGTTCTCGTTGCTATGTCGACGTGGAAATCTCCGCCGATGGTCTGCAAAGCCTGGTGGATGCACACTCCATCGCCGAACGCGTCCATCACGCCATCGAGAAGAACTTCCCCCAGGTAAAGCACTGCATGGTGCATGTAAATCCCAGCAGGCAGAAGAAACAATAGTTTACGATATATCAGAAACTTTAATCGTAAATACATAATTTTTACGATATATCGTATTTTTACCATAAAAACTCTTTACTTTACGATATACCGTAACTATACTGCCATTAAAAGGCAGAACATATGATACTCAATAGAAATCAGTATCTTGACCGAGTCAAGGCCTTCATGCACCAGGATATCATTAAAATACTCACTGGTATCCGGCGTTGCGGCAAATCGAGGCTGCTCTCCCTCATAAGGGAAGAGCTCCTCCAACAAGGAGTGCCGCAGTCACATATTCTTCTGGTGAACTTTGAATCTTTTCAATTGGATTTTGAGAAAACCGTGAAAGCTGTGTATGCAGCCGTCCAAGCATTGACGAAACAAGCAGCAGGAAAGAAGGTATATCTATTATTTGATGAGATTCAGGAAATTGAGCATTGGGAGCGGGTTGTCAATGCCTGTCAAATTGATTTTGACTGCGATATATACCTAACGGGCTCGAATGCTTACTTATTGTCCAGCGAACTTTCCACCTATCTCAGCGGAAGGTATATTGAGATTCAGGTGTATCCCTTCTCTTTCCGGGAAGTATGGGAGTATGGAGTTCTCAACGAGAAGACAGCTACCAAGGAGCAAGCATTTGAAAAATATCTGAATCTTGGTGGACTGCCTTTTATTCATCAAAACTCTCTTTCCCCAGAGAATGCGCGAGTCTATCTTGAAGATGTCTTTGAGTCAGTTTTGGTAAAAGATATCATAGCCCGCAACAAAGTGCGTGATATCGATACATTAAGGAGAATTCTTATCTATTGCGTGGCGAACAGCGGCAGGATGTTCTCTGCCTCGAGTATCGTTAAGTACCTGAAACATGAACATCTGTCCATCTCTTTGGATACGTTGTATCGGTACATCGAATATTTCAAGGCTTCATGCCTTGTCCTTCCCGTCAGCCGATTCGATATCAAAGGGAAAGAAGTCCTGCGATTTCAACAAAAACTCTACCTCAGCGACCATGGGTTCAGACTCGTTGCATTCTCCAGCAATGTACGTGATATTGAACTCATTCTTGAGAATCTGGTTCTTCTTCATTTGCTTCAATACGGCTATACGGTTTTTACAGGTCACTTGGACGGGGTAGAAATCGATTTTGTTGCACATAAAGGAGAACAATTACTTTATATCCAAGTCTGCTACCTTCTAGCCAGCGAAGAAACAAGAGAACGTGAGTTCGGAAATCTTGAGAGAATTCGGGATAACTTCCCAAAATACGTAGTCTCCATGGATCCGATCAGGCAAGGCCGCAACGGCATCGAGCACTCCCATATCATCGATTTCCTCCTATCAGAACCCCTCTAAAAACTTCCCTCACGTTTTGCCGGTGTGCTATGCTTTCAGACATACAGTCGCATACCAAAAGGAATACGATCTTATCATGATGGAAACCATGCTGCGTACCCAGATTCTTCTCCTTTGTCTTATGTTGCTCGGCTTCTGCTATGCCGCCACAACGTGGAAGCCCTTGTTCGGCGGCTTGGGTTCTTCGCTCTCGCTTCGGCTCTACCATCTCTTCATTCTCTTTACCACCATCATGCTGGTCACCGATCTTCTAGGTTGGGTTTTGGATGGGAGACAGGATAAAGGTGTACATCAGATTCTGCTGGCGGCCCACACAATCTACTATGCCATACACGCCCTGCCGACCATCTGTTATATTCTCTATGCCGATCAGCTGCTCTACCAAAATCCAGAGAGGTTGAAACGTTGGGCGGTACCTCTGATAATCCTGGCAGGCTTGCTTGCACTTGCTTCATTGGCCTCCCCAATCACTGGATGGTTCTTTCACGTCGATGCGCAGAATGTATACACTCGAGGAACATGGTTCATCGGCTATGCTGTTGTCCAATTGCTGCTCTTGGGAGCATCACTCATCCCTCTTATCGGAGCCGCAAAGAAAAGTACGGCAAGGACGTATTGGACGCTGGTCTTCTTTCCGGTCATTGCATTTGCAGGGGGCCTGCTTCAATCGTTGTTCTATGGCTTGGTGTTGATCTGGCCGGTGACCACGGTATTTCTTGTGGCTGCAGCGCTGAACATCCAGAAAAACCAAATCGGCATCGACCACCTTACCGGCATCTCCAACCGTTTGTTGTTCGATGAAATGCTCAATCATCATCTGCATCTTCAACAAGGATTCGGCTGCATCCTGATGGACCTGGACGGGTTCAAGCAGATCAACGACACGTTGGGGCACGATGCGGGCGATCAGGCGCTCCAGGAGATGGCCAGGATTCTCAGGCGGGTGGCCGGACCCAAGGACATCGTAGCCCGCTACGGCGGCGATGAGTTTGTAATACTGATGCATGAGGCTTCAGAGTATCACCTGCAGGACTTGGTTTCGAGAATCGAACTTGAAGTGGCGATGAGCAACCAGTCCTCCAAAAGGCCGTATCTGCTATCGGTGAGCATGGGATACGCCATCTTCGACTCCTCACTGTTTTCCGATGACAAGAATTTCATGGCCGGCCTCGACGGGGCCATGTATGAACAGAAGCGGAGCAAGCTTGGCAACAGGAAGTGAGAGGACCGTCATGCTCGCTGGAAATATCGTCCTGTATGGGCTATGATGGAGAAAACGATGACAAGGAGTAATCCATGGGTGATAAAAAACATATACGTGCAGACTTTGTTCCGGGCCACTACCAGTTTACAACCGACAAAGGCTCCAGTTTCACCATAGGGCCTGAGAGCGCTCCCTATGACTACCTGCTGGGCGCACTATCGGGCTGTCTGTTTTCAACCTTTGAGGAGCTTGCGGTAAAGATGCGCGTCAGCTGGGAGCATGTCAGTTTTGAGGTGCATGCAGAGAAGCGCGAGGACGTACCGACCACGCTTCGGGAGCTTTCCATAACCGTAGAGGCTACCGGTGTGGACAACCAGCAAAAGTTCAGCAAAGCCTTTGAGACTGCTACGCGCTACTGCTCCATCTACCAGACCATCAGCGGTGTCAGTGAAATGCACTGGTCTGTGGATTTCAGGTAATTGCAATGGCAGGCAACGGACGCTTCACCACCATTCTCCTGTTCGAGGCTTTTGAGAAGGCCCTCATGCAGTTCATGCATGAGGACGCGCAGGTTCTTACCTGGCCACGGGCCAAGGCGAGCCTTGCACACTGCCTGGCCGGCCAACTGCAACGGAGTCTGAGAAGCGTCCTCGGCTTGAGCGAGGACAGCGCCAGTCCCGCTTTCTTCTCGCTTCCGCAGGATATCAAGGTCGATATTCTGGTCGAAGGGTGTGACATCCTGGTACACGACCGAAAAGGCAAGCACCTGTTGGGCATCGTCCTTGGCTACGACTATCTGTCCAAGGCACAGCAGGAACACCTGCATCAACTCAAGGAGCAAGGCTTCAGGCTCGTCCTGGGGGTCTCGTTCTTGATGCAGAAGGAGTACGTCCTTCTCTACAGTCCGAAACAAGAAAGTCTTGAGTACTATCACTTCAACAAACAAGATGGTACGACACACCACCTCATGCAGCGCGACGTAGAAGGCGAAGCCGATGATCGTCAGCTCTCCTTGGGAATCAAGGTACGAAAGAAGCGGAAGCCTACACAGGATCAATGACACGGTGACGGCCGGTCATCTTGTCCACTCCCCGCTTGTGGGCATCCTCACATCCATTCCAAGGTTTATCCATATTCTCCGACTTGTACTTCTGGGTCATCCAATGAACATCATTTGCTATTCTGTCCAGGTTGAGCACCTCGGTCTGGGTCAGGTCATGTACAAACTGTGCGAGCAACGAACCCGACAGAACGGCCGGAGCCGTTTCCAACAGAAGCTGGAAGTGATGCAGGCAAAACCCTTTGCCTTCCTGCAGGGCAGAGCGGAAAGCTGAGTCCTCACCCCACAGATAGCAGGTAGTGAATAGATAGCGATCCAGGCGCTGCTGCATCGCACTACAGACCAGGCATCCTTTCTCGCGCTTTTCCATGTCAGCCTTCAAGGATTGGATGGCTTTCCTGGCCTGTCGGGAATTCTTGGTTCCCAGCAGGCTGTTTATCGATTTCTCAAACTTGTTTCGTGTCATGCCAAGGTACGTATCGGTCATCAAAGCGATGCCCTGGGGTTTGTTGGCGGCTGTCAACAGCTGCCAATGCTTGGTACAGAACCCGCTCTCATTGACCTTGACCCGAGTCTCGGGGTTCATGACCGAATTTCCCAGATAAAAGGAAAGAGCATCCTTCTGGGCCTCGGCCATCAAATCACACACATAGCACTCACTCTTGCTTGCAACACCATCCCATACAGGGATGGTTTCCAGTTCAAGCTTCATACAGCTACCAGGGCTTCAACCTTCTCGACGATTGAAGCAGCGGTAAAACCGAAGGTTTGTGCAAGGTAGGCAAGTTTACCGACTTCCCCGAAACGTTCGCCGACATTGACGAAATCCATTCGGGTCGGCTGTACCCGGGCGAGGTGTGCGGCAACGGCCTCTCCGATCCCGCCTGCATACCGGCCGTTTTCACAGACCAGGATCCGGCCGGTTTTTGCTGCCACCTGCTCGATCAAGGGATAATCGAGGGGACGGATGGTATGCAGGTCGACCAAGGTGGCTTTCACTCCCTTCTGGAGCAACAGCTTCACCGCCTCCTGGGCGGCATTGACCATTACTTCGCCGGTAGCGAAAATGCCGACATCCGAGCCTTCTGCCAGGACTATGCCCTTGCCCAATTCAATGGGAGTTCCCACCGGGTAGCGGTGGGTGGCACCCTTTCTGGGAACCCGGGTATAGGAAGCCTTGTTCAGCTCATAGGCCTGACGGATCAACTCATACAGGCTCTGGGCGTCGCTCGGTTCGATGATGGTGACACCGGGAACCTGTCGCATGAGGGCGATGTCCTCGAACGGCATGTGCGTCCCGCCGTTGAGCTGGGCGGTAATGCCCGGGTCGCTTCCGATGAGATGCACTGTTTGGCCTGTGTATCCGACAGAGAGAAAAACCTGGTCGTAGGCGCGACGGGTGGCAAAGCAGCCAAAGCTGTGGGCGAACGGAACCAGACCCATTGAGGCCAGGCCCGCAGCCACACCCACCATATTCGCCTCGGCGATACCACAGTTGTAGAACCGATCGGGATAGCGCGAACAGAAGGATCCCGAGCCGAGACAGCTGGCCAGATCGGCATCCAGCATCACTACTTCCTTGTGCTCGGAAGCAAGATCATTGATGGCAGCCATCGCTGCATCGCGCATATTTTCACAGGTACTTAAATCTCTCATAGCGTTGCCCCCTCGCGAGCATACAAATCGGCGATGGCCTTCTGGGCCGCCTTCTGGTCGAAAGCCATGCTGTGGTTGGCTGCCACACCCTCTCCGGGAATAAATCCAAAGGACTTGATGGTGTCCAGGATGATCATGCTGGGTCGGTCCACAACCGCTTGGGCGCGCTTTACGGCGCGGTCGATCTGATCGAAGTCATGGCCGTTGATCCGCTGCACATGCCAGTTGAATCCAAGCCAGCGGGTCTCGATGTATTCCATGTCGGAAATGTCTGAGACATATCCGTCCAGCTGCTGCTTATTGTAGTCGGTGAAGGCTATCAAATTGCCCAGCTTCCACTGGCTGGCTGTATGGGCTGCCTCCCAGATCTGGCCTTCCTGACTCTCCCCGTCACCGATGATGGCATACGTACGGGCATCCAGGCCTTTGATCTTCTGACCCAAGGCGATGCCTACAGCAGCGCTGAAACCCTGACCGAGCGAGCCGGCGGTGAAATCCACTCCGACTGTCTTGTTCATGTCACAATGGCTGGGAAGATTGGTGCCCCCACTGTTGAGCGTTTTCAGAAGCTCGGCGTTAAAATACCCTTTACTGGCCAAGGTTGCATACACTGCCGGCCCTGCATGACCTTTCGAGCAGACAAAGCGATCGCGGTCTTCCTTCCTGGGATTGCTTGGGTCGATCCTCATTGCTTCATAATAGAGATAGGTGAGCACTTCCACGATGGACATACTTCCGCCGATGTGTCCCGAGCCAAAATTTCCGATTTCCTCAATGGTGAGCCTGCGGATTTCCAACGCCTGCTGCTTGAGCCGTTTCATGTCTAGCATCTCGTTCCCCTATTTTTGGTATTTCATGTGCATAAGCTGCTGCAACCGGTTCTCTCCCAAGGGGGAGACATCGTATCCTGCAGATGCCATCTGTGTTGTGATCACCGTCATTTGTGCTGCCCGCTCAAGAAGCTCAATCTTATCGAAGGCCTCAAGCATCGAATGCCCGAGGGTTACCGCCCCATGGTTTTCCAGCAACAACACGTCGTGGTCGAACGCCTTCACCGCCGCAATCTCCGCAAGGTTGACCGTCCCCATCAGGCGGTAGTCGACCAGAACAGGGTCTTCAAGAATATAGTAGGATTCGGCGATCAAATGGGTGTTTATCGCACACTTTCCATCCTTCTGTATGGCGGTGAATGCCGACACATACGTAGGATGGGCATGCACGATCGCTGTACAGTCGGGGCGGGAGATGAGAATGAGGCGATGCATCTCGGTCTCTATGCTCAGGCGCAGCTGAGGCGTCAGGTTCTTGCCGTCAATAGTGACTACTGCGATGTCCTCGAAGGTGAGCAAGCCTTTATCCAAAGCAGAAGGAGTGATGCAGAACAGATCCTCATTTATTCTCATGCTGATGTTTCCGCCACTGGCCGTAGTAAGTTGCCGGTCGTACAGGCGCGTCATGAAAGAGGCGACTTGTCGCCGCTGTTGTTCGTATTGTTTGATATCCATAGGGCGAGTATAGCATGTCTCCGGTATCGTGGGAAAGGAAAACCATCCTCACCCAAGGCTTGAGATGCACAAGGGGTTTTGCTACAATGGCCACTGTTCGAATACCAAGGAGACGTATCAAGATGAGGATGTCCAAACTCTTTTCAAAAACCCTTCGCGAGGCCCCGAACGGTGCTGACAGCAAGGGCTACGAGTATTTGCTTCGTGCAGGTTTTATCCGCCAATTGGGAGCCGGTATTTTCAGTTTGCTTCCCTTCGGCTTCAATGCAACCAAGAAGATTGAGCAGGTCATCCGCGAGGAAATGAATGCAATCGGAGGCCAGGAAATCCTGATGCCCTTGGTCAACCCTGCCGACATCTGGAAAGAGACCGGTCGGTACTACAGCATCGACAAGGAGATGAGCCGCTTCAGCGACCGTGTCGGTCGTGACATGGTGCTTGCCATGACCCACGAGGAAGCTGTCACCGACCTGGCCCGCGGTGAGATCGACAGCTATAAGCGCCTGCCGCTTCTGGTCTACCAGATCCAGACCAAGTGGCGCGACGATCCCCGTCCCCGTGCCGGCCTGATCCGCGTGCGTGAATTCACCATGAAAGACAGCTACTCCTTCGATGTCGACCAAGCGGGTCTGGATGCCCAGTATGCCGCCCATTACAAAGCCTACTTCAGGATTTTCAGTCGGTGTGGTCTTCCTGTCATTGTTGTCGGAGCCGACAGCGGCATGATGGGAGGCAAGATCTCCCACGAGTACATGTACCTCTCCGCCATCGGTGAGGACACGATCATCACCTGCCCGACGTGCGGATACACCGCCAACCGCCAGGTGGCGACCTTCAAGAAAACCTACTATACCGAGCCGATGAAGCAGACCGAGAAGGTTCTCACCCCCGATTGCAAGACCATCGATGAGCTTGCTGCGTTCCTGAAGATTGAGAAGCGGCAGACCGCCAAGGCTGTGTTCATGGTCGGTACCTTCATCAACGATACCAATGGCGAGGAAGAGGACAAGCTGATCGTCGGCATCATCCGCGGCGATCTGGAGGTTGAGGAGAACAAGCTGCAGAATGCCGCTCGTGCAAACGCTCTCAGACCCGCCCATGCAGAGGAGATCCTTGCAAAGAAGATGGTTCCTGGCTACGGCTCGGCCATCGGATGCAGCAAGGATGTCCTGGTCATCGTCGATGACTCGGTGGCAAAGAGCAACAATCTTGTCGCAGGTGCGAACGAGGAAGGATATCACCTGCTGAATACCAACTTTGAACGCGACTATACCGGACAGACCGCCGACATTGCAAGTGCTGCAGCCGGCTATGCCTGCCCCGAGTGCGAAGGGAGTCTTTCTGCTTCCAAAGGCGTTGAGGTCGGAAATATCTTCCAGCTCAACACCCGCTACAGCGAGAGCATGAACTGCAGTTATCAGGATGAGGGGGGAGTCCGCAAGCCTGTCATCATGGGTAGCTACGGCATCGGGGTGGGACGCCTTCTCGCCTGTCTTGCCGAGAACTATAGTGATGAACAAGGGCTTTCCTTGCCCATCTCCGTTGCACCGATGCAGGTACATCTTGTCAGCCTGGTAAAAGACGCCGAGATCGGCGAGCAACTGTACAAGCAGCTCAGTGCTGCCGGTGTTGAAGTGCTCTATGACGACCGCAAGGAGTCCGCCGGTGTCAAGTTCGCCGATGCCGACCTCATCGGGCTTCCGATCCGCATCACTTTGGGCAACCGCTCCCTGAAGGAGGGCAAGGTCGAGGTGAAACTGAGAAGAAACCTAGAAGAGACCTTCAGCTTCGAGCTGGCCACGGTTGTGGAAGAGACCAAGGCCCTCATTGCAAAGCTCAAGGCCGAGCTTGAGGATCATGTTATCGAGAGAGAGTGGAAGCAGGCATAAGCCGATGTGCTTCCTTCCAAAAAACCTTCGTCTTCGGGCGAAGGTTTTTATTTGCCCGCACCCGCTCTCTTGGCATCGGGAATAGACGGCCTTACACTGCAAAAGGAGGCTGATGATGAAACACCTCTCTGCACTTCTCATTCTTTTGCTGGTTCTCATGTTTCCCTGCTTTTCTTCGGATGAGGACCTTTACCGTGCGGCGTCAGTGGGCAACCCTTCCGATGTCGTGCTCGCAGCTGTCAGTACAGGCTCCCTGTTTGTCGAAGAGGAGGACGGCTGGAACGCCCTCTTCTATGCGGCGACCAACAATGCCGATGTCACAGTCCTGCAACTGTTGCTCGACAATGGGTTTGCCGTCAACCAAACCGACAATCAGGGAATGACTCCTTTGATGTACTGTTGTGAGTATAATAAAGCTCCTTCAGTGACTGCCTTTCTGTTGGAAAAGGGGGCCGACGTACAGACACGCTCTCCCAAAGGAGAGTCCGCCCTGCATCGGGCCTGCCTCGGCAAGGCGGGCAAAGAAGTGATCGACCTACTATTGAAGGCCGGCGCTTCTGCCGGACAGACCAATATCTACGGACAGACTGCTCTCCACTTTGCAGCTTACAGCGGAAGCGGTGGAGACATCCTCACCACCCTCATCCTTGCAGGAGCAGCGGTGAATCAGAAAGATTATATCGGAAAGACGGCGTTATTGTACCTGATGGAAAGACAACCGGATAAGGATGCGATAGAAGCAATGCTCATATTCGGTGCAAATCCGGATCTTGCTGACAACGAAGGCAACACCGCATTGATGATGGCGGCGGGAAGAGCAAACGATGGAGATATTATCAAGCTGCTGGTACGCCATGGGGCCAAAGTCGAGTCGCGCAATCTCTCTGGCGTCACCGCCTTGATGCATGGGGCCGTGTACAATCAGAATCTTGATGTGTTGGATGCTCTGATCAATACAGGAGCTGAAATCGACACAACCTCCATAACAGGGATGAGTGCATTGGCATATGCGGCTTGGCACAACAGCAACAGGTCCATCACCTCCCGCCTGCTCGCCCATGGTGCCTCGATACACAGCACCGATGAGAAGGGGCAGATACCCTTGATGTATGCAGCTGCAGCAAATCCCAATGTCGAGGTGGTCAAGCTGCTTCTTCAGGCAGGCTCGGATTCCGACAGGAAAAATCTGGAAGGCTATAGCGCCCGAGAGTTTGTACAGATGAATCCCAACAAAGAGAGTATTGCTCCTCTGTTCAAATAAACTCTTACCGCTCAGACTGTTCAATGGGGTCAATGCAGAAGCGTAGTACATTTGCTCAAGCAACGTGAGCCACAGTCAGCCTCTCATACAAAACAGGCTTTCTTCCATACCCTGGGAGAAAGCCTGACTGCTTGGATAGAGAAGATTTAGTTCGCTCCCATCTTCTTCAGCTGGTTAACAATATAGGTTCTCTTGGCAGCCTTGGCATACTCGAGTACCGAGTGACCCTGGTAATCCCTTGCGTTTATGTCTGCACCTGCTTTCAGCAGGGCTGAAATGACGCGGGTCTCGGGGTTGGTGTTCACCGCCATGATCAAGGCGGTCTCCCCGAGGTAGTTTCGGGCGTTGAGGTCGGCCCCTGCCTTCAAAAGCTCCTCGATGATCTTCGGGCTTTCGCTCTTGTTTGCTGCAAGGTGCAGGGAGTTGGAGCGGTACTTCGGCTCGGCTTCCTGAATGTCAGCCCCTGCTTCCAGCAAGGCTTTCAATACATTGACCGAGGGGTTGTACTGGGCTGCAAGCATAATGGGAGTAAGGCCCCACTCGTTCTGGGTGTGAATGTCAGCACCCTGGTCCAGAAGGCTCTTGATTTCCTTCACCTTGGTAGCGGTTACAGCAGCTGCGAGCAACTTTTTGTTCAGGGTTTCTTCACGTTTCGCCATATCACTATATCTCCTTACTCATTATTTGATTTACACTTATCTATACACAGTATTTCAAGTTTTCCTGATATTGTATAGCCTCGCAGGTGATAATTTTCTGAGTTTGGCTTTCCCCTCCCCCAATTGACTGCTTTAGGATTTGCCAGTTCATACAAATATGCTGTATGATGCTTGTATGGTAACGAAGGAAATCATCCAGCAGGTTCCGAAAGTGGAACTGCATGACCATCTTGACGGTGGATTGAGGATCCAGACCATTCTGGAGCTTGCCAAGGAGCAGCACGTTGAGCTTCCCAGCAATGATCCGCAGAAGTTGCATGACTGGTTTGTCCGCGGTTGCAAGCAAAAAAGTTTGACTCTGTATCTGGAACCCTTCGGTGTAACCACCCAGGTAATGCAGACCCAGCAGGCCCTCGAGAGGGTTGCCTTCGAAGCGGTTGAAGATCTGGCGCGCGAACATGTCTGCTATGCAGAAATTCGTTTTGCTCCCATTCTCCATGTCAACAAGGGCTTGAGTCTCGAACAGGTGGTACAGGCTGTGCTTGATGGACTGCAGCGGGGAACAAGGCAGACAGGCATGCCCACCGGCTTGATTTTGTGTGCCATGCGCAACCAGAGCCCGAGCATCAGCCACACCATTGCAGAACTTGCAGTTGCCTTTGCCGACCGGGGTGTTGTCGGATTCGACCTGGCAGGTGATGAGATCGGCTACCCTCCCAAGAAACATCTGGAGGCTTTCCAGTTCATCCGCAACAAGAACTTCAACATTACCATTCATGCAGGGGAAGCCTTCGGCGTGGAGTCGATCTGGCAGGCGGTACAGCTGTGCGGCGCCCACCGCATCGGACACGGTGTGCGTCTGGTCGAGGACATGGGGCTTGAAGGGTCAAGAATCGATGAGATGGGTTCGCTTGCGAATTTCATCCTCGACCGCCGCATCCCGATGGAGATGTGCCTGACCAGCAACGTAGGAACAGGAGCCGCCAAGGACTATGCAAGCCATCCCTTCCCTATCTTGTTCCGCAACAAGTTCCGTGTATTTTTGTGCAGCGACAACCGCCTGATGAGTGATACCAACCTCACCCGTGAGATGGAACTCGCCGTACAATATTATAACCTGAACATTCGTGACCTGGAGAAAATCACCATCAATGCGATGAAGTCAGCCTTCATCCATCACGACCAGAAGCTTTCCATCATCTACGATGTGATCAAGAAAGGATATTTGGCCATCAGGGAGCAGTACGGTATCACCGATTATTAAAGGGTTCGCTTGAACACGTCGATGGGGTTGATACGCATCCTGATCCTGCAATACAGATACCCGAAAACCAATCCGCTCAGATGCGTCAGGTGAGCTACGTTGCCGCCTCTGCCGAACACATGGCTGGACAGTTCGATGATGGCATAGAGAATGACCAAGATCGGGGCCCGAACGGGAATGAAGCCAAACACAAAGATTACCGAATAAGGGTAGAAGACGGCGAACATCAGCATCACCCCGTAGATGGCTCCTGAAGCTCCTACCAGAATTACGTTGGTTCCGGCCAGGTAATAGCTGACAAAACTGGCAATACCGCCGAACAATCCGGTCAACAGATAGAAAAGCAGAAATTCCTTGCTGCCGATTCTTTTCTCGACCATCGAACCAAAAATGAAAAGGCTGAGCATGTTGAACAGCAGATGATTAAAACTTCCATGCACAAACATGTAGGTAAACAGCTGCCACAGATAGCCGTTGAGCACGAAGGAAGGAATCATTGCCAGGTAGTAGGCACTACGAGGATACAGAAAAGCGGTAAGCAGATAGATCAAGGCATTGATCACCACCAGCTTCAAGGTATAATTCTTATATGTACCATCCCGGAATCTCCGGTTGATGAGAGATGCTTTCTTCATAGGCTATACAGTATAAATTGCAGGTCAAATCGTCAATTGTGCAATTTTTGCACAATAATCAGAGGGTGTGCAAGCAATGCACAGTGCTTTGGGAGGAAAATCCTATCCAGACACCGTCATTTGAAGGATTTCAAGTTGGCATGCTAATTGCACTGTTATAAGTAGAACAGAGCAACATTTTTTTCATACTCCTCCTTTTTCATACCGACAGGGTGCCAAGAGATTTACCCCAATCAGCTTTTGGCATCCTTCTTTTTTTGTACTCATTCTGCGCATTTTTGTATTGCTGTAACTTTTTTTCACACTGGATCTTTCAGTTCTACCTTCAACTCCATTACATTAAGCTATATAGCAAGTCCATATGTACAACTTATTAAGTTGGCACGCAAGTTGCATTATAATTAGCAGAACAGAGCAACAGTTTTTTTCAAACCTCCTTAAAGTGTGATTTCTTTGGTGCCAGCGGTTCTCTCTCCCCACCCCACAAATTCCGCTGGCACCATCTTTTTGCCCTCCGGTGTGCAATCGAGAAACCATGTGAAGAAATTGCACAGTTGTCACCCATCTACATAACTCAAATACATGTCTTAAAGTATTTATACATCGCTAATTGTTGTCTATTTAATACTTGGCATGCATGTTGCATCATGATTGACAGAACAGAGCAACCGTTTTTTCAACCTCCTTTTCGTGTTTTACCTTGGGTGCCAGTGAGAAAAACCTTCCCACCCCACATATTCTCACTGGCACCTTTCTTGTACCCTTTTGCCTGCTTTGGTATAGTCTAGATATGGCAACCAGCAGAAGAGACCGTGCAGACTCCTATACAAAACGTGCACACAAGGAAGGCTACCCTGCACGCTCCGTCTACAAACTTGAAGAGCTGCAGCAGAGTTTCAAGCTCATCAAGAGCGGCGATACCGTCTTGGATGTAGGGGCAGCTCCGGGGTCGTGGACGCTCTATACCCATAATGAATTGATCAAGGGCAAGGGAACAATTATTGCAGTCGACCTCAATCCCCTGAACCTCAATCCGGTTCCTGTAACCGTCACCTCCTATGTCGGGGATGCATTCGGAAAAGAGATGAGGGAAAAACTCATCTCCCACGGCCCCTACGATGTCATCATCAGTGACGCCGCCCCCATGACGATGGGAAACCGGGCAGTCGATACTGCACGCAGTGAGAATCTTGCCGAGCAGGTTGTCTACCTTGCCCAGGACCATCTGAAGGTACATGGAAATCTAGTGGTCAAAATCTTTCAGGGGGGAGGACAGGTTGAACTGCTCAAACTCATGCGCACGCTCTTTGCAAAAGTTAAACCTTTCAAGCCGAAAGCCTGCAGGGATGACTCCTTCGAGATTTATCTGGTAGGCTTGGATCGGTTGGAGAAG
>VSSQ01000488.1_pt2 | contig 22973 bp, 23 predicted proteins | sample 4763081 | NCBI WGS metagenome assembly VSSQ01 (sample SAMN12137344, study PRJNA551015) | bioreactor metagenome | isolation source: SDC9 anaerobic chlorinated ethene degrading culture | place: USA: Knoxville, Tennesee | collected 2015-01-01
GTTGTAGTAAACGAGGGCCTGGGCATAGTTCCCGCCCCTGGAATGCTCACGGCCTTTCAGGAGAAGTTCCCCGGTGCTCTCCCTTCCAAAAAGGAAATAGGCACCCACAGCAACTGCAGCGGCAGCCATTCCGGCAGCGGCCATTTTTCTCCCTCTGCCTTTCTTTGCGGATGACTGTCCTTCGACGGGAAGCACCGGGGCAAAAAAGGATTCCTCCTGGCCGGCCAGGCCAGGTTCTTCTCCAGCCCGTCGCGAAACGTCGTATCCGGACCCCGGAGATGCGTTCCCGCCCCTTTCCTCCTCAGGTTCTTCGTATTCTCCATGTACATCTTCCCGCGGGAAATATCCGCCGAATTGGATTTCCTCCGGTTCGAGAGGGGGGAATGGTTCAGCGGTAAGAAACGGCTTCAGGGGATCAGGCCCTGATGGAGTCTTTTCATCCGATACCTTTCCGGCGGAAGAACCGGCATCATCCCCGGCCGCACTTTTGAAGCGTGAAAGGGCTACGGGAAGACCAAGAAGGGCGGCAACGTCATCTGCCATTCCTTCAGAAGGCGAATCTCCTACGGTTTCAGGCTGAACCGGATCTCCCCTCAGCCATTGTTCCAGGTTTCTGTCCATTGCCCCACCCCTTGGTAAACCGGAATCCCTCAAAGTGTACTAAAAAAAAGACGTCCGGGCCAGTCCCGGAGAGAAAGAATTCTCTTCCGGCAGAATGCGAAAAAAAAAAGCCTTTCTCTTCTCAGAGAAAAGCTTTCGTTTCTGATGGTGCGGAGGGGGAGACTCGAACTCCCACAGCCTTGCGGCCACAAGGTCCTTAGCCTTGCGCGTCTACCTGTTCCGCCACCCCCGCGCAACGACGGATATTATAATCGCCCTTCCCGAGAGAGTCAAGAGACCGGGGAAAAGAAAACTAAAATTCTCTTCTTTCCTTGATCCTGGCGGATTTTCCGCTTCTCTTCCGGAGGTAGTACAGCTTTGCCCGGCGAACCTTGCCCAGTCTCTTCACCTCGATCTGGCTGATGGAAGGGCAATGCAGGGGAAAGACGCGCTCCACGCCGACGCCGCTCGACACTTTTCTTACGGTGAAGGTCTCGCTGAGCCCGCCGTGTTTTCTGGCAATGACAACGCCTTCAAACACCTGAATTCGCTCTCTCGCTCCTTCTTTCACCTTCACGTGCACCCGAACGGTATCGCCCGAACGGAAATCAGGAACATCGCTCTTCAAAAATTTCTTTTCCACAAGACTGATTACGTCCATTGTAAAACCCTCCTTGCGTCCATTTCACTATTCTCTGTTCAAATTTTGTCAACGCCATCCGAAAAAACGGTCCAGCACGACGCCCACGGCTGTCCTGACTGAAAGATGGTTGTAATCGCCGAATCCTCCGGATAGGGGCTGCAGAACTATGTGACAGTGTTCAAGCACATCTTCATGGAGTCCCGCCCCTGTACCGAAGACAAATACCACCGGCTGTTTCTTCTGAAGCACGGTTCTTTTCGCCTCAATCCAGTGAAATCCGCCTTCCCTGTTTCTCGCCGTTGTCCCGATCAGCAGCGGGCTGTCTTTCTCCCTGCCGGTCACCCATTCCGCCGCTCTTGCAAGGGAAGGGAACAGCTTTATCCTGCTGAATGCTTCTTTCCTGTCAGGATTGACGTCACCTCCGGCACCGCTGGTCCAGTGGGAAGCCATGGTTTTAACCAGTTCTCTCTGGCTTGCCAGCGGCGTTGTCACAAGAAACCTGTCAAGGCCGTAGGTCCTGCAGGAACGGCCGATGTCGGAAAGGTCGAGCCCGGTGACCGCAGCCGTCGTTTTTTTGCCTTTCCTGTCAAGAACCGGAGAATGCACCAGGGCGATATAAACCCCCTTGGGCAGATAGGGACGAATATTGGCCCTCCCTATCAGTTCAGGTCTTCTTGACAGTGTTCTTTGCACGGCTTCACTCCTGCGCCAGTTCTCTATTTCCGCCGCATGGCCCGAAAGGAGAACATCCGGAGCGGGAATTCCCTCCCATTCCGAGGGACGGGTGAAGTGAGGATGATCAAGCATCCCGCGGAAAAATGAGTCCTCCACCACCGCCGACTCCTTCCCGATGACCCCGGGAACAAGACGGGCCATGGCATCGATGATGGCCATGGCGGGGATTTCTCCGCCGGTGAGGACAAAATCGCCCAGGGAGATTTCCCGGTCCACCCTTTTTTCGATAAACCGCTCATCGAGCCCTTCGTAGTGGCCGCAAATAATCACCGTGTGCTCCCTGGCGGCAAGGGTCTCCACTATTTCCTGGGACAGGAGTTCGCCCTGGGGCGACGGACAGACCACGTAGGCCGGTCCTTTCTTCTCCTCAAGGGAATGAAGGGCCTTTTCAAGGACTTCCGGCAGAAGAACCATTCCACCGCCGCCGCCAAAGGAGTAGTCATCCACCTGTCTGTAGTTTCCGGAACCGAAATCCCTCAGGTCCACCACGTCTATGCGGATAAGCCCGTTCCGGACAGCCCTCCCGATCATGCTTTCGGAGAGAAAATCCCGGAAAAAACCGGGAAAGGCGGTAACGATGCTTACGTTCACGAGTCCCAGAGCCCCTCTATGAGGGAAATCCTCATTTCTCTTTTTTCAAGGTCCACTCCGGCGATGAACTCCTTTACCGCCGGGATGAAATGATCGGCACCCTTTTCGTCCCGCACGGCGTACAGGTCGTTTTCTCCCGCCGGCATCACATCGGAAACCGTCCCCAGCACATCGCCGGTGGAATGGTCCACCGCCGTCATCCCTATCAGGTCGTCGACCCAGAAGGCACCTTCCTCGAGAGGATAGCGCTCTCCGGGAAAGATCTCAACGGTAGTCCCGACGAGGGACTCCGCCCCGTTCCTGTCCGTGACTTCTTTCGTTCCGGCCACTACGATCCCCTTGCTGTCAAGAAAACGGACCGAAAGAAGAGTCAGTTCAGCCCTGAGCATTCCATCGCTCCCGTACAGCCTGAGGTTTTTCATATCTGCAAATCGTGCGGGGTTATCGGTCAGGGCGTGGATTTTAAGCTCTCCGCGCAGCCCCTGCGCTCCGACGATCCGTCCGATCAGAACCCTATTCGTCCTCAACGATGTCCACATCCACCCGGTCGTTGACCTTCACTGCGGCAGCTTTCGCGAGCAGCCGGACAGCGTTGATCGTCGCACCGCGTTTCCCGATCACACGGCCCACGTCATCCTGGGCGACGTGTATCGTAACTGCCGTCACATCCCGGTCGTCGGTCTCGGCTTCGACCCGGACACTGTCCGGATCGGTCACGAGACGCCTGACGATGAATTCGACGAGCTCCCTGTAGTCGGGCATGACTATTCGGCCTGCTTCTTGCCCGCCTCGAATTTCTCCCAGACGCCCGATTTTTTGAGCAGTCCCCTGGCCGTATCGGACGCGGTGGCTCCGACGGTCAGCCAATACACCGTTCTTTCTTCATTGACGGTAATTTTTGCCGGTTCCGTCATGGGATCATAGGTTCCGAGAAGTTCGATGAACCTTCCGTCCCTGGGAGAGCGGGAATCTGCAACCACCAAACGGTAAAACGGGGCCTTTTTCCGTCCATGACGGGCAAGGCGAATTCGTACTGCCATATACCATACACCTCCTAAAAGAATACCGGATCACACCTGGGAGACAATTTTTTCTCCCGGCGGTCCGTGACCGGACGTTGCCTACCTGAAACGGAAACCTCCGCCTCCGAAGAGTCCCTTCGGGAGGCGAAGCCCCTTTCCTCCCTGCTTGCCGAACTGCTTCCAGAGCTTCCGCATCTGTTCGTACTGGGCGAGAAGCTGGTTCACCATCTGTACCGAGGTCCCGGATCCCAGGGCAATCCTGCGGCGCCTGCTCCCCTTGATGATGGAAGGTTCACGCCTTTCTTCCCGGGTCATGGACTGGATGACGGCCTTCGACTGTTTCAGCCTTTTGGCGTCCAGTTCGTCGGCTCCCATTCCCTTCATTCTGCTTAAGCCGGGTATCATCTCCAGAACCTTGTCCAGTGGACCCATCTTTTCTATCTGCTCGAACTGGAGAAGAAGGTCCTCCAGGGTGAACTTCTTTTGCTTGAGACTTTCGGCGATCTTTTCCGCACCGCCGGAGTCGGCCATTTCCCTGATCTTTTCGGCGAGACCCATCACATCGCCCATACCCATGATTCTCTGGGCCATGCGGCGGGAGTCGAACACCTCAAGTGCATCGGTTCCCTCACCAACACCGGCGAGCTTGACCGGAACGCCGGTAACCTGCCGGATGGCAAGGGCAGCGCCGCCGCGGGCATCGCCATCAAGCTTGGAAAGGACCACGCCGGTGATGGTGAGCTTCTCGTGGAACGCCGATGCTACCTTCACCGCTTCCTGTCCCGTCATGGCGTCAACCACGAGCAGGATTTCAGTGGGAGGAAGCTGCCGCTTCATTGCCGCAAGCTCCTCCATGAGCTCTTCGTCGGCATGAAGCCGTCCGGCCGTATCAAGCAGGATTACGTCATACAGCCTTTCCGAGGCGAACTTCACGGCTCCCCTGACGACGGAAAGAACATCCGACTCACCCGCCGCAGGACCGAAAAACCCTATTTTCGACTGCTCGGCAAGAATCCTGAGCTGTTCCACGGCGGCCGGACGCCTGAGGTCGCAGGCCACCACGAGGGGTTTGTGTCCTGCGGAAAGCTTCTTCGCTATTTTTACCGTGGTGGTGGTTTTCCCGCCGCCCTGGAGCCCGACCATGAGGTACACCGATGGCGGCATGGACGAAATAGCCAGTGGAGCGGGTTCCGTACCCATGAGAGCCGAAAGCTCCTCATAAACTATGGCTGCAACCTGTTGGCCGGGAGTTATGGATTCGAGGACATCCTTGCCCACAGCCCGGATTTTTATGGCTTCGACAAGGGTTTTAACGACCTTGTAATCCACGTCGGCTTCGAGGAGTCCCCTCCTGACCTCCCGGAGGGCGCTGTCAACGTCGGATTCGGTTAATCTGCCCCGGCTCTTCAGTTTGGATAAAACACCTTCCAGGCGTTCACGAAGTGCGTCGAACATCGCGGTCTTCCTCCGGTCGTGAATTCGTTCCTGTTCTTCCCCGTCGTTCCTCGAGAGCTGCGCGGAGCGAACGGATCTCTTCCTCAAGCCCTTCTTCCCTGCGGTGAAAACCGAGGAGCGTTTCAAGTTCCTCCAGTTTTTCCCGGCTTCTGGAAATGAGGTCATGAACGGCCTGTCTGCTGGCCCCCAGTTTTTCCGCAGTTTCAGAAAGGGAAAGGTCGGAGAACTCGTGAAGCTCCCAGGCTTCTCGCTGCTTTTCCGTCAGCAGGGGGCAGTACAGATCGTACAGCTGGTTGACAAAAAGCCTTCTCGACAGAATCAGTTCTTCTTTTGCCACCATCGCACCTCCCCTGAAACAGAGGAATTATAGACGGCTCTTCTTCACCTGTCAAGGTTTTTTTCTTTACACCTCTACGGAAGCGAAAGGGGGATGGACAAAGGGAATGTTTCTTGACATCATAGTCGGAATACGACACGAGGAACTGAAGGAGGAAGATTCATGAACGGAAGTTCTTTCGACACTGCCCGGAAAAAGCACTGGAGCGTTCTGGGCCCGACCGTGGCCGCAAATCTTTCCGCAAAGGGATTTCAAGCGGTTTACGCTGAATCGAAAAAAGAAGCACTGGATGAAGTATTGAAGCTCATACCCGCAGGCTCCTCCGTCGGAATTCCCGGGAGCGTTACCATCAGGGAGATTGGCGCCATGGAAGCCCTTGCCGAAAGGGGATGCGATGTCATTCATCACTGGGATCCCTCCCTTACCGGAGAAGAACGGCTCCAGAGACTCCAGGACGAACTCCTCGCGGATTACTTCCTGACGAGCTCCAACGCCGTGACCAAAGACGGGATGCTCGTAAACATCGACGGGAACGGCAACAGGGTCAGCGGCATGGCCTGGGGGAAAAACACCCTTATCTTCGTCATAGGGCTGAACAAAGTAACCGCAGACATTGACGAGGCCATTTCAAGGACCAGGAACACCGCGACTCCCCCCAACGCCCTCCGGCTCGGACTTGAAACCCCCTGCACAAAAACGGGCTGCTGCGTCAACTGCTCCTCAGAGGAAAGGGTATGCAAGGCCCTTCTCATTCTTGAACGGGCTACCGGCGGCAGAAAAACACACGTCATCCTCGTGGGGGAAGATCTCGGCTTCTAGGGGAGGAAAATCCGCAGCTTCCGCCGAATGTGCTTTTTGCTGCCGTTTAGTGTAAACTTGCCCCGATAGTGAGAAGTGCGGGGAGGAGGAAAAAACATGTCCAACCGGGGAAAAATAGCGCTAGTTCTGGCCGGCGGGCAGATCGGGATGAAGTTCAACCCCCAGACGAATTCATGCCAGCCTACGGTCACTGCGGAGGAAATGCTGTCATGGATTCCTCAGGAACTGGCCGCGAAAACTTTCGTCGTTGACTGGAGCCGTCAGCCGAGCAGTCATTACACCATCCGCATGACGGCCGACCTGGTCCAGATCCTCTCGAAAACCGTCGTTGAGGGAGCCGATGGAATCGTGGTCACCTGCGGAAGCGACACCCTCGAGGAAATGGCTTACCTCACCGATCTCTACTGGGCCTACCCACAGCCGGTCATCTTCACGGCCGCGACTCTTCCTTCAGACAGCAGGGGATCTGACGCATCCATCAACCTGTACCAGTCCGTCCTGGCTTCCTTTTCCAGGGAATGCTGGGGAATGGGAGTCCTCGTATGCCTTCAGGACCAGATTTTTGCAGCATCCGAAATCACGGAGGCTGCGAGCCAGCGGAAGAATTCCTTTTCCGCTCCCGACAGAGGCCCCGTCGCCCAGTTTATCGGAGAAAGGGTTGACATCCTGCGACAGAAGCGCCGCGCCAAGGTCCTCGAAGAAAAAGGCAGCCCCGCGAGGGACGTAGAACTGCTTTTCGCATCCCTCGGCGCAAATGACAAAATGGTGGAATTTCTCGCCTCCGACGAGAAAAGGGAACTTGACGGGCTGGTCATTGCCGGGTTCGGAAACGGAAACGTCCCTCCTTCCTGGATTCCCCACATAAAAAAGCTCGTTAAAGACAACATACCGGTAGTGATAACCTCCCGGTGCCCCAAGGGCCATACCAGGGGAATGCCGTATGCGTTTGAAGGAAACATGGCCCGGCTGCTGGAAATCGGGGTACTTGACGGAGGGGGACTCAGACCGATCCAGGCACGGCTGAAACTTGCCGTTGCCCTTGGCTCCGGGCTTTCACGGTCTGAACTGCAGTCTTATCTCCTGGAGGAGTAAACCTGTCCGCTCCCTGCGACTCTGCAGGAGAGGATGTTCCCTGATTTCACCGGGAACATCCTCTCTTTTTTTATCGTGTCCCAAGGAAAGAGTTGGAGGAAAACCCGCCAAGTGGTAGAATATTCGTGCAATATCCCGTGCCCAAAGGATGGAATGCAGTTTACCGCAGGCAAAGATCCGAAAGGGGGAATAGACAGTGAAATATGCCGCCACTGACGAAATGATAGCGTTGCGCCTTTCTGAAGGGGATGATCTCGGAGACTCCATAGCCCACGTGTGCCGGACCTGCGATGTGGATTCCGCGGTAATCGTCAGCGCAGCCGGAATGGTCTCCTCCGTGACCTTCGGGTGGTACAACGGCAGGGACTACAACACGGAGACCGTGAAGGACATCATGGAGCTGGCATCCCTCAGCGGAAACGTCAGCTACAGGGGAGGGACCCTCTACCCCCATCTCCACGGAGTCTTCAACAAACCCGACCATGGAGCGGTTTCTGGGCATATCCTGCAGGCCATTGTTTTCAATAACGCGGAGATTTTTCTCAAGCCTTTATCGACAGTCATGCTCGGAAGAGCCTTTGACGGAGCCTTCGAAGCCCTTGCCCCGGAAAAAAGACTGTAAGACGGAAGGCCTTAACAGGCCTTCCGTCTTTTATTTCCGGACGGGGCATTTTCTGCCTCCGGTCATGTTCTGAAGGTCCTCGGGCGAAACGGGGAAGAATGCGTGATCGCTCCCCGCTGCAGCCCAAACTACGGGATAGAGGAAAAGATCCTCGTCCAGGAGGGCGGGAATCTCCTCCGGGTAGCCTACCGGAGGAACTCCTCCGACCTGGAAGCCCGACCACCGGCAGACAAACTCAGGATCGGCCATCCGGACTTTCTTCGCGTTGCAGGCGGAACGCACCTTCTTTACATCAGCCTTGTTGATTCCTGACATGAGAACAAGAAGGGGTTTTTCATCCACAAGAAACACAAGACTTTTCAGAATATGTGCGGGCGGTGCACCGACTGCCCGTGAGGCATCGTCAACGGTGAAAATCGTTTCTTCCGAAAAGGTGATGGAGTCGGGATACCCCTTTTTCCGAAGAAAAGTCCGCACGGTTTCGACGGGGTCCCCGGAACGATCCGGGGACCCCTCCGGAGCTTTATTCGTCATCCCCGGTCATTTTCCTTTGGAGAAGAAAGTCGAGAAGCATTTCCATGGCCTTGGTGGTCATGGTTCCATAGGTGATGGAGAAGGTCCTCATGAGGGAGGGCCGGAAGGGAACCATCACAAGCCCCTCCGTCTCACCTGCGCCGGCGAGGCGGGATATGACCGCACCCTCGGCGCCTTTCTTCACGGCTTCAACAACGGCGCTCACGTGGCCGAACTTGAGATACACGTGCTTTCCTTTCCCAGTATGAGCCTTGAAGGCATCTTCCCAGATGCGGGAGGTGGAAGACCCGGTAACACGGCCCACGAGGTCCATGTTCTCGAGATCCCTCAGGGTAACGTTTTCCCTGCCCGCAAAAGGATGTTCTTCCCTGACCAGGAGAACCAGCTCGTCCCTGGCAAACGGAACGGTGTTGAAACCGGACGCATGGCGTCCGTGACCGGTAATGGAGATATCCGATTCTCTGGTTACCATTTTTTCGATGGCTTCCCGTGAATCGGAAATACGGACTTCCACCTCGATATTCGGGTAAAGCTGACGAAATTCCACGAGAAGGCCCGGAAGGATGAAATCTCCCGGAATGGAACTGGCGCTGATCCTGACGATTCCAGAAACATCGTCAGCGATGTCGGAGAAATCTCTTTTAATGTCGGCAAGCTGGGAAATGGTTTTCCGGGCGAATTTGTAGAGCACCTCGCCCTCTACGGTAAGGTTGGAGCATTTTTGCCCCCGGGCGAATATCTTGACCCCCATTTCCCGCTCCAGCTTTGCTATGTGCTTGCTTACGGCAGGCTGGGAAATTCCAAGAGAAGCCGCCGCAGCGGAGATGCTTCCCTTCTCCATTACTTCCACGAGACTCTGAAGTTCACGAAAATCCAACGCAGATTCCTCCCCACAAAATATGTTCAATTTCCCTTTGTTTCTTCCCCACCCTTAATATATTCTGAACGGGAAAGGAGTTCAAGGGGGTATATGATTTTTTTACTGAATGTTTTTCTTGAACATATTGTAATCATTGCTATAATAATATTTATCCTGAGAAAACACTCCATCGGAGGTGGAATTGCCATGAGCCTCGGAATGAGGATCAGAACGCTGCGCAAGGCCCTTGGCCTCACCCAGCAGGCCCTTGCTGACAGAACGGAAGTCAGCAGAATTTATATCCAGGCCCTCGAAAGCAACAGGAGAATGCCTTCCATGAAGCTTCTGAACCGCCTGGCTGAAGCTCTCGGCGTGGAGGTTCAGGACCTGGTGAAAACGGTCTCATCATCTCCTTCCGGACGCCTCCAGCTTGAGGAAGTGCTCCAGGTCAGTCCCGAGGTGGAGGTCTGGTACCGGAGCAAGAAACTCAAGCCCAGAGAGCTCAAATTTGTCCAGAGCCTCATTGACGCCGCTATTTCCCGATGGGAAGAAGAGGACAGGGCGGACGGCATGGCCTGATGCTTTCATGAATACACTGCAGGCTTTCCATTTCCCCGAACCGCCGGAGCATATTCCCGAATGGGCCTCCAAGGCCGCCTCAGAGTGGGCTGCCCTTGATGACTTTTGCCTTCTCGCCAAGGCGGAAGAGCGGACAGGGAAGCAAATCGACCTTGAATACCCGCTCCTCCCTGCTGAAACGTGGGGATTTCACATCGTGAAGGGGCGAAGGGCAGGCATATTCATCAACCGGAGGCTTCCTGAGCGCTGGAAGAGATTCGCTCTTTTCCACGAGCTTTTCCATCTTCTCGAGCACAGGAAGGGAGAAGCCTTCTGGGAAAGAACGGCCACCCCGATGTCAAGCTTCGAACGGCAGGCCGATCTTTTTGCTTGGGCAGCCACGCTCAAGGAATGGGAAACATGCTGGAAAGAATCAACGGTTTAGGTCGAAGACTATGATGCGCCTCCCCTTCTTCCTTTCCATGCAGAGCTGCCCCCGGCGGTGCATCTACTGCCACCAGGGAGAGATTACAGGTGTATTCGACATTCCTTCCCCGGAACACGTGGAAGCGGCTGCTGCATCTGCGACAAGACCGGCTGAAGTCTGCTTCTTCGGCGGCAGTTTCACCTGCCTTCCTCCGAACCGGCAGAAGGCCTACCTCGATGGAATTCTGAAAGCTCCCCGGGGAAGCACCGTCAGACTTTCCACCCATCCTGAATGCCTTTCACCGGCAGTTCTCGCTTTGCTTGCATCCTACCCCGTATCCATGATCGAACTGGGGATTTCCTCCCTTGACGACCATGTCCTTTCGATGTGCAACCGCGGCTACTCCGGGGCGGTAGCCCTTTCCGCGCTTGAAAGCGTCCTGGATGCGGGGTTTCACGGAGGAGCCCAGATGATGATCGGCCTTCCCGGCCAATCGGAGGAGAGTTCCTTCGACGACCTCCGCCGCCTCGGAGCGGTACGAAAAGGACGTCCCCTGACCATCCGCATCTACCCGTGCCTCGTTCTCAAAAACACTCCCCTGGAAGAACTCTGCCGGAAAGGAGGCTATGTTCCGCTGGACGTCGACCGGGCAGCCCTCTGGTCCGGCAGGCTCCTCATCCTTGCCCGGGAGCTGGGTATTCCGGTCCAGCGGGTGGGACTCCAGGAATCGGCGACCCTCGGCCGGTCCATCGTTGCGGGCCCTCATCATCCCGCCTTCGGTGAACTTGCCCGGGCGGCCGAACTGGCCTTTTCTCTTGCTGCCGTATCTTCCTCCGGGCCGTGGCAGGTTCCCCGAAAAGCGATGTCGCTCCTGACGGGCCACCGGCAGTACGGACTCCGCCTCCTGGCCTGCAGGACGGGCCTTTCACCCGAAGAAACCGCCCGCAGGGTTGTTTTTGCCGGGAATACCGAAACAAACGGGAAGTTCCCCGACGAAAGAGGAATTGACGGAACCCTTTCTTGGGAATAAACTTAAATCTCCATATAATTCCTGGACTATTATCCGGTTTCGGAGGTGTCTTATGGACAGTGCACAGCTTCAGGCCATGCTGCGGGAAAAAATGGAGCAGATGCCGAACAAGGCCCGGCGCGTTGTGGAATATCTTCTTTCCAACACCAGGGAGGCGGCATTTCTTTCCATTGGAGAAGTGGCCGAAAAGCTCGACGTTTCAAAGGCCCAGCTTGTCCGTGTTTCAAGGATGGTCGGTTTCGACGGGTACGCCGATTTGAAGGACGCTCTCCAGAACACAGTCCTCGAGCACGTCAACCCCACCGCTCTTTTGAGCAAGATCATGAAAAACCGACAGGACCTCCCCGAGGAAATCCTCAGAATGGAACATGCGAACCTGGACGACACCTGGAACCAGCTCAAGCCCCAGAACATCGTGAAGTTTTGTGAAATGGTCCGCCAGGCGAACATGGTCTACTGCATGGGCTGGGGCATATCTTCCATCGTGGCCGAGTCCCTGTACACCCGCCTCATGGAGATGGGCATCCGGAGCTCACTGATGAAAAGGGGTTCAGTCGCTCTCATTGAGCAGGCAAGAACGGTGACGAAGGGTGATATTGTGGTGGTGTGCGAACTGCCGAGCTATGTCATCGAGGTAATGGAATCCATAGAGAAAATCGCCGCCAACGGCGCAACGGTCATCACCATCACCGACAGCCCGGCGGCTCCGGTCTGCCAGCTCTCCGACCTTACGTTTTTTGTAAGCGACACCAGTCCCACCTTCGGCAGCACTATCGTGGGCCCTGTTTTCCTCGTTCACATACTCACGTCGGTCCTCTGCGTGAACCTGGGCGAAAAGGTCCGCGCCGCCCTTCAGGACCAGGAAATGGGCCTTCACGACGAAAGAATCTATTATCCGGCATACGGTTTAAGATACTGAAATCGTAAGTGAGAGGGACGCCTGTCGTCCCTCTCATTCATTTATGGCAGTTTCGTCTCAGGCCAGTTCCAGTAAATCTCCGGGTTTCATAACCACCACTTTTGCCAGGGTTCCCACCAAACGGGAAAACTCTTCCGGATCCGCTTTGATCACGGGGAAAGTGTCGTAGTGAATTGGTACGGCTATTTCCGGATGGATGAACCCAACGGCCCGTGCAGCATCTTTCACGTCCATGACGAAGTTGCCCCCTATGGGCAGCAGGGCCGCCTTCACCCCCTCAAGGGCGAGAAGCTGCATATCCATGGTCAGCCCGGTGTCTCCGGCATGGTAGATTTTCACTCCCCCCATGTCAAAAAGAAAGCCGCACGGACTGCCTCCCGGAATGAGGTGATCCCCTTCCGTTATATCCGAACCGTGAAGGGCCGGCGTCATCTTCACCCTGCCGAAAGGAAAGACAAAAGCGCCTCCGATGTGCATGGGATGACATTTCAGCCCTTTCCCTCCGAAATAATGGCTGAGCTCAAAGTTGGAGGCAACAGTGGCACCCGTCCTTGAAGCGATCTCGACCGTATCGCCTATATGGTCTCCGTGGCCATGGGTAACAAAAATAAAATCCACCGTCTCGAAATCACCGGGGCCGGCTGCCGCATAAGGATTGCCGCTCAGGAAAGGATCCACCAGTATGGTGGTTCCCTCTCCCTTCAGTTCAAAGGCCGCGTGCCCGAGGTAACGAAGCCGGACCATTCTTCATCTCCTCCTTTGTATGATTGCGGGCTCCCCTGAACAGGGGAGCCCGTTGATGCCTCTCTATTTGACCTCTTCCGAAACAGAGCATATCCTCAGTTCGTCGAGCTGATCCTTCGAGACCGAGGAAGGGGCCCCCGACATAAGACACTGGGCTTTCTGGGTTTTCGGGAAGGCCATGACGTCCCGTATGGAGGATGCTCCGCAGAGGAGCATGGTCAGTCTGTCCAGTCCGAGGGCAATACCCCCGTGGGGCGGCGTCCCTGAGGCGAGAGCGTCAAGAAGAAACCCGAACCGGGCCCGGGCATCTTCCCTGGTGAAGGAAAGACATGAAAAAACCTTTTCCTGGACTGCTGGATCATGGATCCTGATGGAACCGCCGCCGACTTCGTTCCCGTTCAATACGCAGTCGTAGGCTCTGGATCTCACCATTCCAGGGTCCGTATCCATGAGGGCGATGTCCTCCGCCATGGGCGAGGTGAAGGGGTGGTGGACCGCAGCCCACCGCCGGGCTTCTTCGTCTTTTTCAAAGAGGGGAAATTCAACGACCCAGAGAAACTCCCACCGCTCGGAAGCGACGAGGCCATGTTCCCTGGCGAGGTCAAGGCGAAGGGAACCGAGAATTTCCGACACTTCCCTCCTCTCGCTGCCCGCGAGGACGAAGAGAGCGCCTCCCTCCTGAAGCCCCGATTTCTTTACAAGAAGTTCCTGCTGCCCTTCGTTGAGAAATTTCACGAGGGGGCCCTTGAGGGCGCCGTCTTTCAGCTGGAAAGCCGCAAGCCCCCTTGCGCCGAGCTTTTTCGCCTTCTCCTCCACGTCGGAAAGGTTCTTTCTCGACAAAGAAGCGCCGCCGGGAAGAGGAAGCCCCCTGACGTACCCTCCGGCCGCAAGGATATCCCGGAAGGGTTCGAAGCCGGCCCCGGCAAAAACGGGAGCGAGGTCTGCGATTTCAAAGGGAATACGGAGGTCCGGCTTGTCGCTTCCGAAACGGTCCATGGCCTCCCAGTAGGGCATTCTGCGGAAGGGGACGGGGATGTCCACATCCAGAATTTCCTTGAAGAGCCCCTTCATGTAGCATTCCATGAGAGAGTAGATGTTTTCCTCCGTCAGGTAGCTCATCTCGATGTCCACCTGGGTGAACTCAGGCTGGCGGTCGGCGCGGAGGTCTTCGTCCCGGAAGCATTTCACTATCTGGAAATAGCGGTCGAAACCGCTGATCATAAGGATCTGCTTGAAAATCTGGGGTGATTGGGGCAGCGCGTAGAAAGTGCCCGGATTCACCCGGCTCGGGACAAGGTAGTCTCTGGCGCCCTCAGGGGTGGAGAGAGTCAGCATGGGAGTCTCAATTTCAAGAAAGCCCTCACCTGAGAGGAAGTTTCTCGTAAACATGGAGATCATGTGCCGTATCCTGAGGTTGCGCTGCATCCTCTCCCTGCGGAGGTCAAGATACCTGTGGCGCAGCCTGAGGTTTTCGTCGACCCGGTCGGTGGCCTCGGAAATTTCAAAAGGAAGAGGGGCGGCTGGCGACAGGAGAAGGAAGTCCTCCGCCACAATTTCCCAGTTTCCGGTCTTCATGGAAGGATTGGCCGTCCCTTCCGGCCGGGCCCGTATCTTCCCCCGGACGGCGACCACAAATTCGCTGCGGAGGTCTCCCGCCCGTTCGTGGACTTCGGGAGTCAGTTCGGGATTGAAGACTACCTGGATAACCCCGGTATGGTCCCATAACTCGATGAATATGAGACCTCCGAGATCCCGCCTTCTGCGGACCCATCCGTTCACTGCCGCCGGAATCTCTTCTCCCGCCCTGCCGGAGACCATACCGCAATAGGTGGTTCGCTGCCAGCTGCCGTCGAAATGACGATGTGTGCCTTCCATGGGACCCTTCCTCTCACAACATGCCGGTTTCTTTACCCTTTAAGGGTAGAGAGCATTTCTTTTACTGCCTGCGCCAGACCTTCTCCGGCGATTTCCTTCTGTTCGCCCGTAGTGAGGTCCTTGACCGCCACCGTTCCCCGGGTCAGTTCATCCTCGCCGAGGATACAGGCCAGACGTGCGTTTCGGGCCGAGGCCGCCTTCATCTGGGCTTTCATGCTCCGATCATTGAAATCCATATCGGCAGAGATACCGTTTTTCCTGAGCAGGTCCACAACGGAAAGGATAGCGGCTCTCGAGCGGAAATCCAGAGCGACGCCGAACACGTCGAGCCTGGGTTCTTTCCCGAAGGAACACCCCTCCTGCTCCATGACCATGAGAATCCGGTCCACTCCGGCGGCGAATCCAACGCCGGGAACATGGGGCCCGCCGATGGCTTCGGCAAGGTTGTCGTACCGGCCTCCGCCGCACACGGCATTCTGGGATCCAAGGGCTCCGGAGAGCACTTCGTATGCGGTTTTCGTGTAGTAATCAAGCCCCCTGACAAGCCGCTTGTCGAGGCGGTATACCGCCCCCAGCCCGTCAAGGGATGACCTCACGGCGTCAAAATGCTCTCTGCATTCACCGCAGAGACTCTCGTACACTGATGGAGCGTCCTCTGTGACCTGCCGGCAGGATTCCTTCTTGCAGTCGAGAATCCTCAGGGGGTTCCTGCCCATCCTGTCGCGGCAGGTTTCGCACAGGTCTCCCTCCCTGGAAGAGAAATACTCGGTCAGGCGCCGCCTGTAATCGGGCCGGCATGCCGGGCAGCCCACGGAATTGATGACCACCTCGAGCCGGGACAGGCCGAGCCGCCTGAAAGCTTCAAGGGACAGGGCAATGATCTCGGCATCGGCATAGGGAGAAGCCGAGCCGAGGCTCTCGAAATCGACCTGCCAGAACTGCCTGTAACGGCCCTTCTGGGGACGTTCATACCTGAACATGGGGCCTGCGCACCACAATTTTACCGGCTGGGGGAGGGTTCCCATCCTGTGTTCAAGATAGGAGCGGACCATGGAAGCCGTAGCCTCGGGGCGAAGGGTGATGCTCCGCCCCCCCTTGTCGGTGAAGGTGTACATCTCTTTTTCAACCACGTCAGTGGTGTCGCCGATGCCCCTGGAAAAAAGCTCGGTGTGTTCGAAAATGGGAAGATGGACCTCGGAAAAGCCGAAATCCGCCGCAGTCTTCCGGAGAACACCGAAGACGTAGTCCCATTTCCACGATTCATCGGGAAGTATATCCCGGACTCCCTTGGGAGCACTGATTTCCGACATGCTATCTCCTCCTGCCGGCGCACTCCTGCTCTTTCATGATAAAGAGAGAAAGCGCCGGATATACATTATGCAGGATAGTATACCTCAACGAGGGGATTGTTTTCCACACCTGATCTGTATTTTTAGCCGGTCAGCGGAAGGGATACAAAAAAGCCCCGGCTCCTGCGGCCGGGGCTTGATCGGTTCCTGCGGTTCTACCGCGATTCGAGCTGGAACCTGATGGCCGTCCTTTCTTCATCGTCAATGGATATCTTGGAAAAGGCAGGGATACATATGAGATCGATGCCGTTCGGCGCCACATATCCCCGGGCTATGGCGATGGACTTCACCGACTGGTTGACCGCCCCTGCGCCTACTGCCTGTACCTCCACAGCCCCCTTTTCCCTCAGCACCGCGGCAATGGCTCCTGCAACGGACTTGGGCTGCGACTTGGCAGAGACCTTGAGAACTTCCATAAGAAAGACCTCCTTCATTGGTTGACGACCCGAATTGTGATCAGATGCAATCATAAAACCATGAAGCCTGAAGGCCCGCAAAAACAAACTCAAAGTTTTCAAATAAGTATAATCGCAGAGTTAAGTTCTTTGCAAGAAGAAAATACAATTCCTTTCTTTCTGATGCATCAGTTGCCCGGGTTTCCTTCTCCCGTACGCTGCCGGAGGATGCGGCTTTCCCACTCTTGAAGGTGCTGCCTGTCCTCCGGAAAAAGCTGGGAAAAAAGTTTCGCCCTGAGAGCGGTTCCCATGGAGCCCCGCTCTCCCCGCTCCTTCCCCTTTCCGCCCAATCCCCCCCAGGAGATCTTCTCCTTGCCGCTGTACAGGTCGAAGTCAACAAGCCGGGAACCGTCCGCTCCGTATTCCAGGCCTATGAGGATTTCCTTTATCGTCGATGGGGGGAGAAAGGTAAAAAGTCTCAGGCGGTAAATTTTCACCGCCATAAGGATGTGGGCAAAATCCTTCCCCCATCCTTCCCCCAGGATCATGCCTGCCTCGAGGCTTTCCAGGACAATGCGGAGCCGTTCATAATGGTCGAGATACCTGCCCCACGAATCATAAATCCGTATTTCCAGTTCGTTCCACTGCCGGTTCTCCAGCCCCTCGCTGAAATACCAAAGGGCCCTGCTCCGAAGGGAGTTGAGAAGTGTTTCAAAGGACACGCCTTCCACGTGGAGAACTTCGTCCATCATATCAGCGAGAGAAAGCGGCCTGTTCAGGGGCTTCGCCGTAAAACAGACCGCAATGCTACCTTTCTTCGAAACCCGGAGGACGGACCGGAGTCTTCCCCGTTCCGCAGAGTAGTCCCGGGCTATCTGGCCGATGACCCGTTCTTTTTCTCCAAAGACCCGGAAAAAAAGAAGCCGGGGCATGATTCTTACCGACACGGGCCGGGCCTCCGCCCCGCTGTTCAGGAAAAGGGCAAGGATTTCATCGGCAGCGGCTGCGGCCATGAGAAAACGTCGTCCGCTCCCCCATTGACCTCCCCGGAAAAGAAGAACGGACTGCCCCTCTCCGGCGCTGTCAAAAGCACCTTCCAGGGTATGTTCTGTACACGTGAACCGCGAAGAAACCAGAGACTTCATTGCGTCCTCGTTCCCGCTCAGCAGCAGAAGACGGGGTCCTCCCCGGACGATGGAAAGCACGAGACTCCCCCCTTTTCGTCACAATCCCCTTTTTCTCCGCCCCAGCCGCCCGTCGTCCACATATCCCGGATACGGCAGGCAGTACACTTTCTCCAGGGAAGGAGAAATAATATGAACGCCCAGGAGCCCGTTCAAAAAAAAGCGCCCCTGCTCTGAAAAGTCATTCCGCGACGGTTCATGACCGAAAAGATTGTACTTGAGAGGCGGGTCTCCAAGGCCGGCCCTGTCATGGCTGAGGTTGAATCCTTCGCCGCAGAGTTCGATCCGCCCCCGTTCCCTGAAAACTATGCTTTTCGGGAACATTTCCCTGACAGCCCTTTCGTTGTCATGATTTCCGGTTACGATGACCAGGCCCGGTGAATCATCTCCTTCCAGGGCACGCCTGAGATTCTCCAGCTTGGATCTGTATCTCGGCAGTTCGGCGGGAGAAAGCTCAAGCTTCACATCGTCGGCCAGGTCGCCCGTATGGACAATCCAGCGGGGAGACAACACCTTCACAAGCCTGCGAATCGCCCCGTAAACGGTCGAGGGGGTGTCGGCGATATGCATGACCACATCGCCTTTCAGCTCCCTGACCTCCTCGGGGACGTATATTCCGAAAAGAATGCCATACAACGGCATCCACCAGTTTTTCTCCATGGACGGCTCCTCTCTTCCAGCCAGATTCTACCATGATATGGCCCGGCTTTTCGTGCCGTGCTAGAATGAGGAAAAAAGAACCGGAGGCTTTCTATGAACGCCCACATCGCCCAGCGCGTTTCCCAGGAGCTCAAAATATCCCCTTCGTCCGTGGAGGCCGTTCTGTCCCTTCTCGAACAGGACGCTACCGTTCCCTTTATTGCACGGTACAGGAAGGAAGCCACCGGCTCCCTTGATGAAGAGGTCATTTTCGCCATAAAGGAGCGTTATGCCAGGATCGAAGAGCTTGAAGCCAGAAAAAAGGCGGTGCTTTCATCCCTCGAGGAAAGAAACCTTCTTTCGGCCGAACTCGGGGAAAAGGTCCGGAACGCCCCGTCACTGACCGTCCTCGAGGACATATACCTTCCCTTCAGGCCCAAGAGAAGAACCAGGGCATCCGTCGCGGAAGAAAAGGGACTGGCTCCCCTCGCCGGGCAGCTGCTGCTCCAGAAGGGGTCTGACCCGGCTGTTCTCGCCCTCCCATTCGTTTCTGAAGAAAAGGGCGTGCCTTCCGGAGAGGAGGCCCTTCAGGGGGCCCTCGACATCATCGCCGAACGGATAAGCGAAGACGGTGAGGCCCGGAGGAAGATGAGGCTTCTTTTCGGAAAACGTGGAAAAATCAGGAGTTCAGTAGCCAAAGGAAAGGAAGAGGAAGGAGCCAACTTCAGGGATTACTTCGCCTGGGAAGAACCGGCTGCACCGGCTCCCTCCCACAGGGTCCTGGCCATGTTCCGGGGGGAAAAGGAAAAAATACTCAGCCTCTCTGTCCTCCCCCCCGAGGACGAGGCGCTGAGGGCACTCAGGGAAATTTTTCTCCACGGCAGCGGTCCCGATTCCATCCTTGTTGACCGGGCGATCGTTGACGGATACCGTCGACTTCTCGCTCCGTCCATGGAAACGGAACTGAGGAACGCCCTGAAGAAAAAAGCTGACCGTGAGGCCATTTCCGTTTTTGCGGGAAACGTAAGAGAAGTGCTCCTGGCCCCACCCCTCGGGCCGAAGAACATCCTCGCCGTAGACCCCGGATTCAGGACAGGGTGTAAGTTCGTCTGCCTGAACCGGCAGGGAGACCTTCTCCACCACGGAGTGATCTATCCCCACCCTCCAAGGGGAGATAAAAAAGGGAGCGCGGAAATTATCCGCCGTGCCGCGGAAGAATACGGCATCGAAGCGATCGCCGTGGGCAACGGAACCGCCGGAAGGGAAACAGAGCGATTTCTCAGGGAACTCGGCCTCCCTTCATCCATCATCATAACCATGGTGAACGAAAGCGGGGCTTCGGTCTATTCTGCTTCGGAGACCGCCAGAAGAGAGTTCCCCGATCACGACCTCACCGTCCGGGGAGCCGTATCCATCGGCCGGAGACTTCTCGACCCCCTTGCGGAACTGGTGAAGATCGATCCCAAGTCAATCGGCGTGGGCCAGTACCAGCACGATGTGGACCAGAAGGAACTGAAGAAGGCTCTCGACACCGTGGTGGAGTTTTGTGTCCACGCCGTGGGCGTCGACCTGAACACAGCGAGCCTTGAGCTCCTCTCCTCTGTTTCCGGTCTCGGGCCGTCCACTGCCGGGCGGATAATCAGGTACAGGGAGGCCAACGGTCCCTTCCCCACAAGGAAAGAGCTTCTGAACGTCCCCCGGCTCGGGCCGAAGACCTTCGAACAGGCCGCCGGATTCCTCAGGGTCTCCGGTGGGCCGGATCCTCTTGACCGCAGTGCAGTCCATCCCGAACGGTACCCCATTGTGGAACGGATGGCGGCCGACCTCGGCTGCACCGTGTCCGAACTCATGAAGGATCCAGAAAAGCGGAGCCGGATCGACCCGCAGAGGTATATCTCAGGTGACGCGGGACTTCCTACCCTCACGGATATCCTCGCGGAGCTCGAGCGTCCGGGGCGGGACCCCCGGCAGACCTTCGAAATCTACTCCTTCACCGAGGGGATCGAAAAAATCGACGACCTCTCACCGGGCATGACTCTGCCCGGAGTGGTGACAAACATTACCTCCTTCGGCGCCTTTGTGGATATCGGTGTCCACCAGGACGGGCTCGTGCACAGGAAGCACCTGCCCGGCGCTGCATCGGGACTTCGGCCGGGACAGAGGGTCGAAGTCTCAGTCCTTGACGTGGACCTGGCCAGGAACCGCATTGCCCTGTCCATGAAAGGCCATGGGGGGAGGAAGGGCAAGTGAAGGGACCGAGAGTCGTCGTCATCGGAGGCGGAGCTGCCGGCCTCATGGCGGCCGGGCGGGCCGCCGAAAAGGGTGCACGGGTCGTCCTCGTTGAGAAAAACCAGACCCTCGGCGCGAAACTTCTGCTGAGCGGCAAAGGCAGATGCAATCTTACCAGTGCCGAAGAAGACCTGGACACTTTTCTCTCTGCCTTCGGCCCCAAGGGGAAGTTTCTTTATTCGGCTTTTTCCCGGTTCGGCCCCGCTGAAACCCTGGAATTTTTTTCCTCCCGGGGACTCAGGACAAAGGTGGAACGGGGGAAAAGGGTTTTTCCCGAAAAGGGAGGCTCCGAAAGGGTGATCAACTGCCTGATTGACTACATCCGGCAGGGAGGGGTCACCGTCTACCGGAACAGAGAAGCCCTCAACCTCGAAATAAGGGACGGAAGGGCGGTCCGGTTCATTCTGCGGGGACAGGAAGTGGAAGGAGATGCCTTCATAATATGCACCGGAGGGAAATCCTTCCCCAGAACCGGGTCGACCGGAGACGGCTACAGGTTCGCCAAAAGGGCCGGCCACCAGATTCTTCAGCCGGTCCCGGCACTCTGCCCTGTCAGGCTGAAGGAAAAATGGCCCCAGACAGCCCGTGGCCTGAACCTGAAAAACGTCTCCCTCACCCTGTTGAAGGACGGAACCGTAGTATCCAGGCGCTTCGGCGAACTGCTCCTGACCCATTTCGGCATCAGCGGCCCCATCGCCATGGACATGAGCAGGGATATCGGCGAGGCATACTCTACAGGGAACGCCGCCCTCCTCCTTGACCTGAAGCCTGCCCTGCCCCTTGACGTGCTTACCGCACGCATCGGGAGGGACCTTGAAAAATACGCAGGAAAAATGTTCAGGGACTGCCTGAAGGACCTGCTTCCCGGGGGGATCATCCCTGCCGTGGTGGAAAAGGCGACAGTTCCCCCAGACAAAAAAGCGGAATACATCTCCCCCGAGGAAAAAAATGAGCTCGCCCGCCTTCTCAAGGAGTACCCTTTGACACCCGACGGCCTGCTGGGTTTCGACTGGTCCATCGTGACAAGCGGCGGCGTTGATCTCAAGGAAATCGATCCAAGGACCATGGGGTCGAAAATCGTTGAAAACCTCTACTTTGCAGGTGAAATCCTCGACCTTGACGGCCCCACGGGCGGGTTCAACCTCCAGATGTGCTGGAGCACAGGCTTCGTCGCCGGTGATAGTGCGGCATTGTCCGCATGCCGGGAGAACTGAAGGGGGAAGGACATGACAGCCCGGTCCCGGCAGGGATTCAAGCTTCTGGCTGTTTTTTTTCTTCTGCTGTCCGCTCTTCACATTCAGGGATGGTTCGAACCTGCGGCCGCTTCCGCGAACAGGAGAGTTGTCCTGCTTCACACCCTTTCCCCCGATGACGAATGGACCCGCCGGGCAACGGACGGAATAATGGAGTCCTTCTCTGACTCCGGGGTCACGGCTGAAATTTTCATTGAATACATGGACATAACGAGCACTTTCTGGTCGTCCCACGTGGAACGGCTGAAAGACCTCCTGGAGGCCAAATTCTCGTCCTCCCCCCCTGACGTGGTGGTCACTACGGGAAACGAGGCCGCCACATTCGCCCTGGTCCATACAGCTGTGCTGTTCGGGGGGGCTCCCATCGTGTTCTGCGGACTCACCAACGAATACCTTTTTTCAGTGTTTCCAGAGGGAAGGGGAACCGGGATTTATTCCGTTCCGGCCCACGACCTCCTCATTTCGGAGATCGGAAGGCTCCACCCAGGGGCATCCATCGCCTTCGTTTCAGACCTAACGCCTGCAGGGCTCAGGGATCTTTCCCGGCTCAACACGAGCATGATAAAAGTGGAATCCAGCCCCCATGTGATCCCTCTCTCCGGTTTTTCCGCCGAGAGGCTCGCTGAATCAATCAGGAAACTGCCGGACAAGACGGTCATCATGCTGGGAGCTCATTCTTCACTCCCTGACGGCAGCCCCATGACGATGAAGGATACCCTCGCTCTCATACTGCGGAATACCACGCTGCCGGTCTACACGCTCGATGAAGATGGCATCAGGCACGGCGCCCTGGCGAGCGTGGAGGGAAACGGATACGGAAAGGGCAGAAAAGCCGGAGAAACGGCTGTCAGGATTTTGTCTGGAGAGGCGGTCAACACCATACCGCCGGAAAAATCAATGGCGGACCATCTCACCTTTGACTACCCGATGATGAAAGTTCATTCAATCCCCAGAAATGCTCTCTCAGACCGAAGCGTCATTTTGAACGATCCCGCCGATGCC
>VSSQ01000012.1_pt2 | contig 22891 bp, 21 predicted proteins | sample 4763081 | NCBI WGS metagenome assembly VSSQ01 (sample SAMN12137344, study PRJNA551015) | bioreactor metagenome | isolation source: SDC9 anaerobic chlorinated ethene degrading culture | place: USA: Knoxville, Tennesee | collected 2015-01-01
CTTCACTAGCAGTTTCTTCATTCATACCACTATCTTCAGTAATTTCATCTAGGCTGTCTTCCACGATACTGGTAGCAAACTCCAGATCAGCCTCTTGGGCTTCACTAGCAGTTTCTTCATTCATACCACTATCTTCAGTAATTTCATCTAGGCTGTCTTCCACTGCAGAACTGTTAATAAACTTTTGATCAATATTCGTGCATTTCATTAAAGTCCATTCAGGCTGGTAGCAATCAATAATTATAGTTGCCGCTGTATCATCTTCGGATATTTTAGAAAAATTAGTATTAGATGACATTTGAGCGTGCTGCAATTCAGCGGCAGACTCACCCAATGCCATCATCCTATCATAATATGCAATAAAATACGCACTTATCACAGCGATAACAGCCAATACTCCAACAGTGCCAATAAAGCCTGCAGAGCTCACGATAACACGCGGAACGACTAAACTAAGAAATACTGCACAACCTGCACATAGAAACAACGACATAAGATGTATTGGATAGCCAAAAACATTAGCCAGCTTGTAGAAGATAAATGCTGTAATAGAGATAACCCCTAAAGTAATTATTACATATTCCACAAAATCCCACCAAAAATCGATTTAACTTGATCTATAAGTTTTTTCTACATACTTTGCGGTTTTCCTTGTCTATTAACAACATTTCTGTAGATATAATCATATTTTTGTGTATTTATGACAAAAAATCTCTTCTGCAGCACCCATTATCCCTATAACTGCATGCTCAAATGTTAAACTTCCCTGAAGATATACTGCAAAAGGGGGGCGAATTGGGCCGTCTGCACTTAATTCGATAGACGCACCTTGAACAAAAGTACCTGCAGCCATAATTACAGCATCACTATACCCCGGCATAGCACTTGGCTCGGGCCTGACATGAGCATCAACAGGGGAATATTTTTGTAACCCACGACAAAAAGCAACCATTTTCTCTGCTGATTTAAGTTCAATTGCTTGTATAATATCACTACGCCGTTCATCTATAGCGGGGGAAGTAGTATAACCTAGCAAAGAAAAAAATGCTGAAGCGAAGATTGCTCCTTTAACAGCTTGCGCTGTTGTATGAGGTGCCATAAATAATCCTTGATATAATAATCTATTTTCGGCCAAAGATGCTCCTAGCTCAATTCCTATTCCTGGAGCTGTAAGACGGCTGGCTGCCATTTCAACTAAATTAGCTTTCCCAGCTACATAACCGCCAGTTGGAATTAAACCGCCCCCGGGATTCTTTATTAGGGAACCTGCAATTATGTCAGCACCAATTGCTGTTGGCTCAAGAACATCAACAAATTCACCATAACAGTTATCTACAAAACAAACACACTCTTTATTTATGCTTTTTATTACGCTACAAATTTGGCCAAGCTCCTGAATCGTCAACGGAGAACGCATGCTATAACCACGTGACCGTTGAATAAGGGCTATTTTTGTTTTCGACGTTATCGATCTTTCAATGCCAGCCATATCAATACGATTATCAACAAGTGGCACTTCATGATAAACTACACCAAATTCATTTAAAGATCCACAACTGTTGCCTTCACAGCCTATAACCGTCCGCATTGTATCATATGGAGAACCTGCGACTGATACCAGCTCATCACCTGGACGGAGAATACCAAAAAGCACCGATGCTAATGCATGAGTCCCTGATACGAATTGAGTCCGAAAAACGGCTTTTTCTGCTCCACAAATATCTGCCCAGACTCGGTCTAAAGTATCTCTGCCAGTATCACCGTAAGCATAGCCTGTAGTTGTTCGAAAGTGATAATCTGATACTCTGTTTTTACGAAATACATCTAGAACTCTTTTAGTGTTAGCCTCGGCAATTTCATCGACAACAGCAAAAAAGGGCTTGGCCTCAATAAGAGCTTGTTTTTTGATATTCTCTATTTCAGCAGAAAAATTTACCAACTTATACATCTCCTGTCATGAATGAATTAAAGCGATTCCTTTTTTCAATTGGTAGTGATGCCGTTACATATATGCCATCCTCACGATACTCGACAGATTGGACTATAGCTTGATTATATAACTGCGCCAGAACGCCAGTGTCATTATATGGTATTAAAAATTTCATATCAACAACAACAGGTAGAGCCCTTTCTTCGATTAGCTTGTTTAATAGCTCTATTCCTTCACCGGTAAGAGCAGAAATAGCAACGCTATCCTCTGTCCTAAGTAGTCGTTCAATAACTTTTTTGTCAGCTTTATCTATCTTATTAAAAACAGTAATCATAGGTTTATTATTAACATTCAGCTCACCAAGCACTTTAAATACAGCGTCACTTTGCTCCTCATGTTGTGGATGGCTGGCATCGATGACATGGATGAGTAAATCAGCCTGAACAACTTCTTCTAAAGTGGCCCGAAAAGCAGCAACAAGCTGATGTGGTAGTTTTTGAATAAAACCAACAGTATCGGTAACCAAAACATCAAGACCGTTAGTCATAGTAATTCGACGAGTTGTAGGATCCAGAGTAGCAAACAACTTATCCTCGGCAAGAACATTCGCACTTGCAATCTTATTAAGCAGGGTGGACTTTCCTGCATTTGTATATCCAACTAGAGAAACAGCCGGTATTTTTGACGCTTGACGTGCTTTACGGTGCAAATCTCGCTGTTTTTTAACATTCTCAATGTCATGTTTAATATCGCTAATTCTCGCCCTGATCTTCCGTCGATCAACTTCCAGCTTGGTCTCCCCCGGGCCTCTAGTACCAATTCCCCCCCCTAGTCTGGACAAAACCAGCCCTTGTCCCCCTAATCGAGGAAGGCTGTATTGCAGCTGTGCCAATTCTACTTGGAGTTTACCTTCATGTGTTTTTGCGCGTTGTGCAAAAATATCTAAAATTAACGCCGTACGGTCTATCACCTTAACGCCCAAAGCCTGCTCCAAATTACGCTGTTGTGCGGGAGAAATTTCATCGTCAATAATTACTACATTGGCTTCTCTTGTTTGTACAAGAAGGCTTATTTCTTGAACCTTACCACGCCCAATAAACGTACTTGCATCAGGCTTTTCTCGTTTTTGCCAAATTACATCGACGACCTCTACACCAGCAGTCTCGGCAAGTTGTTCTAGTTCCCTTAGCGAGTCAGCAATATCCCAAGCACCAGACTGTTCAAGTCCGGTTAGAACTGCTTTTTCTATCGTCCCAGTAGATTGCAAACGCTCACCATTTACCAACTGACGTTCAATTTCCTTTAAAAAAATCACAAAATCAGCCTCTAAGAGCTGATCAATCGACATGGGACCAACGATATTTGTCGAGACATTTTCGTCACTTATGTTCGTTATGTAGCCAAAACTAATATCTACAGCATTACCATCGTCTACACCAATCGCCGCCATTATATCAAAACGCTTAAGCTTAAGTGCTGATACATCGATTTCACTTAGTATACTCGTTCCATTCGGATGTGTATGTATACATCGAATTCCACTTAGCCGAGAACTGCTCCTTCGTTCCTCGGTATCAGGCAAAGAGACTGTCTGCAAATCTCCCACTGACACTGATGTTACTAGCCCTCTCCTATTAATATAAATTGCAATTTCCCGTTTTATCTGTTCTGTAAGCGAAGCTAGCAGCTCAATTATCTCCAGCGTCAGAAATTTACCTGAAGACACTGGAAAATCATACAGACTCTCAAGAGTATGAAGTATGTTTTTTCTAATACCGCTTATATCACCATATATTTTCCCCAAGCTCGCCACCTCCAAATAATTAATCTGCTCACATATTTTGTTACCAAAAGGCCGCTGTCTGATAGACTAAAGAAAGAGGCTGTATAAGCCTCCTATCAGCTACTACTTATGACTGTACAAGCCTATCTTGCTAATTAAAAGAAATGCTGCCACAAGGTAAAATACAGCAGCCCCTAGCCGAATGGCAACTTGCTGTGCACATATACCTGGGATAAAATTCCTAATATTAAAGAAATTTAAACTAATTATACCAAAAAATATAACAATAGACAAAACTGCAAATATTAAAACATTTATATAATAGGAATAAATTAAAGCGAAACCTATGAAAAGTGCAACTACTATGGTATAAACCCTTTTAAAAAGCGCTCGTGAATTTTCACGTTTCCGACTTATTCGGGATATCGACATTTTACCACTCTCCATCTTTAGTATGAGTAGAGTGATTAGACACTATACCACTTTCTACCACTCCACTGGCTTTGCACAAACTGCAATACCCCTGTTCGAAAGACTTTTGGCGCAAGATTAAAACAGCAGCTGATTTGCCTTCTACCATCCCTTGTCTGCATCCGACGCACTTCCCAACAAAATAACCAATTAAGAACGCCGACAGCAATATTATGACAAATTCAAGCATTCTTCCGCCCCCTCTGATACCACCAAAGACTGCTATATAAAGTTACCACTGCAATTAATACTGGAAAAAAAAGACTTTTCCCCACCCACCAAGACACCATTAAACTTAAAATCGCAAGCAAATAGGATTCTATGACACCGAAACGATGTGCTAAATTGCGATATCCAGCTAAAATATCATTCTTCGCATCAATGCAATCGTCGATTAGCTGAACTGACAAAGTAAACATAAACGCAAACACCATATATCGCCAACCGCATAAACCGATTCCTAGCGAAATTACTACCATACTTTCCTGAAATCCTGTTAATTTACTAGGAAAGCGTCGTTTGAAATCATTGAACATCCCTATACCATAACTAGCCAAGAACAACGATAAGCAAAGGGGCGGATTAAAATAGATAGCTAAACTGAGCAATAGCATAGCATAAATGGGCAACCCATTTCCCAGAACTTCCCTCAAGTTTCCCTTTTCCCCAGCCTTATCTTGCTCATAATCTAGAAAATCATCAGCCATTTTAATGGCAGTTGCACAAAAAAATACAGATACCATTGTGATTGCGTCAAATATTTCGAACCACACAAGCCTTCACCTCTTTAAATCCGTTACCATATTGTCCGGAAATTGGAATTACAGGAATGTTGGCGAAAACCGCGTTTAGCTTTACGAGATTATCTTTTGCAGAAAGAATATCAATTTTATTAGCCAATAAGGCATAATTATGACGCGCTTTCCCGTAATTGTAAATTTCAATATCAATATTATCAGCTTCTGCGGTTGCCTCCGCGAAAGCCAACGAAGCATCAATAATGTGTAAAACAAAATCAGAAGACCTCATCCAGTCCAAGGTTTGTGCCATTCCTCGTCTTACTACTTCATCATGATGTATTTTTGATATTAAGCCGCACGTATCCGTTAATTTGAAGTTAATTGTTGTCTTACCCAGTGGTATTTTTAGTACTATTGTTTGCAACGACCTAGTTTTATGCTGTGTCATGCCGCACAGCTCACGTTTTGCCTCATCCAAAGTAAAATGTCGACATGTCATCAAACCGTCGTATGTTCGGAACGTCATATCAAGGCTCTTACTCCCTAGATAACCCGCAAAATTAAGAACAAACATCGTTTTTCCAGAGTTTGGTCTCCCAACAACAATAAACTCTCTCATTCGTTCACCTCCATTAAGTCAGGAGTTTCAAGAGTCATTAGCTCTTGACGGGTTAAATTGGTTTTTATTATTAAACGAACGGCTTGACGGCGTATTGCCTTTTCGATAATATTGCGCACAGTCCGGGCATTACCAAAACTGTCACCACCTTGATGTTGGGTTTGATACAGCATTTTTACTAATGTAGTCCTAGCATCGTGATTTAGTTTGTACTGCCGCTTTGCACAAAGCTGTTCAGCTATCTGAAGTAATTCTTGCTGATTATAATCAGGAAATTCAATGTGAATAGGAAACCGCGAGCGCAATCCAGGATTAGTCTGAAGAAAATTCTCCATTTCACCTTGATACCCAGCCAATATCAAAATCAATTCGTCTTTATGATCCTCCATGGCTTTCACAAAACCCAGGATACAAATTAGCATAAAAAAAGCAGCCTTCTAACGTCGTCATTAACGCCGGATGGCTGCTTACTTATGTTTCATTTATTATAAATTACTACCTAAAGTCACGAGGAAGCTTAATTGAGCCATGATACGATTTAAGTTCCCCTAATTCATAGGCAAGACATCTTAATGGCTTGCCGTCTTTATATCTACCATTTCCATTAATAAAGCTTTGTTTAAAATGATTACAATAGTTCGCGTTCTTAAAGCGGCATTCTGGACAATCAATAGCAGGCGCAAGGATTCCCTTCCTTGCTATGCTTATGAATTGCTTTGCCTTTAAAAGATCATCCAAATAATCACTAATAAGCCTTATCATACCATCCGTCTGTAAACCATTCAGCTTTTGAAGATTTCTGATGACCTTGTCGAGCTCAACCTCATACGGAAGAGCATCCGGTATTTGCTCTAAAAGTGCTGAATCATCGGTAAGTGTTTTAAGCTTGTTTTTTGCCTGTATGGGATTTGAACCAAGATATATCGATGTGTTTTTAGGAAGTTTTGTTGCTGGATTGTATACACTTTCCTTTAAATAAAATGTCCCATTTTTACGTGTTTCAATATGCATTTTTCTCACCTCCCAAAAGCAGCGCGGTTATGTACTCACATCGGTATTGTGCGTAACAAACACAGCAAAATCAATATAATCACAATATTAAGGTGAGTATAACATAACACATTCTTTAAAAACTTACAAATAAAGCACATCAAAAAAACAAGCATAATAATTGCTACGTAGACTATGTTGTACACGGGATACAACTTTGTTATATAGGCATGCGTGCAGAATAGCATCTTTATAGAAATTATTAATCAGACAACCTACACCAACATAGAATGAATTGAGGTGATGGGAATGACAAAAACGGATAAACCAAAGAGCAACAGGCCCCCCATCGTTAAAATACAATTACTTAACTATACCCCTAACAAGCAAGATGATTATTGCAAGAGATTCATGGATCCCCTTATTGAGGGAATATTACAGCGCATGAGGAAATAGCTGATGAATGTAGCTATCTATGTACGAGTATCAACCGAACAGCAAGCAGAAAAAGGCTATTCTATCGATACACAAATAGAAGCTTGCCGTCAATATTCTATCAAACTAGGCGCAACCAAGATTATCGAGTTCAGGGACGAAGGTTTTTCTGGTGAATTTCTTGACAGACCTGCGCTAACAAGAATGCGTACAGCAATTGTAGCAAAACAAATTGACATTGTGGTCATTTATGACCCCGACCGCTTATCCCGAAACATCTATCATCAAGGAATTATCTATGAAGAAATCGATAAAGCTGGTGTTGAACTTAAGTTCGTAATGATAAACTTTGATAAATCATCAGACAATATGCTTCTTTTCAATATGCGCGGAGTCATAGCCCAGTACGAAAAAGAAAAAATCAAAGAACGAACAATGCGAGGAAAACGCGGAAAAGCATCTAAAGGCATGGTAATAAGTGATACAAAACCCTTTGGTTATATTTTCGACTCTGAAAAAAGCACTTATATGATTAATCAGTCAGAAGCAAAGAGTATTCGCCTAATTTTTGACCTCATCATCAATAAAAAAATAGGCACTGCAAGAATATGCAAAGAACTCAATGCCCTAGGTATACCTTCTCCCCGAGCGAAAAAATTCTGGATTGTTTCGAGTATACACCGCTTATTGACTAACACATTATACAAAGGTGTTATTTATTCCATGAAATATCGTTATGAAAAAATCGGCCTGAATAAAAAGAAACGAACTTTACGGCCAGAATCAGAGTGGATACCCATATCAATCCCGGCAATTGTTGATGAGGCGACCTGGGAAGCCGCACAAAAACAATTGCAAGAAAACAAGAATTTTGCTAGCCGCAATCTAAAGCACGATTATCTCTTAAATGGACTTGTCACCTGTGCTAAATGTGGGCGGGCAATGATAATCTCTCATTCTGGAGATAAAAACCATACCAGTTATTATGCTTGCCTAAGTAAAAAAAGTTCGTCATATATTTATGCTGGTCAGGTATGTACTGCTAGACAAGTCCCCTGCGCACTACTCGATAAAAGCGTTTTTGAACACTTCCAGAGACTCTTACTTAATCCCGACAAAATTGATATTTCACACTTTCCTGAGCATGACGTTCAAGAAAATCAAGTAACTTTAGAACAATTTAAAAACACGGAGCAGAATTTAATTAAACAAAAAGATACTATATTGCATTGGTTTAAGCAGCAAATATTGACAAGAACAGAGGCTGAAAGCCAGTTAAAGGATATAGTACGTCAACTAGCTAATATCACGGAACTGAAAAAAAACTACGATTTTGAATTAGCAGTAATCTTACCCGGCCTTCCCACTAAAGAGATTATCGCTATTATAAAAGCCGGCCTTAGAAGCGACTTCCCACTTGAGGAAAAGAAGGCCGCATTGCGTTCCATCATTGATCGGGTTTTTGTTGAGAGGGTTGACAATACCCGTGGTCGAGGTAGTTGTCCGGAAATCAATGCCAAGATCAAACTGAAATGACTAAGGAAAGACATCCTTTATCAGGTACTGCCTTCCCAACATCAAACAATCATCACCTAGACTTTTCGCAATAGCTAATTAAACTCTTATTCTTTTTTGATAAATACTGCTTTTAATTTATCGGGCAGAATAGGTATGTCTCTGCAGGCGGTAGCTATGCCAACAGCAAGCACCTCAAGATTAGCACTTCTTGAGCTGTGTTTCATAGCAGTTCTAGTTATTTTATCAGCTGGTTGAATGATCAAGATGTCCTTAACTAAGCTAAGCAAATAATGTGCTGACTTACCATCAGCCTGTTTAATTTTAAAGCTAGCTAAGCTCGACACAGCAGATGTGTCATCAGACATTGCTCGACCTTTATTGGAAATCGGAGTTAGCATCATTTTATTGCTACTAAAGCTTAGGTTATAAACTCTATCGAGCGTAAGTAAACTCCCCAAAGAAGAGTATACAGGAATACTATATTTCTCTTTACGACGGACAATATCATCTAGTGTTTCCTTGCCTGAATTGCCTACTAAAGAGAGAGTAATGCCACCATCCGTACTATGGATAAAATCGTAAATAAATGATCCACCATTATCATTTGTAACTTCGACATGACCATTATTACCGCTCAAGATATCAATCCCTGGCAAATTAGTCTGATTACTATAATTCAGTTTGTATGTTTCGCTCGACCAATTATGACCAAGAAAACTGTTAACACCATCCGTCACGCTATCCTGTGCCATCGATGATAACCCTGTGACTTTAAGAGCCGTCAGATTACTGCTATCTTGGGCATAAATGTAGTTACCGTTGTTCGCATGCAAGCCACTACCGATTATCGGATAGTATCCGACAGGAGTGAATAGATCAGTAAAACTGGTGAAAGTAAGATTTCCCGTTAAAGCGGAAGCAAAAGTATCGGATCGTTTAAAACCTAAAACTGTCCCTGTGAAATTAGGATTAGCCGTTCCTATAGGACGATAAGCGAGACTGGCTATGTATGTTAGTGTTGCCGGACTTATAATAAACTTCGACGGTTTAAAACTAACAATATTATATTGAGGATTTGCTAATGTCCCCTGGCTAATCTGATAGACTCCTGAATTTTCACCAGCAATTCGCTCTAGGGCTCCGTCAAGTGTATCTCCTTCAACAATATTAGCCACATCATAACTAAGGATTGGGTCATTATCACCATAAACTTTACCTTGCCCGTCAGTAACAGATATAGTAATCGGTCGTGTGGTTATATCGGCAGTTGTCGAAACCCCACTTAAGTTATAGTTCTTAGCATCATCACCGGTCAGTCTAAGACCGCTAACGGCAACATACTTGCCACTACCAACATTTTTATTATCAAAGTAGGCCTCCACTTCGCTAGTAACCAGACTAATCTTATCGTTCAAAATGACTCCATCAAGACCTGCTTGCCCCACTCCTTTTAACAAAGCTTTTTCACTCCCGTCATACACCTTGTTATCAGCTGTTATGCCAATAACAGCGATATTTTTAGGAGTAATTGTACCAATAAATCCGCCAATGCTCTTTGTTGTTATATTGTAGTTTACAGAATCATCACCTAGCAAATATAAACCTTTGACAGACACATGCTGTTCGGAACCAACATTTTTAGATTCATAGATACCGGTACCAAAGTTAGCGAGACTAGCCCTATCGCCAGGTAAAATACCTATCAAGTTATAATTATCCTGCAATGTTAAGGTTGCTGTTGTGTTCCCATCATAAGTCTTGGTAACAGCGCCAATCAACTCTACTGAAATATTCCTCTTCACAACATCAGCAAGTGTTGCATAGGAATTCAAATGATAATTGCCTGCGTCTTTACCCATTAAAACTGCCCCAGAGACATTCACGGTTTTACCATTTCTAGCATATTTATCAGCAAATCGACCAATCGCTAAATCTAAATTCAATAAAACTTCATCACCAGTTATCACGCCATCACTTAATACGCCTCCCTCGGTATGAATGACTGCATTAAGCGTTTTATCATAAACCTTACTGTCGGCTTTAATAGTGTTTTTAGCAATTGAAATGCTCTTAGCACTAATATTGGCAGATGTTGTATAGGTGTCGGCGTTACTTAAAACATAATTTGCTGATGCTGCACCATCAAGCTTCAGCCCATATACTGCAACATCCTTATTATTACCGACGTTTTTGTCATTAAAGTTTGCAGTGGCGTCATTTATAACTAAATTAACCACATCACCGCTGAGTACTCCCTCAAGCTTTCCACCATTCAATACAGCATAAGTGGTTCGATCATAACTACGGTCTTGCGCTGTTATACTACTCGCTGTAAGCGGGCGAGTATTGATCGTATATTTCGCACCTCCGCTATAGGTAAGATCATAGTTAGCATTACCCAAAGCAAGATCGCCCAGAAGAATATCATATTGACCGACATTCTGGTTACCGCTTTCCGATCTTATTAGCGCTCCCGAATACAATTGATCGTCCCAATCGGTCCAACCAGCACCCTTATACTTAAACACTGGGTCTACGCCTTTGTCATAAAGCTTAGAAGCATCTTGGGCTGTGACAGTGATTATTCGTTTCATAATTTCCAGGGGTACGCTATTAGCATTTCCAATTACATAACCTAAATCGCTCACAATGTCATAATTAGTAAAACTCAGAAGATAGTCTTTCCCATTATCATATTTGGTCCCGGCGGAGCTGTACTCATTAATTTCATCCCCGGGAATCGTTATTGTATAAGTACCATTAATTTGCGCTGCCTCAATATTATCATCGTCGAGTAAGCCATCGTAAATAAATTTCACGGTCTGATTGCTATCGCCATAAATTCTGGAGGCGCCAATCGGAGTGAGTATCGGAGCATAGGAATAAATAAACCCTCGTCCTGTACGCTCAATCATTTCGGAACTTACTGGACCATTATCAGTAAAATTCCAGTTGTAATGTTTGAAGTCTCCAATTAGGCCACCCTTCTTATTACTACTAGGGGTATAAGAATATATCAACCAACGCTCACTACCTGGGCTTAGAGCATTAGCATCAGCGTTATTAATGAATTTTGCTGATGATCCGCCTTCTACCGTCAGGTATATATCTGCTGGACCAGAGGTTCTTACATGTCCTCCGCTCTCAATAACTAAATCGCTATTCTCATTTAGATTACGAATGGTTATTGGGTTATTATCACATCCATCGGTATTACCATCAACCATTCCTGCAATCGTAAATGCTTGGGTGCTAGAATTTGTGATAGATATGGCGTCAGCTGCAGTAATCCCTTGAATTGAGCTACCCAATTGCTGAATACTATTTGCACTATTATTGAGAATAAAATCACCGTTATCTGACTTACCGCTAAGAATTGCCACATTGGTGACTTTTCCAGCCAATCCATCAACTGATTCATCCGAAAGTATCGAAAGATTTTTATCAGCCATATCAAGGCAGCCTATTATCGTAACTTTTCCACCATCAGCATCACTTCTCAATATCATATTCCCGGGGGCAGTAAAGTCGTTGACAAAAATTTGATTGCCGAATTCAAGCCGCCCTATGGTAATATCTTCAAAATCACCTCCAATTACTGAATTAACAGCAGCTGAACTCAATTGGAGACCACCATTGTCATCCGTACCGAGTGCAATTCTCTGTCCAGATTTGGCAGTAGGTTGGATTACTAGTGAGCCACTACCAGTAATTAATCCGCCATTAAAATTCATAGTGTCTGCTTCGAGTGTTATTACTCCACTTCCGCTATTGAGCAATGAACCATTCTCAATAGTGATAGTACTTGAATTACCGCCTATATTAACTGTTCCGCCTTTATTACCTGATACGTCAATGTTTGACCCATCCAGTAGTACAACCTTTTTACCGAGAACTTTCACAAGACCACCCATTTCTCCTGTAGCATCCAATCTACCGCTAGATTGAGTACCAGAAGAACCTCCGTCCAATATAATAACGCCGTTCTGATTACTTATAGTTTTCGCTTCGATAATACCGATATTATTTACAACCGCCGCTAACACATCATTTTGCGACCGCCCAGTTAAAAGGGTCTGACCAGCATCCGTTTTTATGACGCCACTGTTCATTACAGCCGCATCAACGATCGAACGATCGACAACAATATTAAGCTTGCCATCACCTGGTGCATCAAGTACTATTTGTCCGCCCGCAGCCAATACAGCATTTCCTTTATCTGCCTTTATTTCTCCAGTGTTTTCAACTTGATTTCCAACAAGAACGATATAGCCGCTATCTGCTACGTTAATGTATCCTCCATTTACTACTTTACCCGGGCTTACACTATCCGAGAAAGTATAATTTCCCTTAATAAAATCTGTATCAGAAAGATTCAGAGTAGAGGCAACCAACCCGCCGATATCTACCTTTGATCCCTTACTAAAAAGAATTCCATTAGGATTAATCAAAAAAACATTCCCATTTGCTGATAATTGACCATAAATAACTGATGGATCACTCCCAACGATTCTGTTTAATGCCACAGCATGTCGCGAAGGCTGTATAAATCTAACCGTCTCACTTTCAGCAATCCCGAAGCTTTCCCAGTTAATAGCTAGTTTATCTGTTATCTGATTGACTGCAATGATTGTGTCAGATTGCGTAATAGTGCCACTTCCTACGGTAATCTGTCCACCTTGTGGGAGAGCGTAAGTATTGCCCGCAAATAATGTCGCTAGCAGAATAGTTGTTGTTACAGTTTTAAGGGGTAATAGAAACTTCCTTGTTATTATGCTAACCATCGCTTTCCGTTCACGCGTCCTACAACGCTTTCGTACCAGTCCCATCCTAATACCTCCCCATATCGCAACAGTCTAACTAGCCGGGCTTAAAAATATTGAGTTATCTGCCACCAAAAGCGTCCATTTCTGTCGTTATCTGAAGTAGCCTTTTCTGATCCGACTTTCCAAGCATAAGTTATTCGAGCTGAAAAATTATCAGGCTTATTCCATACTATACCTAACCCAGCGCCGCTCAATATCCGATGGTTATTTGGATTCGCGCCAATCCAAGGTTCCTTATTCAGTCTGACCGCCCCGCAATCATAGAAACTAATGAGCTTTAGCACTCCGGTATTAGGTTTAGATGGCAAGGTCCAATGCAGCTCGCTATTCCACAAGAAACCCTGATCACCCGAGGCTTCCCCTTTTGGATAAGCCCTAACACCATAGGCCCCTCCAAGTGACAGCTTTTCTGAAGAATCTAGATTCTTAGTAGCCCACTGGACATTAGTAAATGAAATAAAACTAAGACGATCACTTATATATTGATTGCGAGCAGCACTGACGTTCCATTTCCCAAACGCACCAGGGGTGCCAGCCTGAATTGCACCATCGTCAGTTGCATACAAACGGCCGGCATTAAACCCTATTGACCATGTGTTTGCGCCTCCGCCCCCCCACTGATCAATACTATCCCCGGACAGGGTAAGATGCACGGCTTTACTATGCTTGTCGGTAGTAAAACTCGCCACAGCATCTGATAACCTTGTATATGAATAAGCAATTTGCCCATAAACATTTGCCATTCTCGATCTCCGAAAGGTATGACGATATGCTATCATCGCACTGTCTGCAGTACCTCTGGCATTCAGACTTGCAAACTCTTCACCGAGAGAGTAAGAAACACGAGAGTAACTAAAATCTAGCTTACCAGTAGCCTCAAACGCAACAGGAAGTTGATAAACCAAACTACCACTTGTCAACCCTCCCCCTGCAGTAACTCCATAAACTGAAAGACTGTCACCTTGCAAGTTAAGATTTCTTATGTTTACCGCCGAACTTAGTTCATGCGAACCAGTGAATCGGTTGCCAAAATTATTGGTGCTAATATGACCGGAAACTTTTTTCCCTCTATTGTTAAGCTCGATGATGAGTTTTGACGTACCATTTCTTTCACCCAGCATCAAAGTGGCTCTTGCCTCAACACCATCCAAATCATTGATAAGCCAGAGTGCTTTTTCTAACGAAGATTTTTCAATAACAGCCCCAGCCGTTACACTTCCAAGTCTTGACTTCAAAATGTCGTCAGATATTGGGATGTTTTTTATAAATATAACATCGTCATAGTAACCTGGGCTTATGGCTATTTGCACAATACCATTATCGATCCTTTGAGCCGGTATATAGGCTCTTGCTACAATATAACCGTGCTTGTGAAAGTAATCGGTTATTAAAGCAGCAACTTCTTCCAAATCAGCCAAACAAACTTCCTTGTCTATTTTGTCGGCTATTAAAGCCAGCAGCTCTTGCTCCGCAAAAATATCCTGACCCGTCATTGCAACTCCTCTTACAACAAACTTGGTAGTGCTATCAGCTGCTACCTCATGGCTAATACTCTGTTGCGTACTAAATTGAAGCTCCTGTCGTGTAGGCGGATTAATTTCTGAACGATGCAGGCCTTCCAATGTTTTACCGGCATCGGGTGCTTCGGCCGCAAAGGCCGTATTTAGAAATCGAGAAAGAATAACACACGCTATTAATATAACAAATTTAACCTTGGACAAATTCGCACTACCTTTCAGCAAATAAGTGTTATTTATTCTCGCTAAAAAATCAGTTTTCCTGTCAAATTTAGGGTTAAATTCTAAATATTTTCAATTTTAACTAACTTTCACGTTTTAATATGCGCAGTTACTTCCTGGCTTTCACTAAAACGTCAATAGACTCTTTTCCGAAGTCTTTCTCCCCACCACGCGCAAGAGAATACGCCTCGTCAATAAATAATATCCCGCCGTAGGCTTTTTTGAGTTGATCACGCGTTTTCTGCGCGGTATGACCAATATACTCACCAACTAAATCTGCCCGTTCAACCTCGATGAGATGGCCACGTGCCAGTACGCCCATTTCACAGAATACCTTACCCAATATTCTGGCTACCGTTGTTTTACCAGTCCCCGGATTACCCTTAAATATCATGTGGAGCACCAGCGGTTCAGTTATTAGTCTCTCTTGCTGTCTTCTTTTTTGAATTTCGATAAACGCATAGATCTCCCGAACAAGCTGTTTTACCTCTTTTAACCCAATTAAGTTATCAAGTTCGTGCAATATCTGTTCAACTTGCTGATGTTTATTTTTATCAGTTGGCGTATCAGTCGTAGCAAGACCTTCCATTTCTCTTAAGGTTTTGAAAGCATCAACTACTGACATTTCACCACTTTCTATAGCTATAAAAACATCTTGAGGACACACATAGGACATTATTCTCACCTCGCTGCAGTCCATCGGTGATATTTAATATACGCATTCACCCTCTAAATGGTGCTAAAAAGGACCTAGTAGTAGGCCCTAAGACAGATAAACAAAGTGAGAATTGTATAATTTTTCATAAATTTGTCCCTTTGGACTAGTAAGGAATAACATTCTCCACGCACCTACTCATGAAAGCAACCCCTACAAATTGAATATTGTAGGGGGCCATGCTAATAAATAAAATCCTGCAAACAATAGATATTCTGCAGGATTCCTACTTTTTTTCTATTTAATTAACTGATTATCATAAAATCCACCTAAGATGAATTAATTTTGAGCAAAAAACAATATTATGGACATCCCGTTATAATGTAAACTCCTACACAAATTAAAGCAACTAACGGCTTCAGTAATGTCAAAATTAACACATCATAATATGAGTCCTTATGCGTCAACCCACACACAGCAAACAGAGTAATAAGAGCTCCTGAATGTGGAACGGTATCTGCGCCTTCCGATGCCAAGGCTATAATCCTATGCAATACCTCCGGCTGCATACCAATATTCTGGGCCCAAACTAACCACTCTTCTCCAAGCATCCCTAGCGCAATCGTCAGACCTCCGGAAGCAGATCCAGTAATCGCTGTCATCACATTCACGGTGACAATTTCAGAGATTAAAGGCCCCGGGCCAAAATCCAAAGAAAGCAGCCCTAATTTTATAAATTCAAATCCGGGTAAACTAGAAACTACACTGCCAAAGGCATACCCGGACGCTACATTAAGGATGGCAGTTACAGAAGACATTGCCCCTGAATTCATGGGCTTAATAATACCGCCTCCGGCTTGCAGTCTTTTCCAACTTATAATAGTTGCACAGATACTCCCTACGGTCAGCGCGACGCTAATAGACCATATCGACTGAACCCGATCTACGTTCGGGCTTAGCAGTGATAGCTTCAATGGTTTAAACGATTCCAAACTATGCTGATCCCAATGATAAGCCCACTCCCAATTAAAAGGGTTACTCATAAACAAATTTACCAATACAACTATCACAAGAGGAAAAGCTGCCATTATCCAATGCGGTAACCCCTGCAATACTAGTTCGGGTTCATTTAAAGTATAATTTCCATAAGATTCTCCCCTAGCTGCCAGTTTTTTATAACGATATGTAATCCAACCACAGCCTAAAGCGAAATATGCAAATGCGCCAACTAAGCCAGTAAGCAATCCCGCCCAAGTCGTAGTTCCAAAAAAAGCGGTTGGAATTACATTCTGAATTTGCGGCGTACCTGGGAGAGCAATCATAGCATATGTGAAGATTCCCATCCATAGCGTCGCCGGCAAAAGTCTTTTTGGAATACCTGCCTGCCGAAATAGAACAGCAGATAAAGGGTACATAACAAAGGCTACAACAAATACACTTAACCCGCCATAGGTTAATACACCACACCCCAGTAAGACGGCTAGCACGGCTCGCTCTTTTCCTAAAGAAGATGCAATCTTCTCAGCAACTGCAGAAGCCAAGCCACCCTCCTCCATAATTTTGGCAAAAACCGCTCCCAAAAGAAACACCGGATAGTATGTTTTTATATATTCAGCTGCTCTTGTCATATAAATCTCACTATAAACCGGCATAGTTGCATAACCACTACCAACTGATGCCAGCATAGCAAACAATGGCCCAAATAGGATGATCGAATAACCCCGATATGCAAAAAGCATAAGTAACACTAAACTTACAAAAATAACAAAAAAGTCCATAGATTCCCCTTAATTATTAGAGTTAGTATATATTCTAGTCAAATCTCCTGATGCGATAGTAAGAAGATAACAACACTATATGGATTTATAAACAGGACACTATCTAGGCAAATACGTTACTTATGAGTAACTAGCTCTCGCACTCATTAGAAAATAATTACTTACAATTAGTGATATTTATGATTTCACCTCGTTTGCTATAAGTATCATCGGTATTATATCATAATCTCCTTTTTATCAGTAGATTGTTTCCAAACCAAGCAGATAGCCGTTCTTAACTATCTCTCTACCCTAACGATCATAGGCTAAAGGAGGCGTCTTACAGCGGCTTTGTCATCCGATAAACCTTGGAAAAACTTACACGTGTCAGTACAAATCAAAAAGCTTTTGAGTTATGTAAAAAACGGGCAAGCTACTGCAAGGAGGTGATGAACAGTGAAAAAGGATCAAACTATGAATGAAGATGATATAGTTGTTGCAGGCACCGAAGATGATATTGCTACACGCCTAAACGCAAACAGCTTAACTTTGGGCAAAAAAACAAATATTAAAGCAGAACAGTCTTATTTTTCACCAAACCCTTCTGAATTTATCGAATGAGAATAGTTGATTATGGCAGTTAAGGAGGTGACAAGGCTATACTAAAAAACAAGATCCAAAAGCAAGTATCATTGACAACTCCTATAGACACCTCTACATTAACGAATCACAAAAAGGCTGATGAGTCTAGGGAAATTAATGGTGACGCTCATCAACCTTATTAAAGTAACTTTGATTGATAAAAAAATGACCTAGCAAGCTAGGTCATTTAATACTATTGTCTGCTTTTAATTCCTCTTTCTTATCATGATAGGTGCTATTGAGTGACCGAAAGGGCGTTATTGTCGATATAGCATGTTTATAAACCAACTGCTGTTTACCGTCATTTTCTATAATCACAGTAAAATTATCAAATCCTCTGACTGAACCACGCAGTTGAAAACCATTAACTAGATAAATAATGACTGGAACATTTTCTTTGCGAACCTGATTTAAAAAGCTGTCCTGCAGATTAATCACTTTTGTTGTCATGTTTCTAACCCCTCCGTACATCATGTTTTATTAACTATTTCGACTTTATCCAGAACTTTCCTGCTATGTAATTGTAAATACTTTCCATCATATCGTCGTAACATGAAAATTCATCGATATTAAACCAAACTATATACCTCATCTTACGATACCAGGTTAACTGACGCTTTGCAAAATGACGGGATGCCTGTTTTATTCTCGTGATCGCAGTGAAAAGGTCTGTTTCTCCCCCTAGATATGAAATAATTTCTTTATAGCCAATGCCTTGCATAGCTTGAGCATTTATTGGCACACCAGATTGCATCAGTTGTTCCACCTCGGTAACAAGACCTTGCTCAAACATTAATTCAACGCGCTGATTAATACGCTGATATAACTGATTTCTGTTCATTGTTAAACCAATAACCACGGCATCATACATAAGATGTCCGTTATCTGTTTCTTTACATTGCTGAAAAGGACTACCGCTAACATAATAAACTTCGAGGGCGCGAATGACTCTTCGCAGATCATTAGGGTGTAGCCGTAAAGCATTCTCATGATCTACTTGCTCTAATAAATTATGCACATATACATTGCCGAATTTACCCGCAAGTGACTCAAACTTCGACCTAAGCTCTGTGCTAGCACTGGGAGTATTAAATTGATAGCCTTCTAGTAAAGCTTTTACATATAATCCAGTACCACCTGCTAAGATTGGTATATTCTCACGTTGATTAATATCAATTATATGCTTCCCGGCTATTGTCTGAAAATCAGCCACACTAAATTCTTGCGTAGGATCCAATATATCAATCATATGATGTATGATACCGTTTCTTTCAGCCATATTTGGCTTTGCGGTGCCAATATCCATTCCCTTGTATACCAACATTGAATCCCCTGAAACTATTTCAGTATCAAATCTCTTCGCTAAATCAATACTAACCTTCGTTTTTCCTACAGCAGTTGGGCCGATAATCGCTATCAGACGCTCCATGCTAACCTCCCGTCCGGATAATACCATAGCTCACACTACTATATTTTCCACCAACAACTGTATCCACGCCGAGTCTATTAAATTCATTACTGCCTTGAGTCTCTTTAATAACCACCCGCCGCCTAGCCACACGTATGGCCTCTCTAACAGCATCTAATGTGATCGGTCGATTATCGGCAAGAACACGTAAAGGTTTCATATTAGAACTCTCATTAATCGGCCGCCTAAACATAGGATCGAAATACACTGTATCAAAGCTTCTATTCTCATACTTTGCCAGGCCTGAATTATAATCAGTGTTCTCAACACGAATCCGGCGCAATGACTCATTTAGTTCTTTAAAGTCACTGCAATGATTTTGCAACCCAACTTTAGAAATCAGCGCAATAAGTGGCGATATCTCTAGGCCAACTACCTTGCCGGTTTTTCCTACACAATAACTGGTAACAATAGCGTCAGTAGCCAATCCAAGGGTACAGTCAAGAATAGCTGCCCCTGGAAAGAGATCCATTGCCTCTGCCATATGGTCAGGTTTTCCATTTTTTAGGTTTCTTATACGCAATTCTGCCATATTTAGATGGAAATAGTACTCACCGGCAGAGGTATAGATAATCGGTCCATTTTTCGCAATGACAATAATACTCTCCGCCTGATAGTTAGTCTTTAAGCTTTCAATAGAATAATTATTACGCTCTACAAATATGGTTTTTAGTTCTGAAGCATAAATACGGCCAAGCGATTCCTCTTTATCTGTTGAGTTGCGACCTGTTGTTACAACAACCTGAGCCATATACAATCCACCTATCAATTTTATGTACGCTTAAACATTTTTGCTAAATCCTTAGCGCCAAACTTAATAATTGCCGGCCGACCATGAGGACAATTATAGGGTAATTCCGTACTGAACAAATCCTCTAATAGTGCTTTTATTTGCCGCATATTTAGTGTATCACCGGCCTTAATAGCTGCTCTGCAGGCGGCAGTTTGCAAACAGGCATGCCGCAATTCACCAGGTGCCGGACTTTGCATATTGGATAATGTGGTCAATATCTCGCGAATTATGGCTTCTACTTCTGAAATGGGTATGTCTGATGGCACTTCCAGAAGTCTCATTGTATTAGGGCCTACCAGGTCTAGTGTGAAACCTAAACTATGAAAAACCTCGGCATTGGCTTCAACTATATTAAGCTCGGTAGAATCAAATTCCATAAATAGTGGTGTCAAGAGTTGTTGAACAGGAATCCGTCCCGCAGCATTATACATCCTATCATACAAAATACGCTCATGCGCAGCATGCTGATCAATAATATAGAGTCCGTCCTCGCCTCTGGCAACTATATAGCAATCTTCAATCTGGCCCAGCGGCTGAAACGAGAGTTGTTGTTCATTTTCGTCCGGTAAAGCCATTCCATCAGCAACTGTATCATAACAAACTATAGAATTTTCTTCCTGAATGATTTTTTGTACAGTTCCAAATGATATTGGCTCATCACGCCACAGCGATACCGTTTGCTGTTGTTCTTGACTAACTCTGGGACTATTAAATGTAGTATTTATATGCAGTTTTTTTACCGGGATTTCTAAATTCGCTGCAATATTTTGATGATCCTGCGTAGCCTCTTTTAGTGCTTTGGATATTGCCTTATAAACTAACCGATAGATAATTTGCTCATTACTAAATTTAACTTCGCTTTTCTGCGGGTGTACATTAACGTCTATATAATCCTGTGGTAAAGTAATATTAATGACTGCCAAAGGATAGCCAGTCTTGGGCAGGAGAGAATGGTAAGCACTATCAATAGCTTTCGCAATAAACCTGCTTTGGATTACTCGTGAATTGACCATAAAAGTCTGCCAATTTCGACTGCTTTTTAATATTGATGGTTTTGATAAAAAGCCAGATATTTCAATGCCATTATCGACATATGAAACCGATAATAATTCACTAGCAGTCTTATGACCATAAATGCTTGCTATTGTATTAGCTAAATCATTGGTTCCTGGGGTTGAGAAAACCAGCTTGTTATTATTTATAAACCTAAGTGATATTTCGGGATGAGATAGTGCTAGTTTAGTCAAGATAGTACTTATATAGCCATTTTCAGTTGCATTCGTTTTTAAAAATTTTTGTCGGGCTGGGGTATTATAAAACAAGTCGGAAACTGTAATTGTAGTCCCGACATTACCACCTGATTCACGTGTCTCGGTGATTTTCCCACCCTGTACTTCAACAAGAGTCGCAAATGGTTCTTTATGCAGTCGAGTCGTTAATGAAAACCTGGAAACTGACGCAATACTAGGCAGTGCCTCACCACGAAACCCTAGCGAACTAATTTGTGCCAAGTCATCAACAAACTGAATTTTACTTGTCGCATGTCTAAGAATCGCCAGTTTTGCATCAACTGTAGCCATCCCGATTCCATCATCACTAACCCGAATAAATTTAACGCCGCCATCACAAATCTCAACTTCAATTTTAGAACTATGGGCGTCAATCGAGTTTTCAACCAATTCTTTAACTACCGATGCCGGCCTTTCTACAACTTCACCAGCTGCTATTTTATTAGAGGTATTTTCGTCCAAAACATGAATCGTTAACTTTTCACTCATACTTTACCAGCTTCCTGTTTAGCCTGAATCTGCATTTGATACAAAATGTTTAAAGCTTCAAGCGGTGTAATCGTCATTATATCAATTTTAAGCAACTCATCAGTAAGCGAATTGCCAAATAGAGACATCGGCTGCGAAGTAGTTGCGGCAACCTCCGGTACCCCCTTGAAAAGAGGTCTTTGCTCATGTTCTGCTAATAGATCTTTCGCCCGCTCAATCACCTTTTTAGGCAATCCAGCTAACTGTGCCACATAAATACCATAACTTTTATCTGCACCGCCGGGCACAATACGGCGCAGGAATACCACGTCTTTTCCACGTTCTTTTACTGCTACTGAATAATTTGACACACCGGAATGATGCTCAGCTAATTCGGTTAGTTCATGATAATGTGTAGCAAAGAGGGTTTTGGCCTGGATTCGCTGCTTGATATATTCAATAACTGCCCGTGCTATGCTCATCCCATCAAAAGTGCTTGTACCGCGTCCAATTTCATCAAGAATAATCAGGCTATTCGCTGTAGAATTTTTTAAGATTTGGGCTACCTCATTCATTTCTACCATAAATGTGCTTTGGCCTGTCGCTAAATCATCACTGGCACCTACTCTGGTAAAAATACGATCGACCGGCCCAATAACTGCTTCGCGGGCAGGAATAAAAGATCCCATCTGTGCCATGAGTGTTAATAATGCCACCTGTCGCATATAAGTCGATTTACCTGCCATATTAGGCCCAGTTATAACCATA